>WBZP01000753.1_pt1 | contig 42299 bp, 37 predicted proteins | sample 5204301 | NCBI WGS metagenome assembly WBZP01 (sample SAMN12412401, study PRJNA552823) | activated sludge metagenome | isolation source: activated sludge from nitrification reactor of wastewater treatment plant... | place: USA: Pennsylvania | collected 2017
CACAGCAAAGGAATTACAAGCTGGCTGAATGAAAAGCAGATGGATATCATCACCAAGCGGGCATATATGTTGATGGCCAACCAGATCGGCGAGCAGGCTGCCAACCTTGAAATGCTGGATTCTACCGGTAAACCCACTGCCCTTTATGATGTAAAATCACCCTATACCATTGTTGTTTTCTGGGATCCAACCTGCGGCCATTGCAAGGAAGAGATACCAAAACTGGACTCTATGTACAAGGCTTCCTGGAAAGCAAAAAAAGTTACGATCTATGCCGTACTTTCGGAGAACCAAAAAACCGAGTGGGTAAAATATATAAAAGAGCACAAGATCGGCGACTGGGTAAACGTTTACCAGACCAAAGAAATGGAAGACGCAATAGTTGCAGCCCAAAAACCTGGTTTCAGACAATTATATGATGTTACCAGCACACCTACCTTATATTTGCTTGATAAAGACAAGAGAATTATCGGCAAAAAATTAACCTGGAAACAACTCGATGAACTGCTACAGGTTAAAATGAACTCTGAATCGACTAAATAGACTTATTAATGAAGAAATTTTTACTGTTGTGTGCGTTGGCAACCAGCCACGTGGCAGGACATGCACAAACCATATTTACATATGGCAGCAATGCTGTTGGTAAAGACGAATTTTTAAGAGCATACAACAAAAACAATACCCCTGTTACCGACAAAGAAAAATCTATCCGTGAATACCTCGAGCTCTACAGTAATTTCAAATTGAAGGTAAAAGCCGCTGAAGAGTTAAGGATAGACACGCTTCCACAGATCCAGTACGATATTTCTAATTTCAGGCACCAGGTTGAAGACAATTATCTTACCGATGAAAAAGGATCAGCCATGTTGATGGATGAAGCTTTTAACCGCAGCCAGAAAGACCTGCACCTTGCTCATTTTTTTATAAAAATTGACCCGGCAGCAAAACCTGAAGATACACTGAATGCTTATAAAGGTTTGCTGCAGGCTACAGAAGCGCTGAATAAAGGCGAGTCAAATTATAAAGTTATCGCAGACAACAATGGCGTTAAATATGGCGATATGGGATTCGTCACAGTTTTTCAATTGCCGTATGAATATGAAAACATTGCTTATTCCCTCAAACCGGGGCAAACCAGCAAACCTTACCGTTCTAAAAATGCCTGGCATGTTTTTAAACTTGTAGAAGAAAGAAAGAGCGCCGGTAAATGGAAAATCGCACAGATTCTTTTCACCTATCCTCCCGATGCAAGTGAAGAGCAAAGAAAAGCTACCATGAAAAAAGCGGATTCAGTGTACAACCTGCTGATTGATGGCGCTGATTTTGCCAAAGCGGCCAGCCTTTACAGTGATGATAAGCTTACGTACATGAAAGGAGGGGAGATGCCCGAATTCGGAACGGGTAAATTCAGAACTGATTTTGAACAGGAAGTTTTTAAACTTAAGTCGGACAATGAAATAACCCGGCCTTTTGCTACCGACTATGGTGTGCACATTGTAAAAAGGATTGCATTTGCCGCAACCCCTACGGAAAAAGACAATGCCGGTATCCAGTTTGAACTTAAGCAGAAACTGATGCAGGACAGCCGTACGGATATAGCCAAACAGAAATTTGCAAAAGACATAGAAACCAAAATAGGTTTCAAAAAAACAATGCTGGTAAAAGATGCCGATCTTTTCAGGTACGCCGACAGCATTGCTGCAAATCCCGATCTTTCTCCTGACAGATATCCCATCAGCAATAAAAACATCATCAGTTTTAAAAAAGGAACGGTAAAAGCTTCCGACTGGCTCAGGTTTGTGAGAGATTATAAACTCAATCCCGAACAGGCTAAAACAGAAACCAACGCATCACTGTGGGACAAGTATGAGAACTACGCCAGCCTGCAGTATTACAAAGATCACCTGGAAGAATACAACAGCGATTTCGCCTACCAGATGAAAGAGTTCCGCGAAGGCAATATGCTGTTCGAGATCATGGAAAGAAATGTATGGAGCAAAGCTGCATCAGATACCGCAGGTTTGCTTGACCTCTACAACACAAACAAAACAAAGTATAAATGGGCTGCCAGTGCAGATGTATTGATATTCAACTGCACCAATGAAAAGCTTGCAAAAGAAACCATGGATAAAGTGAAGGCGGGTAAAGACTGGAAAGAACTCATGGAAAATTCTGATGCAACGATCCAGGCCGACAGTGGCCGTTACGAGCTTAGCCAGATCACAGATCCTGCTGCACCCACTACAGCTACCGATAACAGTTTTTCAAACATCATCAAAAATTCCGACGGCTCTGCCACTTTTGTAAAGTATGTAAAAGTTTATCCCCCGGATCAGCAGCGCAGTTTTGATGAAGCCCGCGGACTCGTGATAAACGATTACCAGGCCGTACTGGAAAAGAAATGGCTGGAAGCCTTGCGGAAAAAATACCCCGTTAAGGTGAACGAGGATGTGGTTAAACAGGTTATTAAATGAGGAATTAATTCCTGAAAATGCTTTTTAAAAGCCTGCCATTGAACCGGCAGGCTTTTTGTTTTTCTTCCTGTACCGGAAGCGCTTACCCGATAAACCAACAGGATTTGTTAACCAAAAGAAAAACATATGAAAAAGCTATTGCTGGCAGCTTTCATGGCTGCATCTGTTCCCGCCTTTGCACAAACAACTTATGTACAGGGTGGCGTTAACCTTGCCAATATCACTAAAACAAATAGTGGTGGTACTGAAGACAATAATATACTTCCCAGTTTTAATGTGGGCGTGATGCACCGGTTTGGCCTGTCGCCTGTCATTGATCTTGAATCCGGTCTTTTATTTACAGGACACGGATCAAAAGCTGATACCTATTTTAACAATGGCAACGATTATATCAAAACAAGATTTCATCCCCTGTACTTTGAACTACCCCTGAATGTTCTTTTCAAAATTCCCATCACAACAGGCACCAATATTTTTGTAAATGCAGGACCTTATGCTGCCATAGGTGTAGCCGGTAAATCCAAAAGGGAATCGAGAATACTGGGCGTAAACTCCTCTTCTGAAACAAATATCAAGTTCAGCAATGATGATCCGTTCACATCAGAACAGGATGATGCAGCCTATGATAAACTGAAACGTTTCGATTTCGGTCTCAATTTCGGAACAGGAATTTCTTTCCGGCAGGTAATCCTCAAAGTAAATTATGGCCTGGGTTTAACTAAAATCAATTCTACAGAAAGTAATAACGATGCAAACGACAGGAATAAGTATCGAACCCTCAGTTTTTCAGTAGGAATTCCTATTGGAAAATAACTGGCATGCATTCATGACTCATAAAGGTCCCGTTTCTTTCGCTTCTAAGAACGGGACTTTTGTTTCCTGCACAACGGTTGTTTCAACATCAACAGGGCTGAATCAGCCCAAAATCCACCGCAAGCAGGCATTTTGAAAAGCCAAAATCCTGAAAAAATTCTTTTATTTTCCAAAAACTGCGTATCATTGCAACGGAAAAGGTTGGGAAGTATATCCTGAGTCATATTCCTTCAAAGTTGCAACCACTTCCATCAGCAGAATTTTCAACTTCAAATTTTACAGATTCTAAGACGGGATTTTTTGAAAAACGCATTTGCTAATATTTTATGTACACTATTTCACAACTGAACGATCTCCTCGTTCCGGAACTGCTGGATATTGCAGAACAACTAGACATACCAGGCTCCAAGAAAATGCACAAGCAGGACCTCATTGATACTATTATTGAAAAACAATCTCAAATGGCAGAAGAAAAAAAGACAGGTGACGGCGATAAACCAAAGCGCAAGCGGATTCCTAAAGGCGCAACAGGAGCAGCTGAGCCGGAGAAAAAAGAACCGGTAAAAGCAAAAAAAGCCGAGCCGGAAAAAAAGCCTGTTAAAAAGGTAAAGCAGGATGTAGAAGAAGAGGACGAAGAATTGCAACCTATTACTGACGAACAAAGCAGTGTTCCTCCTGCCATTGCCCAGATGCTTCAGCAGGAAGACATCCAGCAACCGGAAGTGGTGATGGAAGAACCTGAAAGGCCTTTAAAAGATAACAGGCCCCCGCATCATCGCAAAGACCAGCAAGTTTTCAATATTGAATTCGATGGCGTAGTATTAGGTGAAGGTGTATTGGAAATGATGCCCGACGGCTACGGTTTCCTGCGCAGCAGCGATTACAACTATCTTTCTTCCCCCGACGATATTTATGTTTCTCCTTCCCAGATAAAATTATTCGGATTAAAAACAGGTGATACTGTTTATGGTTCTGTACGCCCCCCCAAAGAAGGCGAAAAATATTTTGCCCTGCTTAAAGTAGAAACCATCAATGGTAAAAGTCCTGAAGAGGTAAGGGACCGTGTTCCTTTCGATTACCTCACTCCGCTTTTCCCCTACGAAAAAATGGAGCTCACAACCAAGGCCGATAATTTCAGCACCCGTATTATGGATCTTTTTACGCCAATCGGTAAAGGTCAGCGTGGATTGATCGTGGCGCAACCTAAAACAGGTAAAACCATGTTGCTGAAAGAACTCGCCAATGCGATCGCAGAAAATCATCCAGAATGTTACCTGATGATTGTGCTGGTTGATGAAAGGCCGGAAGAGGTTACCGATATGGAACGCAGTGTTAAGGCTGAAGTAATCGCTTCTACTTTCGATGAACCTGCAGAAAAACACGTTAAGGTCAGCACCATGGCATTGCAAAAAGCAAAACGCCTGGTTGAGTGCGGCCACGATGTGGTGATCCTGCTCGACTCCATTACCCGTTTGGCAAGAGCACACAATACCATTGCTCCTTCATCAGGCAAAGTATTGTCTGGTGGTGTGGAAGCTAATGCCATGCAGAAACCAAAACAGTTTTTTGGTGCAGCCCGTAAGATCGAGAACGGCGGATCACTTACCATCATAGCCACAGCGCTCGTTGATACCGGCAGTAAGATGGACGAAGTGATCTTTGAAGAATTCAAAGGAACAGGTAATATGGAATTACAGCTCGACCGCAAATTGTCGAACCGCCGTATTTATCCTGCTATTGATATCGTATCATCATCAACCCGTCGCGATGACCTGTTGCTTGATAAAGATACGCTGGGCCGCATGTGGGTATTGCGCAAGCATATGGCCGATATGAACCCGGAAGAAGCATTGAACACATTGCTCAAGAACATGAAAGGAACCAGGGACAATGCAGAATTTCTTACAAGCATGAACGGTTAATACAACCCATAAAGATTTATTGAACCGCTGAGTTTTCAGCGGTTTTTTTATGAACGATAGCATCTTTTTAACAAAAGAAAACGATACTTTTAAATACTAATGTTGTTCCATTGAAAAAGGCGCTGAAGCAGTTTATAATATTTTTTCTCTTCCCCGCAGCAGCTTTTGCACAGCCATCCGCAAAAGATCTTGCCGGGGTGTGGAAGGGTGAATTCTATGTCGATTCCACCAAAAAATCCTGGCCTTTTGAACTTACCATCAGTGAAGACAATGGGAAGCTCTCCGGTTATTCACGCATCGCTTTTGAAGAAGAGGGCGTGAAGCATGTTGTTTTCCGGGATCATAAAATCAGGATCACAGATGATAAAATAATCATTGAAGATGTAAGCGAGCTTTCCAAAGCTTCCAGTATCAACCAACCTAAAGAAGTTAAAAAAACAATGACACTCTCTTTAAGTTCTGTTGATTCCATGCAGGAACTTAAAGGAACCTGGACCACCAATAAAACAAAACATTTCCTGGTGGCCACCGGTACTACTCAACTGGAAAAGAAAAAGAATTACCGGGAGACTGAAATTTTTAAAAAGCTTGATGAGCTTGCACTCACCGAAAAATTATCTTTCAATACCGAACCGGAAACTCCCTGGGTTTTGAATAAAGTTGTGCTGAATGATGTAGCGGCTGTTGATATTCCCAAAAAACAAATCAAAAAGAAGGAGTCTGTTAATCCTCCCAATCCAAAACTGAAACCTAAAGATGCACCGCTGGCCAAAATTGAAAAAGAGCCGGAGCCTGTTGTAAAAGCAGAGCCGAAGAAGCCTGCTGTTGTAGTTGTTAAAGCAACTCCACCACCCAGGCCCAAAGAGCCGGTAGTTGCAAAAAACGATAAACCTGTTCCCCAGCCTAAAGCTGCTGCAGCCGCAACACCGGTTGTAAAAAAAACCAATACGTATGTTGATGCGGGCAATGCCGCTGCAGATGTAACCAGTCGTGTGAACACAAATGAACAGGCTCTTTATTTCAGCGCTGATAGTTTACAGCTTACATTGTATGATAATGGAGAAATCGACGGTGATACTGTAAGTGTTTTACTGAATGGTAAAGTAGTTATTGCAAAACAAGGCCTTAATACCAGGCCTAATGTGCATACGATTTATTTCGACAGGGATTCGCCCGATTCACAAATGCTGGTGATGTATGCAGAGAACCTCGGATCTATTCCGCCAAATACGGGGCTGCTTGTTGTACGTGAAGGTCAATCGGTATATGAAGTGCGTTTCAGCGCTGATCTCAAAACAAATGCCGCCGTGGTTTTAAGACGCAAGAAAAAAACAACTCCTGAATAAATTATTTTCCTGTTTTACTTTACCGGGTTGCATAATCAAGTGCAGCCATCACATGCAGGAAGGTAGTATCAAATACAGGAGCCGAACAATCTTCCTGCTTAATAAGAATCGGTATTTCTGTACATCCTGCAATGATTCCTTCGGCGCCCTGTTCCACCAGCTTATCAATGATTTCAAGATAGCGCTTCCTGGTTTCCGGTAGAAACAATCCTTTGCTGAACTCGTTATAAATAGATGTATTGATGTATTCCATGTCTGGTTCTCCGGGTATCATCGTTTCAATAGCATGGTTCGACAGTATGTTTTTATAGAAGTCGAGCTTCATCGTATACTTTGTTCCGAGTAATGCGACTTTTTTGAGTTTCTTTTCTTTCACAGCGCCGGCCACAGCTTCTGCAATATGAATAACAGGAATAGAAACCGCCGCCTGAACTTCATCAGCAATTTTGTGCATAGTATTGGCGCCGATCATTACACAGCAGGCGCCGGCATTTTCTATCTTCCTGGCTGCATCAATCATTATATCAGCCAGGGCATTCCAGTTCTCTGCTTCTGTAAGTGGTTTTATATCGGCAAAGTCAACGGAACTCATGAATATTTTTGCAGCATGGTATCCGCCCAGTTTTTTGTTTGCCCCTTCATTCAGCAAGCGATAATAATCTACTGTTGAATGCCATGTAAGTCCGCCTATTAGTCCGATTGTTTTCATGCCTGTAAAAATAAAAACGCTTCCAGTATTATTTGAAAGCGTTCTGTGATTTATTTAAGAGAAGGTTAGTTTTAGTTATTAAGCATCAGCGGCATCACGAGCATCAGCAGTTCTTCATTTTCGCCCTGCTCTGCCGGTTTGATAATTCCTGCCTTGGTTGGAGTGCTTAACTCCATATTCACTTCCGTGGTATCTGCACCGTTCAGCATTTCAATGAGGAACTTCGCATTGAAAGCTATCTGGATATCTTCGCCATCATACTGGCAGGCCATGCGCTCGTTTCCTTCAAAACTGAAATCAACATCCTGGGCAGCCAGCTGCAGTTCATTTCCGGTGATGGTAAGCGCTACCTGGTTGGTACTTTTATTACTGAATACACTTACACGACGCAAGGCATTCTGAAAATCGCTACGGCTGATAGACATCCTGTATGGATTGTCGGTAGGTATTACCACTTTATAATCCGGGAACCTGGCATCAATCAAACGGCACACCAGTTCTGTTCCGCCGTGTTTTACAAACAGGTGATTGCTGTTGTAAGATAATGTGAGTTCATCATCATTATCGGGCAATGCAGATTTAAGCAGGTTGAGTGGTTTTTTGGGAACGATGAAACTGTCTTTTTTCGGGCAGGCCACGTCTTTACGTGTATAGCGCACCAGCCTGTGGGCATCGGTAGCTACAAATGTGATTCCCTTTTTATCAAGTTCAAAGAAAACACCCGTCATAGCCGGACGAAGATCATCATTGCTTACTGCAAAAATTGCTTTGTTAATGGCTGTAACCAACGCTCCGGATGTCATTGTGAATGAATTTGCATCATCGGCTGCCGGTTCACGGGGAAAGTTATCAGGATTTTCTCCCATCACTTTATACTTACCATTATCACTGGTAATCTCCACAGCGAAATTTTTATCAATGCTGAACGTAAGCGGTTGCTCCGGAATATTTTTCAGCGAATCCATGAGGATTTTTGCCGGAATACAAACCTTGCCACTGTCTTTCGCTTCGATATCCATGTGGATCTTCATTACAGTTTCAAGGTCGGTAGCAACTACGGTCAATTTGTTTTTCTCAATTTCAAATAAAAAATCCTCCAGTATTGGCAGCACAGTATTGGCGTTGATTACACCGCTGATCTGTTGCAGTTGTTTTAGCAGCGCCGAGGAAGACACGATAAACTTCATATACAATTTTATTAAGAGGCCAAAGATAATTTATTGGGGGTAACCGCAACAAGATACTGCAAATATTTTTGCCCTATGGGTGGATAAGAAAATAGTTTCGCTACGGGGATTTATTTACCGGGTTTGGAAAATCAGCCCGGGAAAATACTTACAGTAAGTACTTTTACAACCGCAGTTATGGAAAGAAAAAATATAGGTACAGATGCGGCGCTTCAGAAAATAAGGCAATATTGTGCCTACCAGGAGCGAAATCACCGGGAGGTAAAAGAAAAGCTGTACAGTTATGGCTTGTATAAAGAAGATGTAGAGAAACTGATCTCCCGGATGATCGAAGAAAATTACCTGAATGAGGAGCGCTATGCCATCATGTTTGCCGGGGGAAAATTCAGGGCGAAGAACTGGGGCCGGGTTAAGATCAGGTATGAGCTGAAGCAGAAGGGAGTCAGCAATTACTGCCTACAAAAAGCCCTCGCTTCCATTGACGATACTGATTATGAAGAAATACTTCAGAAACTTTTTGACGAAAAACTGCAGTCTCTTAAATCAGAGAAAAACATATTCATCAAAAAGAGAAAAATCCGGGACTTTCTGCTGCAAAGGGGTTTCGAATCGGAATTAATTTCAGCGCTTATCCACAAACTATAAAACTGGAACCCATTTTGCTGGAACAGGTCTACAAAGTTGCCCGATGGAAAACAAACTCCATATTATGATAATTGATGATGATCCGGGAACAATTGACGTGCTTTCCCTGATCCTTACAAATGCCGGCCATCGGGTAACTGCTAATCCTGGCGCTGAACTATCCTTTCTTCAAACCGGCTTATTTCCTGATGTACTCCTGCTCGACAACCAGGTTGGTTCTGTTTCAGGCTCAGGCATCTGTTCACATTTGAAACAGCAAGAGCATACCTCCCATATTCCGGTGATCCTGCTTTCGGGGGTCGACAACCTGGAGGAAATTGCCCTTGCCTGCCGGGCAAATGATTTTATCAGCAAGCCTTTCTGCATCAAAGAGCTGATGGATAAGATCGAACAACATGCTTCGGTAAAACCAATAACCTGACTCCTGTATTGTTCCTATTTTTATCCCTGCAGATTCTCAATTCACAGAACTTTAGCAAACCAACACCAGTCATAAAGCGTATATATAAGGCCTAAATATTTATCGATATGGATTATAACAAACTAACCCCTGAAGAAGAAAGAGTAATCATTCATAAAGGAACCGAAAGGCCCTTTTCCGGGGAATACACCAATAACAAACAGCCCGGTACTTATGTGTGCAGGCAGTGTAATGCAGCCCTTTATCATTCGAAAGATAAATTTGATTCGCATTGCGGCTGGCCGAGTTTTGATGACGAGATTGCCGGTGCCGTAACAAAAGTTCCTGATGCCGACGGTCACAGAACAGAAATCATCTGCAGTAATTGTGGTGGCCACCTGGGACATGTGTTCATGGGGGAAAGGTTTACACCCAAAAACACGAGGCATTGTGTGAACTCCATCTCCATGAAGTTTATCCCGGAGTAAGACTGTACAGAAAAAATTATTGAGTGCAGGCCTGGAATGTGAACAAAGAAATCCGTAGTTGGAAAAAAACAAACACGACGGCAATTATTTCATTTCCAAATTACCTTGACCACATAGGCATATAGTACACATAGAATAAATCACAAACTCTCATTCTCACATCTCCACATTCAATTATCCCATTTTCAAATTGACTAATTGCCCCTTTTTTAAATTATCTCGATCACATAGACATATAGTTTACATAGAAGAAGACACAAACTCTCATTCTCACATTTTCACATCTCCACATCATCCCATTTTCAAATTGACTAATTGCCCCTTTTTTAAATTATCTCGATCACATAGACATATAGTTTACATAGAAGAAGACACAAACACTCATTCTCACATTTTCACATCTCCACATCATTCCATTTTCAAATTGACTAATTGATCAATTTCCAAATTACCACTCCGGCCCTTTAACTAAACAGGTATTCCACATCCGCCTTGCTGAGTGATTTCACAAAGCTTGCATCATCAGCGATCAGTTCTTTTGCGAGTGCTTTTTTACGTTCCTGGAGTTGTAATATTTTATCCTCAATCGTGTCTATACAGATCATCCTGTAAGCAAATATATTTTTCGTTTGCCCGATACGATGTGTACGGTCGATGGCTTGTTGCTCTACCGCCGGGTTCCACCAGGGATCAACAATGTACACGTAATCGGCAGCTGTCAGGTTCAACCCCACACCACCTGCTTTCAGTGAAATAAGAAATACCCTGCAATCGTCGTTGTTCTGGAAATTCTGAATAGACTTTTCTCTTTCTGTTGGCGATGTGCTTCCATCGAAATACTCAAAAGGAATATTATCTTCCTTGAGTTTTTCCCGGATCAGGGAAAGCATTCCCAGGAACTGAGAGAAGATCAGTGCCTTGTGTTCCCCGATATTTTCTTCAATTTCCCTGGCGAGTTCTTCCAGCTTGATCGAATGGTTCGGGTATTTTTCATCTTCATTCAAGATAGCCGGACTGTCGCATATCTGGCGAAGCTTCATCAATCCCTGCAGGATTGTAAGCTGTGATTTGTCGATTCCCTGCTGGTCAATTGTACCGAGGATCTTATCGCGATAGCTGTTGCGGTATGCATCATATATCTTGCGCTGGGCACTATCCATTTCGCAGAACAGGATCGTTTCGGTTTTTTCCGGAAGATCTTTTGCAACCTGTTCTTTTGTACGCCGCAGGATAAATGGATACAACAGTTTACGCAAATGTTCCTTCTGATCCTGCTCTCCGAATTTGTCGATCGGGGTAGCAAATTCATTCCTGAAAAATTCAACGCTGCCCAGCAATCCCGGGTTAAGGAAATTCATCTGTGCAAAAATGTCGAACGTATTATTCTGCAGTGGTGTTCCGCTCATGCACAACCTGTTCTTCGCTGTAAGCAAAGAAGCTGCTTTGGTAACTTTTGATGATGGGTTTTTGATCGCCTGGCTTTCATCAAGAATTACATAATCAAACAGTATTTTAATGAGCAGCTGTATATCGCTGCGCAGGGTTCCGTATGTTGTGATAACGATGTTATAATTCTGCAATTCTTCTGCACTCCTGGCCCTTGTATTACCATGATGTATATGGTAGCTAAGCGCCGGTGTGAATTTTTTTACTTCGTTCTGCCAGTTATAAATAAGTGTTGTAGGACATATAACGATGGCCTTGAGCTGGCCGGTTGTATTTTTATAATGCTCCAGCATGGTAAGGGCCTGTACTGTTTTACCCAAACCCATATCATCTGCAAGTATACCACCCCAACCCACATCATTGAGGTATCCCAGCCATTGAAATCCCGAAACCTGGTAAGGCCGTAGTATCGGTTGCAGATGCCCGGGAGCTGCTATCTCCGGTATGTTTTTAAATTCCCGGAGTCGTTCAAATTTTTCATCAAGAGCAAAACTGAGTTCCGATTCATCACGGTTTTCATACAATTCGTCGATCACGCTCATGTGGTACCTCGACAAACGAAGTTTATCACTTTTGCCGTCGCCCACTTTAAACAACAGCGAATAGCGCTTCAGCCATTCATCGGGTAAAATTCCCAAAGTGCCATCGCCCAACTGAACAAAGGATTGCTTTCCTGCCAACGCCCGTTTGATATCTGCAATACCAACACGTTGCTCTCCAAATTCAATTTCCACTTTGGCATCAAACCAATCGAGGCCGCTGCTTACATGTATATGCGTGTTCGGCCTGGCTGTATTAAACCTGAAATTTCTGAGTGTTTCAAAACCAAATACCGGAACTTTCATTTCTTTCATGGCATCCACGAAAAGAAAGAACCAGTTGTTGCGCAATACATCAGTTCCTTTTAGCACCAGGCTGTTTTGTTCTTCCTGCCTTACAAAAGAAGAATGCAGGCTTTCCAGTTTTTGAATGAACTGTTCTTCTGCTTCTTTGTTCCTTTGTATGATGAGTATTTTTTCTCCTTCCGGAATGGTAATACTTCCTTTATCTGTTGGCTTAGTATCGAAACCGCTGTAATTAAATACAGGTTGAAACACCAGGTAATCGCCTTTTTCCAGCAACTGGAGTTTTACTTCGGGGTTGCTGTTTTTAATTTCCCTGATCAGTTTTTTATCGAACTCCACCTGGTATTCCTTCGTTAAAGGAAGGATGAGCTTCTGCATTTTCTCAGACCAGTTGGATTTGTTTAACTGTATATTTCCCTGGCGGCAGAATTTTTCAGCCTGCATTACATCTTCGGGTTTCTGCCATAGATATAAAACGCCGTCATATAAAAATACCAGGCTGCTGTCGCATTCATTCTTATTAAAAGAAACCGTTTCGTTATTCAGTTTTACCATGCACACTACTTCAAAATGATCGTTTACAGAAATCACTTTGAACATAGGAGCAATCGGCTTGTCACTTAATTCAACTTCAAGAAGGTTCGCTGTTTTAAACACTTTGCTTTGCGGCAGCACATAAATGAAATTATTGGCCACCTGTTCTTCAAAGACTCTCTTCAGTTTTGGCTGGAGGTACTCGGCAATCAGTGATTTTGTTTCTTCGGGAAGTTCCTCTCCATCCTGGTGAATGATATTTTCCCAGATACCACTGAAAGGAGAGTTCCTGTTGAGGTATTTATTAACTTCTGCATCCTGCAGTTTTCTCACCTGTTGAAACAGCAGTTTATCATCTTCACCAAACAATTCTGTGTTCACAAATTTTGAAAGGTCCAGCGCCTCTGCTTTACCGATGTATTTTTTATTATCCTCATCGCTGTCGCCCTGGATAGCATCCACATTAAACCCCGGGTAGGTTTTATTATTGAAGTTGAAAACAAGCCCGAGTTTTTTTACAGCAGCTTCTTCAACCGTAACGGAATCTTCTTTTAGTTCCATCACTGGCGCTGCAACCGGCGCCGGGCGGGTGTTGATGCCTACAGAACCCGCTACACGTTTGATAGAGGTATCGAGTACTTTCAGGAAGGGCTTACCATCTTTATAGGTAAACTCAAATTTTCCGTTTAGGTCATCGTTCAGGCTGTATCCGTATATCTGCAGCAGTTTGTTTTTTTCCTTATCCCAATTGCGGATACTTTCGAAATAATTAGGTCCGTATGCATTCAGCAATTGAAGAAACAATAATGTTTTATGTTCACAAAGGGGATGTTGTGATTCTGAACAGGCACAGGAAGTATCAAAATTTCTTTCATCGTTCTTCTGTATAACCAACGGAAAGGTTTGGCCATTGTATATCAATTCTGCCTCCACTCTTTCATCTGCCGCATTTAAAATATTTGCTTTTACAGAGCGCAGCATATTTTCTGCCTGCTCATAAATCGCCGGCGAAGAAAGCATTTTGATCGTTTTAAGATCGATGTGCTTCATCTTTGCTACCGTGTGCCGCTGACTATACTGGATGGCAGAACTTCCGAGCAGGTTTTTGTCAACCATATCCTGGAGCCTCAACAATGCAGCAACTTCATGGCGGCAGATTTCCCCGAGATTATATGGGCAGCTGCAGCGAAGTGTCATCATTTTAGGGTCGGCATATTTCTGAATGTATACTTTATAGAATGTGCTGTAGTTATCATCTTTCACCCGGAATACAATACCTCCCATGAGTTCATCGTGTTCAACCAATTCTACTGAGCCAATCGCATGAATTCTTTTTCCACGCCTGATCACTTCATCGGTCCCGTTATTGTAGATGTGCTTAATGATGTGTGGTAGTGCCAAATTATCGCTCCTTTTTGTTTACTTACTGGTTTGTGATTGCACTGCCTGAAAGAATCTATTGTTCAGAATAGGGCAATTTGCAAAAGTAAAGGAAAATAAACGAGCCTGTAAAATGATTGAAAGATTATTTATACAGTAAATGTTAAACTATATGATTGATAAGTTTCCCATCTGTATAAAAGGGTAAGGCAGAAGCGGTGTTGGGTGTAAGGCAGAAGCGTATGTCTTTTTGTAACCCATACGACGATAATCTTGCGAAGTGTGATGCATTCACTTTTTCCATGTATGTATAAAGATCCTCTGATGCAGTGTTGTATAATCCTTCTGCCATTTGTGAAGCATCACAGTTGATGCTGAAATGACTTTTGATTTTACTGATGACCATGCCCGCAAACAATGTGTCTTCAATATTCACCCTGTCTTTCCAGGCTGCACAAGCCAGCACAACAGGCATTTTTTTATCAATGAGGTGATTGCAAACAGCATCGATGTTTGCAAAAGAACCGGTGACGATTTCTTTGGCCCCGTTGTTTAGTGCCATGTGCAGCAATTTGGTTCCATTGGTTGTGGTTAACACCAGTGTTTTGCCTTCAATAAATTCCCTGGGGTATTCAAATGGAGAGTTTCCATACTGCAATCCTTCCGCTACTTTCCCGTCACGCTCCCCGGCTGTAATGGCATTGATCTGTTTACCGATACGGATACATTCTGCAACACTGTCAACAGGGATGATCGTTTTTGCCCCGTTCTCCAATGCTGTTGCAATGGTTGATGTTGCCCTGAGCACATCAATAATCACAACAATGCTCTGGCTTACATCATATAAATGCAGGAGTGCCGGGGAAACAGATGTAAAGAGAACCGGTTTGTTTGTATCCATGTATTTTCAGTTAGCGTTTCTGCAGAAACTTATGCAAACGGAATTTTTACAACCTGTGCTTTGATGAGTGTATTTCTGATCGAAATGAATATTTCGGTGCCGATCGCTGCATGCTTTGTGTCGACATAGCCCATGCCAATGGCTTTGCCAAGTGTGGGTGATTGCGTTCCGGAAGTAACGCGGCCGATGACTGCTCCTTCAAAATCCTTGATCTCGTAATCGTGGCGGGCGATTCCCTTTTCCTTCATTTCAAATCCAACCAGCTTTTGTTTGAGTCCTTCTTCCTTTTGTTTAAGCAGGATATCTTTTGCTGTAAAATCTTTGGTGAATTTGGTGATCCAGCCCAGGCCGGCTTCCAATGGTGATGTTCTGTCATCAATATCGTTACCATAGAGGCAATATCCCATTTCCAGGCGCAAAGTATCTCTTGCTCCAAGGCCGATCGGTTTGATTCCTTCTGCGGCCCCTGCTTTGAATATAGCATCCCAGATAATATTGGCTGCGTCGTCTTTGTCTTCAAAATAAATTTCTACACCACCGGCCCCGGTATATCCTGTTGCACTCACCAGTACATTGTCTACTCCGGCAAACTTTCCTTTTTCAAAAGTGTAATACTTAAGGTTAAGAATATCCATGTCGGTAAGTGTTTGCAATATCCTGGTGGCCTGTGGGCCCTGGATAGCAAGCAGGCAGGTTTTATCGGATATATTGTGTAGCTCTGCATTATTCGTATTGTGGTCCACCACCCATTGCCAGTCTTTGTCAATATTTCCTGCATTCACCACGAGCATGTACACATTGTTTTCTTCCAGGCAATAAACAAGCAGGTCATCAACAATACCGGCTTCTTTGTTTGGCATACAGCTGTATTGCGCTTTACCCACTGTAAGTTTAGAAGCATCGTTACTGGTGATGCGCTGAATCAAATCCAAAGCATGCGGCCCCTTTACAATAAATTCGCCCATATGGCTTACATCAAATACCCCGGCTTTATTCCTTACTGCTGCATGTTCTTCGTTAATACCGGAATAAGAGATCGGCATATTAAACCCTGCAAACGCTGCCATTTTTGCTCCAAGTGCTATATGCTTTTGTGTAAAAGGCGTATTCTTCATGTAAAAAAATTTTGGTGAGCAAATGTAAATTAAAATATGACAGGTGAAATGAATAGCCGGTAATGGAAAATATGGATCGGTGGATTTTATTTACCGGTGAACGTATCCTGCTTTTATATGGATCGGAAAAATGATTTTCATTTTTTCACCTGGTTTCCAGTGTTCTTTTATTTCATGAATTACCGATGGAACCGGGTTCTGGTTATTTGCTTTGATGAACTTCTGTAAGGCGCTCCAGGTATTCAGGTAGCCATCAAGATCATCGAGAGTCCAGTATAATTCTATATTAAATGCGGGAGCTTCAAGCTGTGAAAATGGAAAAGGTATTGCCTGATAACCATCATCCACGTATTTTCTTTCTGCATCCCAGTACGATGCCAGCGTTTCAAAATGATATTTATGTATGATTGCATCAATGGATGGGTTAATTTTCAATAAGCTGTATGTCCACACAGCTATAATAGCATCAGGCTTTGCAACTCTTTTTACTTCTGCATAAAATGCCTCGAAATGAAACCAATGCAGGGCCTGTGAAACCGTGATAATATCTACGGAATTGTTGTCAAGACTTGTTTGTTCTGCCGGCTCTACAGCATAGATAATATTATTTCTTTTCTCGGCATTGTCAATTTGTTTTTTGCTGATATCTGTCGCAAAAACTTTTTCAAAATATTCAGCAAGTATTACCGCAGATTGCCCGTTGCCTGTTCCGCAATCCCAGGCCAGCGATTTGTTTACACATAAACCAGCCAGGTATTCAAATAATTTTTCCGGGTAGCCGGGCCTGTATTTTGCATATATATTCGCCTGGGTGGAAAAATTATCTTTCATGCAGTAAAGTTAGAACGCTAACAGTTTAATCTGTCTTTCTTTTTCCAAAGAAAAAATCCTGCTTTTTACGGCAGGATCTTTTTTGCTTCAACTTCAACTCAACTATTGAAACCTCTTTAATTCATTATGAGTAGCGGGTTGTATGCAGGGAGGCTGTAAGAAATAAATGCTGTAGGCTTGCCTGTTCCTTCTCCCAGCTTTTCCAATTGTTTGTCTATCTTTTCTTTTGCTTTTTGTAATGAGTCTTTCAGATTTTTCTGTTCTGTTTCGAGTTTCAACTTGAGCGAATCGATCTTCTGGATCGGTTCTGTTGAGTTATACCTGTAATTGTCCTGGCTATTGTTCATTTGTTTTTCCACGCTGTTATCATTCTCATCTTCCTTTTGGGGATGTTTCCATTCTGCTGCAGGCTCGCCATTCAGAGAATACAATTCTCCATCTGCTTTCATGATATAATCAACTCCCAGGTCCCAGCCTTCCGCAAGATCATCGAATTCAATGTCACGCTCATCGCCCCATGGGCCGCCGAAATGAATGTTATTATTCCAGCCCACATTCCTGTTTATTTTGATCTGTTTTCCAACAGGAACATAAATGGTAAGCACTACTCCCTGGTTACGGAACTTATCGGTTTTATTGATCATAATGCCCTTGTCGATCACCAGCAATGAATCCATTTGTGTGGCATTGAATTCAATTTTTGATGCCAGCCTGTTTGCCGAAAGCTTGTCGGGGCCGTTTGCCATTTTAATCAATGTTACTTTGAAGCTGTCGTTGTCAGACTTAACAATATGAATTCTTATATTTTTTACCAGGGCTGTATCTTCTTCAAGGTCTTCGAAAGGTTCAAGCCTTAACCACCTGTTGCTGTAATATTTTTTCAGTGGTGATGTTGTTGTAACCTCCAGTTTGCTGATCGCAGGATTCGTTAACAAAACCATTTCCTCTGATTCTTTGTTGAAATACCTGAAATCCTGTGAAACAGAAGCGATCAATGAAATGAAGCAGAACCAGCCGATGATCCACAGGGCTATAAAAGTGAACCTCATCTGTTTGCTGTTGTTCCTGATTCTTGCAAGCCTCCTGATCACCCAGGTAAGGACACCGATGATCGGTGCGGCAATAAAGAAGATCAGAGTTCCCCAGGCAAATACATCCTGCCATCCACCTTTCAAAACAAAATCCTTCAATGGGAACAAACCTATAGATACAATGCCCAGCCCGAACAAAGCCATAACCACTGCAAAACCGATACATCCGAGAATGAAATAGGCGAATATTTTAAATATCATTGCAATAATGTCTCCGAAAGATCTGCTGCTTCTCCTAGCTGCTGTATTCACTTCACTCCCGAATGTTTTTCCTTTCTCTTCTGCATAAGCTTTTGCTTCTTTGCCGAATTTTTCTGCACGTTGCTGAAACCCTTTCATTTCTTCCATCACAGAATTCTTGATTGAATTCATGTCTACTTTTTCGCCTTTCATTTCCAGCTTTTCTGTAGTGGTTAATGCTTCAGGAATTACCAGCCAAAGGATGATATAAATGATCAAAGCACCTGGACTAAAACCAACTCTTACAAAATTGGGGAAATCAAAATCACCCCAGTGGCTCCAGCGTGATACAAAGCTCAGGAAGGGAAGCAGGAACAGTAAACGTGGAATCCATGCATTTACGCCGAAGTAATTTCCAATACCACTACATACTCCCGCAATGAGTTTGTCTTCGCTGTCGCGATATAGTTTTTTGCGTACACTGCCGATCTCTGTTGTTGCAGAGCTTGGAACTGCAACCCAGAGAATGAGGTAGGGAAGAAAGAGTGCTCCGAACAATATCACGAAGATGATCCTTACCACCACTACATCAATTCCGAAATAACCGGCAAGACCGCTACACACACCGCCAATCACTTTATTGTTTTCATCGCGGTACAAACGTTTTCCGGAAACCGTAGCACTGATCGTTGGCTGGGTAGCCCCTGCTTTACTGTTTTCGCGTTGGCCGGTTGCAGCATCTGCTGTAGCCTGGTCGGCTTCAAAATCTTCAGGCCTTCCCATGCTCCTGATAATAGCATTGATATCATCGTCGGTGATACAGGTGCATCCGTTTTTCAAACGCTCCTGGAAAAGCTCGCCGATTCGGCTTTCAATATCATTTATGATTTCATCTTTCCCTTCTTCCTGGGCGAAATACCTGCTCAGGCTTTCGGTATAATTCTTCAATATCTCAAAAGCCGTTACTTCTATCGGTACTACCCGGCCCTGGAAATTGATATTTATTACTTGTTTCATGGCGTAATAATTGATTTTGTTCTGGCTTTGCACTGCTGTAGCAGTTGGCTTTGGCCTTTAATTTTGTTTCTTTAGTTAGAGTTGAGATCAACTAAATCATGGCTATACTTTAATATGACTGTTGAAGTTTTATGTGCTGGTTACCGTAGTTAGCGCCTGAACCGCGTTTGCCAGTTCGTTCCAGGTTGCTTCCAGTTCTTTATAGAACTCGGCCCCCTTATCGGTAAGGGCAAAGTATTTGCGTGGCGGACCGCTGTTACTTTCTACCCACCGGTAGGTGAGCAGCTCTGCATTTTTCAGCCTGGTGAGGAGGGGATACAGGGTTCCTTCGAAAATGTTCAGGTTGGCGGCCTTCATCTTATCAATGATATCTGAAGGGTAGGCCTCCCCTTGTTTGATCACCGACAGAATGCAAAACTCCAAAACCCCCTTGCGCATCTGGCTTGCTGTGTTATCAATGTTCATGGCTTTGTATTTTAAAAATTCATGGCTATACTTTGTGTTTGTGACCGGGCTTCTATTTGCGGCCTGAACCGGTTAACTCATCCGCCATTTTTCAGCTCTTTCACATTCACAACACAAACATAGGAATTATTTTAGTACTATGCAACACATAATACCATTTATTTTAAAGTAGCTTGTGGTAAAATGTAGGAGTTATCACATAGAACGCTTTCTGGTAAAGGGTTTCGTTGCTTATCCGTGTTAAAAAAAATTTTTTATACATTAGATAAATGGCAAATAGATGGTATGAATGGCATAGTTTTAGACCCGGATTCTGGTAGAAACCATAAAGCTGTTAAATAAATGGTAAGTCGTGGCGTCCTTATAAAAAACGGTTTTACCGAAGACTGTTTTCCGGGTCTTATATTAAAATAAAAGGAGGTATGAAATGAGAACATTATTGTATAGCTGCATATTGGCATTATTTATACTAACAGGTTGTGCTTCCAGCAAGAATTATCTTGAGAGAAGTAATGCAGACAAAGCACTGCTCGATGCAGTAAAAAAAATCAACAAAACAACCACCGATGAAAAAGCTATAGAGGCAATCCCGCTGCTTTACAACACTATAAAAACAAATCACCTGGCAAGAATCAGCGACCTGAAAAATGATAAAGATCCTGCCCGTTGGGATAAGATCATCAAAGAATACGAAAGCCTGCAGGAAGCCTATGATGCAATCGTAACCAGTGATCCTGCTTTCAGATTGGTAACACCACAAAGTTTCAGCAGCGAATTATTTGATGCCCGGCAGTCTGCGGCCGAAGAGTATTATAATTATGGCCTGCAGTCTTTAGAAAAAAAGACGAGGGACGATGCAAAAAAAGCATACAGCTATTTTAAAAAATCTGATAAATATGTTCCCGGCTACAGGGATGCAAAACTTAAGATACAGGAAGCTATTGACGTTGCAACTGTAAATGTGGTCATAAACCCGGTACAGGACAATTCTTTTTTCTTTAACAGCAGTTGGGGTAATGCCGGTTATAACTACAGCAATGAATATTTTCAACAGACGCTGGCCAGGGAACTCAGCGGCACGAACAACCGATATCCTGCACGTTTTTATACCGACTGGCAGGCCAGGCGTGATAATATTCAACCCGATTGGGCTGTTGACCTTAAGCTGAGGAATATTGACATTCCCTTTTATCCATCCCAAAGCAAATACCAAAGAACCTCAAGCGCCCAGGTTCAGATTGGTACCGATACTTCCGGCAATCCTGTTTACAAAACTGTTTATGCTACTTTATATATCACCCGGGGAAGTTTTACTGCAAGGGCAAATATGGATGTAAGCATTACTGATGTTAAAACCGGGAAAAGTATCAGCTACAGAACTTTCAGTGATGATTATCGGTGGCAACAGGAATCTGCTACTTACAGCGGCGACAGTCGTGCATTAAGCAGCAGGGATTGGGAACTGATCAACAATGCCGGTTACAGCAATCCAAGAAAAGAAGATATTCTGAATGAACTCTACAGGAAGATTTACCCACAGGTAAAAAATAATATCACTTATGCTGTGGACTGGTAATTATTTCAAAAGCTGGTAAACCAGTAAGCTCATGGTATAAGCAAGCGCCGTCATATACAGTAGCTGTATCACCGGCCACTTCCAACTCCTGGTTTCTCTTTTAACAATGGCAAGTGTACTCATACATTGCATGGCCAGAACATAAAAAATCATCAGCGATAAACCGGTGGCAAGCGAATAAACTTTGGTGCCGTCCTCACGAAGGGCGGCATTCATTTTTTCACGAAGGGTGCTGTTGTTATTATCGGGTTCTTCTCCCACACTGTAAAGTGTTGCCATGGTTCCCACAAAAACTTCACGGGCTGCAAAGGAAGTTATCAGCGCAATGCCGATCTTCCAATCAAAGCCTAAGGGCCTGATGGCTGGCTCTATGGATTTACCCAGAATTCCGGCAAAAGAATTCTGCAGTAATGCGGTGTTCTTTTGTTTGTTCAGTTCCGATGCCTGACCGGGATTAGCTATAACCAGGGCATCATATTTTTCATGTACGGCTTTCATTTCATCTTTTGGCCCGTAAGTACTCAATCCCCATAACAACAGGCTGATAAGCATGATCACCTTACCCGCATCGAATACAAATATTTTTGCCTTTTCGATCATGGTGTAGAACATATTCTTCCACCTTGGCCCACGGTAAACAGGAAGTTCCAGGATGAAATAGCTTCTTTCCACAGAATGAATGAACCATTTCATTACCCAGGCTACGATCAATGCCATTACGGTTCCCAATAAGTAAAGCAGCATCATCACAAGCCCCTGCAGGCTCAGGAAACCAAAATAAAGTTTGGAGGGAATTACCAAAGAGATCAATATCGTATAAACAGGAAGCCTTGCGCTGCAACTCATCAGTGGTGTAATCATGATGGTAAGCAATCTTTCTTTCCTGTTCTCAATATTTCTTGCGGTCATGATGGCGGGAACAGCACACGCAAAACCACTGATCATAGGCATTACACTCTTGCCATTCAGTCCAACTTTACGCATGAGTTTATCTGTAAGAAAGCTGATCCTTGCCATATAACCGGTATCTTCCAGCAGGGTAATCAGTCCAAACAAGATCATAATCTGCGGAATAAAAACAACAATACCGCTGAATCCTGCAACGATGCCATTGATAAAAAGGTCGCTGAACCAGCCTGCTGGTAATATTGAAGATAACCAGCCCGAGCATTTGCTGAACAACCATTCAATACCATCCATAGGGTAACTGGCGATCCAGAATACACTCTGGAATAACAGGAATAATACCGATAATAAAATAAGATAACCCCAGGTTCTGTGCAATAAGATATTGTCCAGCTTTTCAGTAAAAAGTGATTTTTGCAATGGATCAGCTTCTACTACAGTTTGCTGCATAATATGCTTGATCCTGCCGTAACGCTGCATGATTTCCTCTGCCTGCGTTCGCGTAGGATTAAACTGGTTGTTGATCTCGATCTGCTCAATTGTTTCCTGCATCCCACCGGGAAGTACAAAATTCTCATGGTTGATCAGGAAATGTAACGCCGTATAGTTGCTGATCGAAGGGAAATGTTCTTTCAGATCATTTATTGCATGACGAGCAAGGGAATTTGCATCAATAAAATCTCTTGCAGGAATTAACTCTGTATTTTCTGCAGATAGCTGAATTGCTTTTTTCAATGCAGGTATTCCTTTTCCTTTACGGGGATTGATGGCTACGATTGGTACACCCAACTCTCTTTCCAGCCCGGGAATATCTATCTGTGTTCCCTTGTTTCTTGCAAGATCCATCATGGTGAGCGCTACCACTACCGGGATTTTGAGATCTATAATCTGGGAACAGAATAAAAGATTTCGTTTGAGATTACTGGCATCAGCAACAAGTACCACCATGTCGGGCTTTATACTTTCATCCTGCCTCAATAAAACCTTGTAGGCAACCCATTCATCAGCCCTTTTGGGATAAAGGCTGTAAGTGCCTGGAAGATCGATAATATTGGCCTGTATATTTTCGGAAATAGTTGTTACACCGGTTTTCTTATCAACCGTTACCCCGGGAAAATTTCCAACTTTCTGGTTAAGGCCTGTAAGAACATTGAACAACGATGTTTTTCCGCTGTTCGGGTTTCCTACCAATGCTATGTTGATCCTGTTGGCCAATATTATTTATTGCCGCAAAAGTAATGTTATCGGGCCGCTTGTGGTTACGATTTCAGAAAGAAGCCAAATTATCCCGCAGCCACTCGGATACTCTTTGCTAACTTTGGCGAATCCATTTAACCACTCACATGAAATACATTTTACTCTTACTGTTACTGATCGGGGAGCAGGGTTTTGCACAGAAAATTTCCAAAGCCGACAAAAAGATCATCAAAGCGCTGCAGACACATATAGGTTACCTGGCTGATGATAAACTCGAAGGAAGAAGAACCGGAACGCCGGGAGAAAAACTTGCTTACGAATACATTACCGAACAGTTTAAAAAAGCGGGCATTCCGGCTGCGGGCCCGGGCGGAGATTATCTTCAGCCTTTTGATGTAAATGATGGCAAACAGGTATCAAATGAAACAGCTTTTTCTGTAAACAATCAACCGCTTGTTTTGAATGAAGATTTTTTTCCGTTGGCATGGTCGGCAAATGGTTCATTTCAGATGGACGTTTATCAATCATTGAAAGAAAAAGGGGAAATATGGTTTTATGATCTTGCTGAACTGCTCAGCAAAAATTCCGGCAACCCTCACTATGATCTGCAGGACGGCATCGTAAAAGTGGTTGCTGACCAGGCAAAGAAAGGCGCGGCTGCCCTGGTCCTTTACAACAGCTCTTCTTTGCCTGATAACCTGAAATTCGAAGCGAAAGATAAAACTGAAACGGCTGCTATTCCCGTTATCTATGTTAACCAGGCTGCACGTAAAAAATATTTATCGGATGAGGTTAATATGCAGAAACTGAAGCTCAATGTTTCAATTGCAACAAAAAAGCGGGTGGGACACAATGTGGTTGCTTTTCTTAATAACAATGCCGCCAATACAGTGATCATAGGTGCTCATTACGATCACCTGGGTTATGGCGAAGACCATAATTCTCTTTACAGCGGCACTACGCCGATGATCCACAATGGCGCCGATGATAATGCAAGTGGCACTGCTGCATTGCTCGAACTGGGTAAGCTGCTGATGTCTTCTGATCTGAAAAGCAACAATTATTTATTCATTGCTTTTTCCGGCGAAGAGCTGGGTTTATTTGGTTCCAAATACTTTACAGATCATCCAACCATTAACATGACTGCTGTAAACTACATGATCAATATGGATATGGTGGGAAGACTGAACGACAGCACACATGGTTTAAGCATCGGGGGTTATGGCACATCTCCTTACTGGAGTCATTTAATTGATACAACCAATAAATATTTCAGGATAAAACTGGACAGCAGCGGTTCCGGCCCCAGCGACCATACTTCTTTTTATAAAAAAGACATCCCGGTGCTTTTCTTTTTTACCGGTACCCATTTTGATTATCACAAGCCAAGTGATGATGCCGATAAAATAAATTACACTGGTGAGATCCGGGTGATCCGCTATATCTATGATGTTATTAAAAATGCCGATGGAAAAGAAAAACTGGCATTTACCAAAACAAGGGAAACGGCCACAGGCAAGAGCACTTTTAAAGTGAGCCTCGGAATTATGCCTGACTATACTTATAATGGAAGCGGTGTTCATGTTGATGGCGTAAGCGCCGGAAAAGCGGCTGAAAAAGCCGGAGTTAAAACCGGTGATGTATTGGTTCAATTGGGCGATCATAAGTTTACGGATGTTCAGACATATATGGAGGCCCTGAATAAGTTCAGCAAAGGAGATGCAACCAAACTAAAACTGTTACGCGACGGAAAAGAGATAACACTGGATGTAACTTTTTAATCCGCGTATGTATGAAGCTTAAAATTGATAACGAAACACTGGTTGAAGAATTCTTCGAATGTACCAGGATACTGGGCATCGTTGCTCCTTTAAAAGATTACCAGTTTACCTGGCAGGTAAACCAGGCCCTGGGTTCTTCATTCAGAATAAATAATAGTTTAGAAATTCAATTGAAGAAAAAAGACCGCAATTATTTTTTCTCCATCTATGATTATGAAGTTCCCGGAACCTGCATGGTTCATTACCTATACAATAACCAGCACGATGGAGAATTCCTTTTACCCGAATTCAAGCACCTTGATTTTTTATGGTTGGTGAAAGGGGAAGAAATTGATGATGCAGATCTTGGTACACTGGTTCAATCCCTTCGTTCTTTACCGGGCGTGCAATTGGTTAATGAAATGACGCATGAGAAGATCAGGAATAAACAGCATTTGATCTTATAACCTGGGAATGGCGCAATGTGAAAATGTGTAGATGTGGTAATTATATAGTGCCATAATTTTTCCACGTGGTTTGAGATAATATGATAATTAGCCATTTTGGAAATATTACATGTATTGCCGGTTTTTCTTTATAAATTTTTATGACAATGTGGAAAGAAGAAAACAATAAACTGTACCGCAAATTTGCTTTCGCCGATTTTTCGGAAGCTTTTGCTTTTATGACAAGGGTTGCTATGGTTGCAGAAAAAATGAATCACCATCCTTTATGGACCAATGTATACAACCAAGTAGACATCTGGCTAAGCACACACGATGCCGGAGATATTGTCACTGATAAAGACCGTAAGCTGGCGGAGAAAATAGATCAATTGCTGTAATTCTTCCTGTAATAATTTATCAGGGCGATCAGGGAAACGATTGTCCAGGTTCCTTCCAGTATAACAAACGGTATATAATTAATAAGCAAAGAAGCAATACTGGCCAATCCTGCGCCGACAAAATTCAGCAATATATATACAAGGCCCTCCCGGGAAATCTTATTCAACAGGTTCAGTAAAAAGGCAACCAGTAATAGCGTTACGCCTACCGTTCCGATTCCGTCGGCAAAACTAAAATGCATCGTTATATTTTTACCTGGACTCTTTTTTCTGCCTGTTTCACAAATCGTCCGATTGGTGCTGCAAAATCACTTAAACCTTCTGCCTGCAGTAAAGCAGTTATTTCTCCTGCACATTCTTCTTTAACAGCAAACAACAGGCCCCCGTTCGTTTGCGGGTCGGGCAAAAGATTGAACGCTTCCATAACATTCACCCCTTTTTCAAATCCTGTTTTACTGCTATAGCTGTTCCAGTTCCTGTAAGTGGCATCCGGAACAATGCGTTGCGACAGGTATTCTTTTGCGCCATCGGCAACCGGTATCTTTCCATATTCAATTGCTGCTGATAACCCAGCCCCTTCAGCCATTTCTATAAGATGCCCGAGCAAACCAAATCCTGTAACATCGGTCATGGCAGTAACACATGTAAGCTTACCAAGTTTTTCGCCCAGCTTATTCAGGCTTGTCATCTGTTTTATCATCAGGGGTTCATGTTCTGGTTTTATCAATCCCCTTTTTTGTGCAGTTGACAGAATACCAACACCGAGTGGTTTGGTGATGAATAATAAATTTCCCTCTTCAGCAGTATTGTTTTGTTTCAGGTTTTCGATTGATATCACCCCGTTTACAGAAAGCCCAAACATCGGCTCTGCACTGTCAACACTATGTCCGCCAGCCAAAGGAATACCGGCCTCGGCACAAACGGCTCTTGCTCCTTCAAGAACTCTTGAAGCCAGGGTTGCCGGAAGTTTTTCCACAGGCCAACCGAGAATGGCGATTGCCATCAAGGGTTTTCCTCCCATGGCATACACATCACTGATGGCGTTGGCAGCAGCTATTCTTCCAAAATCAAATGCATCATCAACAATGGGCATAAAAAAATCTGTTGTTGAGATCAACGCAGTTCCATTGCCTAAATCATATACGGCGGCATCATCATTGCTGCTGTTTCCAACCAATAAATGCTGAGCGCTTTTATCAGGAGTATCTGTTTTCAAAATCTCCTGCAAAACATTGGGGGCAATCTTACAGCCACATCCTGCGCCTTTTGAGTATTGTGTGAGTTTTACCGGTTCGTTGTTTTGTTCCGGACTTGTTTCTGGCATGCGTATCAGTTTTTTCTTCTACGCAAAATTATGGAAGCATTTTGATGAAGGTCGCCGCTGAACCTGATCTCGTAAATACTTTTTCCATCATGAACTACCAACAACCCGGTATTTGGGGCAATGGTTCCTAGATTTTCGGCATACATGATCAGTTCGATATCGTCCTGGCCGGCATAAATTGTTTTCTGAACAGCGTTTGTACTCAGGCCCTGTTTCGCAATGATCACTTTTCCGTTCAGAAGTACACTAACCGTATCGCCATCCACTTCCCCATTATCATACAGGGAAATTTGCAGGCTGTCTGAATTAAAAAACACCGTTTGCTGTACCACATTTTTCCTGGACGCAACTTCTGCTGCCGGTTCTGTTGGTATTGGCGGCGCTGGTTTCTGTTTTTCTGCCGGTGCTGATTTTACTACGGCATTATTTTCTTTTGAAACTGTTTCTTTCGGTTCTTCCTGTTTCGCTGCATCTTTTTGTTTCTTACTATTGGCCTTAACTGCAGGTGGATTGGTTTCTGTTTTCGTTGCCGAAATACTGCTTTCTACGATTTTTGTTTCTTCTTCTTTTTTTCGTTGTGCTTCTTTCTCTTCATTTTCCTTCTTCACAAAAGAAAGATCATTGGAAAGGCCCAATTCCTGCAGGTGCGGCACCAGCGCCGATTGCCAGAAATCATTTTTACGCTGGAGATTTATGGTTCCTGTTAGTGGTGCGTATTTTTTTGTGCGGTTGGTGGTAAACGGGCCGCTCAATATCATGATGCTGTCCTTTATTTCCAGGGTAAGAATATTCAACTGCCGAACTCCTTTGGCCGGACTTTCCGGGTAATTGTTGGCAAGAAGGCCATCGTCTTCAATAATTACTTTTCCGTTAACCCTTTTGATTTTTACCTTCTTTACCCCGTAGAATTCTTTATCATCTTTCAGAAAAAAAGTATGTGAGAAGCCACTGAGTTTTCCTTTTTCTTCACTGATGCCTATTTCGTAGCGGTAATAGCGCTGGGTGCTATCGTTGTAAAGCGTTCCCTTCCAGAGCCCGGTAATATCCGGTTCTGATGATTGCGCTGATATAGCACCCGGAAAAATGAACAATAATGCAATGGTCAGGTATTTACAACGGTACATTGGATAATTTTTTCAGCGTTTGATACTGCATCAACGCCAAAACAGTCGATTTTATTTAATAAAGACGCCAGATTTTCACGGTTTTGCAGGGCTTTGAGGTAGGTTTTATCATAATAACTGAGTAAAATCCTGAAACATTCTCTCACATTGTCTTCTACAAGGAGCCCGATAGCTGTTTTGGTTTCGAGAGGCCCCAGTCTTTTTTGTATCCTTAGAATCGAATTCACCAGCTTCTCCCGGTCGCATGAGCCATATCCTTCCATGATGTGATCGAGCCGTTCTTCAAATCCTATTTCTACAAAGAAAACTGGCTTTTTTCGCATGGTTGCCCAGAATGGGTGGGGAATATTCAGGGTTCCTATGCGCTGACTTTCATCTTCCAGCCAGAAATAACGATCCGCATTTTTCTTTAAATCATTTGCCAGCAGGTTTTCAAACATTTCCTGCGTTGGCTGGGGAGGAAGCCCGATGGCACCAAAGGCGGAGCCTTTATGAGAAGCCAATCCTTCCAGGTCAATAACGTGTTGTCCTTTTTCTTTGAGCGCCTGTATGATTTCCGTTTTTCCGGAACCGGTATATCCACCTACAATACCCAGGTTGTATTCCATTTCAAACTGCTTCAAAACCCAGTTTCGGTAGGCTTTGTACCCCCCTTCCAGCAGGTAAATATCAAACCCGTAAAAATTAAGCAGCCACGCAACGGCAGAACTCCGCATGCCTCCCCGCCAGCAGTGAACAATCAAAGTATTTGCCTTTATTTTCGGTTGGTGATTTTTAATGATCTTTTCAGCACTCTCAACCATCGGGCGCATCTTTACACCAAAATAATCAAGCCCGATCTTGATCGCTTTTTCGCGGGATTGCTGTTTATAGGTTGTGCCTATTACTTTCCTTTCTTCATCGCTGAACAAAGGAAATCCATAAGCCCCGGGAATATGAGCATGAGCATATTCGCCGGGGCTGCGCACATCAAGCACAGGATATGTTGCCGACAGCCGCAATAATTCTTCTACATTAATTTTTTGTAAGGCCATATCTGTTCGTAATGACTAAGTTACGCAAATAAAAACGTTGGAACTGCTTCTATCAAACAACCAAAAAGCCACATTTATACGGGTTTTCAGCCGATAAGGCCTACCTTTGGGGCATTCATTAATGCTGCGGCATTCTAAGCCGGGTCTTACACTGGTAATGTTTTATCTCTGATCACTCGTTTTTAATGATGAAGTTCAGCTTCATTTCCGCACTCACATAATTCATTCATATTTTGAAATTCAAAGATTTAAAAATCATTGAGCCTATTTTACAGGCTCTTGAAAAAGAAGGCTACAGCAGTCCTACACCAATTCAACAGGCCGCCATTCCTCCTGTATTATCAGGAAGAGATTTATTGGGTTGTGCCCAAACCGGCACCGGGAAAACAGCGGCATTCGCCATTCCTATTTTACAGCTATTGTCAAAACCACATGCTGCTGTTCCAGGGCAGCGCCCGATCAGAACCCTGATCCTTACACCTACGCGTGAGCTTGCTATACAGATACAGGAAAGCTTTGAAGCCTATGGTTCCAACCTTCGCCTGCGAAGCCTGGTTATTTTTGGCGGTGTAAGCCAGGTTCCACAAACACAGGCTTTACAAAGAGGAACTGATATTTTAATTGCAACGCCTGGCAGGCTGTTAGACCTGCACGCCCAGGGTTATATCAGCCTGAAGGACCTGGAAATATTTGTTTTAGATGAAGCCGACCGCATGCTTGACATGGGTTTTGTTCATGATGTAAAAAAGATCATTTCAAAGATCCCGGTGAAAAGGCAAACCCTGTTTTTCTCTGCTACCATGCCTAAAGAAATTCAGGGGCTGGCAGATTCGATTCTTACCAACCCGGAAAAAGTTGAAGTAACACCGGTTTCTTCCACAGCAGATACAATTCAGCAATGGATATATTTTGTAGAAAAACAAAGTAAAAAATTCCTGCTTGCAGAGCTTTTGCAGGACAGTTCCATTGAATCTGTCCTTGTTTTTACCAGGACAAAACATGGCGCCGACAAAGTGGTAAAAGACCTTGTAAAAAAAGGTATTAAGGCAGAAGCCATTCACGGAAATAAATCGCAGAACGCAAGACAAAGGGCGCTGGGAAATTTTAAAGACAGAACCACAAGGGTATTGGTGGCAACAGATATTGCTGCCCGCGGTATTGATGTGGATGAGCTCACACATGTGATCAATTACGAAATGCCGAACATTCCCGAAACTTATGTTCACCGCATCGGCAGAACGGGAAGAGCCGGGCTAAGTGGCATTGCTTTTTCTTTTTGCGAAGCAGAAGAGTTGCCTTACCTGAAAGATATTCAAAAACTTATTGGTAAAAATATCCCGGTTCAAAAAGAACATGCTTTTCATACCGAACTTTCAACTGCTCCGGTGAAGCCTGCAACACAACCGAAACAGGGAAACAACAATCATGGCGGGCATAATCATCGAAGGCCAAAACAATTTTCAAGACAGAAAAATTCGGGATTTAAAAAATAACGGTCTTTGATATGTTTCAAAATCTTTTTTGTTCAAATTAATATCTTTGTCCCTCAATTAAAGTACTATGTTCAACAAGCGCATTAAGATCAAGGAACTGTTGTTAACTGAAAAAACCGGTTATGAAGCAACCGTTATGGGTTGGGTTCGCACATTCAGGAATAACCAGTTTATTGCACTTAATGATGGTAGTACCAATAATAACCTGCAGGTAATGGCCGAACTTGGTTTGCTTGATGAGGCTACTATAAAAAGAATAACCACCGGGGCTTGCATTAAAGCTACCGGGGAGGTAATTCCTTCGCTTGGAAAGGGTCAGAAAGTTGAACTGAAGGCGGCTTCCATAGAAATTCTAGGCGACAGTGATGCAGAGAAATTTCCGCTGCAACCTAAAAAACACAGCCTTGAATTTTTAAGGGAAATCGCTCATCTCCGTTTCCGTACCAATACATTCGGCGCTGTTTTCAGGGTAAGGCATTCCCTCGCATATGCGATTCATAAATTTTTCAATGATAAGGGTTTTGTTTATATGCACACACCGATCATCACAGCAAGTGATGCTGAAGGCGCCGGCGAAATGTTTAAAGTAACTACCCTGCCTTTGGATGGAAGTGCTGTAGATAAAGATGGTAGCATCAACTTCAAAGATGATTTCTTTGGACGCAGTACCAATCTTACAGTAAGCGGACAGCTTGAGGGAGAACTGGCGGCTATGGCCTTTAGTGATATTTATACTTTCGGTCCAACATTCCGTGCAGAAAACAGCAACACCACACGTCACCTGGCTGAGTTCTGGATGATTGAACCTGAAATGGCTTTTTCCGACCTGGAAGATAACATGAACCTTGCTGAAGAATTCATCAAGTATGTTATCAATCATGCTTTGGAAAATAATAAAGATGATCTTGCTTTCCTGGCACAGCGTCTCGAAGAAGAAGAAAAATCAAAGCCGCAGAATGAGCGAAGTGAAATGGGTTTGCTTGAAAAGCTAAACTTTGTTGTAAGCAACGATTTCCAGAGGCTCACTTATACAGAAGCCATTGATATTTTAAAAGAAAGCAATCACAACAAAAAGAAAAAATTTCAATACCTGGTAAACGACTGGGGGGTAGATCTCCAGAGTGAACATGAGCGTTACCTGGTAGAAAAACATTTCAAAAAACCAGTGATACTTACCAACTATCCGAAAGAAATCAAGGCGTTTTACATGCGCCAGAATGATGACGGTAAAACTGTTGCCGCCATGGATATTCTTGCTCCCGGTATAGGCGAAATTGTTGGAGGAAGCCAGCGTGAAGAACGTTACGACAGGCTTTTACAACGCATGCAGGAAATGCATATTCCTGCCGAAGAACTCGACTGGTACCTTGATACGAGGAGGTTTGGGGCTTGTCCGCACGCCGGTTTCGGACTTGGTTTTGAAAGGCTGGTATTGTTTGTTACGGGTATGACAAATATCCGGGATGTGATTCCTTTTCCAAGGTTCCCGAAGAGCGCTGCATTTTAAAAACAAATCAGGAGTTTAAAATAAGAGGTATGTTTTCATACCTTTTTTTATTTATTCCCTTTTGAATGCGGATATTTATACCGAAGAAATAACACGATGCGAAAACTTAAATATCTCGACCTTATCCGAAACCCGTTCGATCTTGTCCGGACAAAAAGAGTGTTACAGGTCAATCCTACCATTGCGCCGGAAAGGAAAGAGCCTGAAAATATTCAGATCATTGTTTACGAGTTTGATAAAGACAAAACAGAGTGTCTTACTTTGAACAGTGTAGAAGAAACCTTCAAATTCCTGCATACTACATCAAACACCTGGATTAATATTGACGGGCTGCGAAAGGCTGATGTTGAAAAAGTATGTAATCATTTTGGTATTCACCAGCTCATTTCTGAAGACATACTAAGCATCGGGCAAAGACCCAAAATGGATGAGATCAATGGCCTGCTTTTCTGCCTGATGTATATGCTTTATTTTAATGAAGAACAATCTGCCGTTGAAACAGAACAGATCAGTATCATTCTTGGAAAAAATTTTGTGATCAGTTTCCAGGAAGATGCAAACCGGGATGTTTTTAACGGTCTTCGCGATAAGATAAAACTGAGCGGCAGCAAAGTGCGTGTGCAGGGTGCTGATTTTCTTTTTTATTCGCTTATTGATATGATCGTAGATCATTTTTATATTGTAATGGAACGGCTGGGAGAAAGAATTGAATTACTGGAAGAAGATATTCTCCGCAATGCCAGCCAGCGAAGCCTTGTAAAGATCAACACACTCCGGAAAGAAATGATCGTGTTAAAACGGAACATTGCCCCGGTAAGAGAAATCATCAATGGTATTCTCAGAAGTGAAAATGAATTGATACAGGAACGTACGGAAAAATATTTCAAAGATGTTTATGATCACGTAATACAGGCTTATGATTTGTCTGAGAACTATCGTGATATGATGATGAACCTCCAGGATCTTTACCTGAATACTGTTAACCTGAAGCTCAATGAGGTAATGAAGGTGATGGCTATTGTAACCTGCCTGCTTGCGCCGGCAACTGTTATCGGGGGAATTTTCGGAATGAACTTTGAAACAATTCCCCTGTTGCATAATCACTGGGGATTTTTTATTTCTGTAGGGTTAATGTTATTTATCCCGGTATGGATGATTATTGTATTTAAACGGAGAGGCTGGTTTTAATCCCGGTTTTCTTTCGCAGCATTTTCTGGCGCAGGTAATATTCTTTCTTTTTTAAATACAGGAACAGTACTGCAAGGCTCTCCATACATGATACTTTTTACTACCGGCCTGATTAACCTTGTTGCTTCTATATATGCTTCTTCCGGAATTGCAATTTCTCCGCATCCCTTTATCACAACTCTTTTATCTGCCAGGTCGTGCACATTTATTCCTGATGCAATGTTCCTAAGTAATATTTCTTTTTTTGCCCGTGACTCATCCCCAAAAACAATTTCTTTGGCTACAGGTTGCAAAGCACTAGCCACGAGCATATAAGCCCACATTGGTATTACGGCATCTGCTGAACAGGTAATGGCTACAATTTTATTTTTATAGGAAGAGGTATCCAGGTCTTTCAGTGATTGCCTGAAATCTTTTTCTTTCAGAATTAACCCCATAAAAAGATAGTCTTTCATATCAAAAACCGCAACCTCTTCTTTCGGGTAATATTGTTCCAGGTCAAGTGTAATGATGCCGCTTTCTGCCACTTTATTTACAAACACATCTGCCATGCTGTAAAATTAAAACAAAAAAGCCGGCCCCTTTCAGGAGCCGGCTTCAATATGTTTTCGATATTAGTAATATTCCTTACGATTATCTTTTATAGAGGCCTGTTTTTTCAACCCTTCATACCAGTTACCTATCTGGCTACGCATGGTATTGAGTTTTGCCGTAGCCTGTTGTGCCGCTACTTCAGGGGTATCAGCCGGTTTGGCCTGAACAGAATTTACTTTTACCAGGTACACTCCGCTTGTTCCGGCAATAGCTGGTGATACTTTTGTTTGGTAGTCTTTATTAAATGACGCTCCTATCACCTTTGCTTCTACACCCAGGCCATTGATGATCTGGCTGGACAAGGTTAATGAAGAGTCAATACCGGCAACCAATACCGGTTTATTATATGCACTTGAAGCACTTTCGAGCGTTGGATTGTTTCCGAGCTTTTTGATAATTATGTCGGCTTTTTTCCTGTTGCGGATGATTACCTCGCAACCTGGTCTTGCTGTAGCAGCATCCTGGATACCCTCATTCAGAATCTTATCAACAGTAGCCACCACAAACTGATCTCCTATGCTGAATGGTTCACTTACATCACCAACCTTGGCATCAAAAGCCCAGCGAATCAACTGGCGGGCATCCTGTAAAGAACCAAAAGAGTAGTCATTCTCTTTGATATTTCCCGGGGCCTGTGTTAAGTGAATTCCTTTTTTCTCAAGATATTTTTCCAGGTCTGCCTTGTTTTTTTCTGCAGAAGCTTTGGTTGCTTCAAGACTCGCATTGTTAATAGTTACATCACTTGGTGTAATCTCTTTTCCAACAAAAGCAATCTTATATGCTGGTTTAAAATCTTTTTGATTCAGGATTTCGATTACATGATAACCGTACTGGGTTTTAACTACTTTCTTTGAACCAACCGGATTCTCAAAAGTAAAATCATTGAATTCGGGAACCATTGTTCCATAACCATACGTTCCAAGATCGCCTCCCTTATCCTTACTTCCGTCTGAAGAATATTTTGCTGCAAGCGCAGCAAAGTCAGCACCAGCCTGGATTGCATTATAAATACTATCGGCCAGTTTGTGTGCCACTGAGTCTGTGTTTTTCACTTCTCCTGTTCTTGGATCACTGGTAGGTATTAATATATGCCTGGCTTTAACACTATCTGGTAACTGTTTTGATCCCAACACTTTTGCGATGACAAAGCTCCCTTTGTCAACAAAAGGGCCATATACTGTTCCCATTGGCTGAGCAACGATTGTATCTATTTCCGGGATATTAAACTTTGCTTTGGGTTGATATGTATCATTAAAATCGATAGAAGAAGTGTTTTTGGCAACAAAGCTTTTCGCATTACTGTCTGCGGTAAAGGCGGGGATCAATTCCCTGACATAGTTACTGATTCTTGTACTGTCATCAGCACTGGCCAGTTGGCTGAAAGAGGCGTAGGAAATAACACGTGCATTTTCCTGTTTGAACATGTCTTTGTGTTTATTTACATATTCTTCAACTTCAGCATCTGTAACTTTTACTGTACTATCAGATATTTCAGAATAAGGAATACTTACATAGGAAATGTTTGCAAAGTTTTTGGCTTCAGCATTATCCTTTTCTTTCATCCATGATGGATAATAAACACTGGCATTCAATAGTGCTGAATATTTTCCAACAACCGTATTCAGTTTCAAAGGATCAACAATTTGAGTATTGATGGCATCAAGCTGTTCCCCTTTTGCCTTTTTAATATTACTGAGTGCTGTTTGTACTTTGGCCGGATCCAGTTTACCTGTAGCCGGGTCAGTCATACCCTGTTCCTGCAGAAGAGGGTTATTGGGATCATTACTTTTTAAAATAGCAGATAATTCAGCAGATGTAAAAGAAATACCCAGTTTTTCTGCTTCTGCAAAGAAAATTTTCTCGGCTACAATCTGGTTCCACATCTGCTCACGCATCTGGTAAGTTTGTGTTCCTGTAGGGCGTTGTCCGGTACGCTGTTGCTGCATATCTTCGTTATCCTTAACCCTTTTATTAAAATACCCCAGTTCAATATTCTCTCCGTTTACTTTACCGACTTTTGTAGACATAGAACTGAAAAGCCTGTTACTTCCCTGTTTAGAATCCATCAGGATAAAGCCTATCAAGCTGAGCGCTATCACTATAATTACGATTGCAGCCCCCTTGTCACGAATACTTTGAATAATTTGCATACTACTGATTTGTAAGATTTTTGGACGGCAAAAATAGGGTAAAAAAGGATATTAACACTTATTTTTTCCAGTGTGGAAAACCTTGTAAGTCAGCATGGGTAAGAGGTTTTATTATTTGTGGGTTGAATTTTGTTATACCCTCCCGGGAAATAGTTAAATTAACATTATGCTGTTAATAAGGAATCAAACCTGTTAATATCCCCGGATTTTTCTTTTACGGGGTATTACTAAAATGGGTAAAACCTGATTTTGAAAATTGAATTATTAGAAATGTACCCAATTTGATCATTTTATACTGTTTCTTTCAACAGTTGTTTTTAAATAACAAGGGTAATTTTTATCCCCCGGAATTTTTATCAAGGCCTGTGGAGTAAAAAATATAAAGACAGTGAAAGTTAATATCAGCTTGTACTATGCTAATTATTATTGTGTGTTAAATAAATGTGGACATAAGTTGAAAACCTAAATATTTTAATTTTGCAATAGTGGTTGTTATTTTAATATCCACTTATTAACAGCCCTAATAGTAATAGGGGATTATATAAATAATAAGTATTAGTATATATTATGTCAGATATCAACAGTGAACAACAGGCAGCAATAGTTTCCAAAAAAGGTTTTCTGGATATTGAAATAGATGTGAACCTTGATTTGTTTGCTGAAATTGAAAAACTGAAAAGGGAAAAAAATGCAATAATTCTGGCGCACTATTACCAGGAGCCGGATATACAGGATGTAGCGGATTATATTGGTGATAGCCTTGGTTTATCTCAAAAGGCTGAAAGTACCGATGCAGACCTGATCGTTTTCGCAGGCGTTCATTTTATGGCTGAAACGGCGAAGATTCTTAACCCGGGCAAAAAAGTGGTATTACCCGATCTAAATGCGGGATGTTCTCTAAGCGATTCCGCACCCCCTGCCTTATTTAAAGCTTTTAAGGATAAACACCCGGATCACCTGGTTATTACCTATATCAACTGCAGTGCCGGCATGAAGGCGCTGAGTGATATCATATGTACTTCTTCCAATGCGCAAAAAATTGTAGAAAGCTTACCCTCCGATCAGCCTATCATCTTTGCCCCGGATAAAAACTTGGGAGCTTATATCAACAAGCAAACAGGAAGAAATATGCTTTTATGGAACGGAGCATGTATGGTTCACGAAATTTTCAGCCTGGAAAAAATTACTAAACTGAAAATCCGTCATCCACAGGCAAAAGTTATCGCACATCCTGAATGTGAGGAGCCTGTTTTAGCTATTGCGGACTATATTGGAAGTACAACGGGTTTATTAAAATACACGCAAACCAGCCTTGCAAAGGAATTTATTGTGGTAACCGAAACAGGTATACTTCACCAGATGCAGAAGGCAAATCCCGGGAAAACCTTTATTCCGGCACCTCCCAATAATAACTGTGCATGTAATGATTGTCCTTACATGAAACTTAATACATTGGAAAAACTATACCTGTGTCTGAAGTATGAAATTCCGGAAATTACAATGCCTGAAGACCTCAGGCTTGCTGCAAAAAAGCCGATTGACAGGATGTTGGAAATCAGTGCCAGGTATGGTCTATAAAGTAGGAAGCTTTTACTGAATAAAGCTTTTAATTGAATACTTTTGTTACTTAAACGAACTTTCAAATTAAGTATATCATTACATGTCAATACCTACCGTAGATCTTGCTGAGTTTTTAAGTGGAGATGAGCAAAGAAAACAGGATTTTGTACAACTTCTTGGAAAGGCTTATGAGGATGTTGGATTTGTTGCTGTTAAAAACCACGGAATCGGCGATGAACTGATAAAAGATCTTTATAAAAACGTTCAGCAATTCTTTTCCCTTCCACTTACACAAAAAAGAAAGTATGAACTGGCTGGGATGGCAGGACAAAGAGGGTATACCAGTTTTGGGACCGAGCATGCAAAAGGGAGTGATGCCCCGGATCTGAAGGAATTCTTTCAGTTTGGACAACTTTCCGAGTCAGAATACGCCGAGAAAAATTATCCCGCAAATATTGTGGTTGACCAGATTAAGGCCTTTAATCCCACGTTTGAAAAAGCCTTCCGTGCTTTTGAAAATTCCGGTAGATTCATACTAAGGGCTATAGCTCTTTATCTTGGGCTTAATGAGTTTTATTTTGATGAGCATGTGAATGATGGCAATTCAATTTTAAGGTCTATTCATTACCCCCCAATTACTGAAGAACCGAAGAGTGCTATCAGGGCAGAACAACACGAAGATATAAACCTGATTACATTGCTGGTAGGGGCTTCTGCTGATGGACTGGAAATACTAACCCTGCAGGGAGATTGGGTTCCGGTAACATCGCTTCCTGAGCAGATAGTTGTAAATGTGGGAGATATGCTCCAACGCCTCACGAATAATAAGCTCAGGAGTACAACACATAGGGTAGTTAATCCAAAACGTGAATTCTGGCATACCAGCAGATTTTCTATTCCTTTTTTCCTGCATCCAAAGGCTGAAATGAGCCTTAAATGCCTCGATTCGTGTATTGATAAAGATCATTCGAAGGTATATGATGATTGTACAGCCGGAGAGTATTTGAATGAGAGACTTATTGAAATAGGTTTAAAAAAATAGCAACCAGCAACAGCCATTACTTTGATGGCAATATTTCTTCGTGGTAATACTACGCCACATACCGTTTCTAAAAGCAGTGTTCCTTTATAGCTTAACTGCTTTTGGTGGCCCACAGGGTCATATTGGTATGATGTTAAAAACATTCGTGCACAAGCGCAGGGATGTTACCGAGGAGGAGCTAATGGAATACAATTCATTTTGCCAGCTGCTTCCCGGAGCTTCTTCTACGCAAACGCTCACTTTGATTGGTTATAAGCGAGGAGGAATTCCTTTAGCTGTTATCACTTTATTGATCTGGTTATTACCGGCATGTACAATAATGGGTGCATTTTCTTTTCTTATTACTTATAGCAGGCACAACCTCATTACCAATGTTTTTAAATACATACAGCCTGTTGCTATAGGTTTTCTGTTGTATGCTTCTATTAAAGCCTTTGCCATATCCATTAAAAATTTTATCACACTGATTTTAATGCTGGCGGCAATGGTAATTACTTACCTGCTTTTTAAAACTCCCTGGGTATTTCCCTTATTGATAGTGGGAGGAGGTATTGCTACAAATTTCAGCGACCGCAGGATACCAGAAAAGGAGGTAATAAAGCCACGTCAAATCAGGTGGACTAATATCTGGTTGTTTGTATTAATTTTTGCTATTGCCGGAATACTGAGCGAATCTGCCCGTAAGCAGGATTGGCCCAACAGAAAGGCATATAACCTTTTTGAAAACTTTTACCGGTTCGGGAGTTTTGTATTTGGAGGCGGGGATGTGTTACTTCCAATGATGCTCGATCAATATGTTGCCCGACCCAATTCTGCGAATGCTATTAAGAATCCCAATGCTATCAAAATAAACAAAGAAGAACTGTTAACAGGTTATGGACTTGTGAGAGCAATTCCAGGCCCCGTTTTTTCTGTCGGCTCTTTTGTTGGAGGTATGGCGCTTAAGGATATGGGACGATCCTGGCAGTTTTTAGGTTGTATAATAGGATCAATAGCACTTTTTTTGCCCAGCGCTTTATTGGTTTTGTTTTTCTTTCCGGTATGGCAATACCTTAAAAAATTTGTTGTGGTGTACAGGGCTCTTGAAGGAATTAATGCTATTGTTGTAGGTCTTATGTGGGCGGCAACATTGTACCTCTTAAATACAATTAATGTATCATCATTCAACTCCTATAGTATCATTAACCTGGCTGTAATCGGAGTAACTTATTTAATCCTTCGTTATACCAAGTTACCGGCCCCGGTTATTGTTTTGACAGCAGTTTTACTTGGATGGATTTTCTAAAGCAGATAGATAGTATTGCTGATTTTTAATTTCTTCCATAACCACATCAGGAACAAGGTAACGGATGGATAAGCCTTTTTTTATAAAATTACGTATATGCGTAGACGAAATTTCCAGCAAAGGTGCATCTGCGATGCGGATAATAGCATTGTGAGTGTTTGATATTTCAAACCCCGGCCTCTTGTAAATAATGATCGGGTAATCTCTTAATATAACTTCTGCGTTATGCCATTTATCTATATTCTGAAAACCATCACTTCCCATAATGATAGAAAAGAGGTGTGCCGGATATTTCTCTTTCAGGTAAGCAAGTGTATTGACAGTGTAGGAGGGTCTGGGTAATTTGAATTCGATATTACTAACTCTTAATTTTTTTTCACCCTCAATGGCAAGCTGCACAAGATGAAAACGATGATTTTCATTCAGCAGGCCCCCGGATTTTTTAAATGGATTTTGAGGAGAAACAATCAGCCATACTTCATCAATGTTCTCTGTCATGGCAATATGATTCGCAATGATCAGGTGCCCATGATGGATAGGATTAAAAGAGCCGAAGAATAAGCCGATTTTCATGAAATGAAGTTAAATCTCGTCAACCAAAATATGCTGAGCTTCGTTTAATCGGAGGCTAAGCCTGTAACCTGCTACAATAATAGATATTGGATCCCTCAGGGGAGCAATCTGATCAACGGTTACCTGTTCTCCCGGAACACAACCCATCTCCATCAGCTTCAAAAAAATCTCATCGTTAGCAAAGGAGTCAATAACAACCGTTTGCCCGGCTTTTATCTCTGATAACCGCTTACGCATACTTTAAGCTTTCTCTTTATGTAAAGGTATCTTTAAAGGAACTTGATTAATTTCGATTTAAGAAATTAATTATCAATGCAGGTGAGTTTCTTTTTCGAAACCAAAGTTACACTGGCGGAAAGAAACCGCCTTAGACTTTTTCTTAAAACCCTTTTCAGGAAGGAGGGAAAAAAGGCAGAAACCCTCTCCTATGTATTTTGCTCAGATGAATATCTTCTATTAATCAATGAGCAATATCTTCAGCATGATTATTATACGGATATCATAACCTTTAACCTTGCAGAAAATGACCGGGTACCAGTAGTGGGGGATATATATATTAGTATAGATAGAGTTAGAGAAAATGCAAAATCCCTTGGAATCAGCTTTAAAGAAGAGATTCACCGGGTTATCTTTCATGGAGCGCTTCATTTATGTGGATACAAGGACAAAACACCACGACATTCCAGGGAAATGAGAGCAAAAGAAAATTACTATCTCAATAATTACTTCAAGTAATGTTCCACGGGGAACATTTATCTAATGGTTTCACGTGGAACCTAAGAATTGTAACTTTGCACACATGTTTAATCAGTATGATGTTATAGTGGTAGGAGCGGGGCATGCAGGCTGTGAAGCCGCCGCCGCTGCCGCCAATATGGGGAGCAAGGTGCTGTTAGTAACCATGAATATGCAAACCATCGCTCAAATGAGCTGTAATCCTGCAATGGGAGGTATTGCTAAGGGTCAAATAGTGAAAGAGATAGATGCGTTGGGGGGATATAGTGGAATAGTGACGGATAAGAGTATGATCCAATTCCGGATGCTAAACCGCTCAAAGGGACCAGCCATGTGGAGTCCCAGGGCCCAAAGCGACAGAATGTTGTTTGCGGCAACCTGGAGAGAGATGTTGGAGGCGACCAGTAATGTTGACTTTTACCAGGACATGGTGAAGGAGATTATTGTAGAAAACGGATCAGCATGCGGTATTGTGTCCTCTTTAGGCCACCATATCCGGGCAAAAGCTGTTGTTCTTACAAATGGTACCTTCCTTAATGGGGTGATTCATATTGGAGAGAAAAATTTCGGAGGGGGCCGGGTTTCTGAAAAAGCCGCAACTGGAATAACAGAACAATT
>WBZP01000754.1_pt1 | contig 42279 bp, 50 predicted proteins | sample 5204301 | NCBI WGS metagenome assembly WBZP01 (sample SAMN12412401, study PRJNA552823) | activated sludge metagenome | isolation source: activated sludge from nitrification reactor of wastewater treatment plant... | place: USA: Pennsylvania | collected 2017
GAGGAGAGAAAAATGGCTTACCTGTTGCAAGTTGATTTCCCTTACCAAGGCCCTTGGGGTGATGAGATGACCTCCGCTTTGCGCGGTTTGGCCGAGTCGATTGCCAATGAACCTGGCTTGATTTGGAAAATCTGGACAGAGAACCAAGCAGCAGGGGAGGCTGGAGGTATTTACTTGTTCAATGATTTGCCGAGTGCAGAAGCCTACCTGGCCATGCATGCCCAGCGTTTGATGGGCTTTGGCGTTCCCTTGGTGAATGGCAAGGTCTTTGAGGTTAACGAGGCACTTTCGTTGATTGACCGGGCACCGCTCTGACTACCTTGGTGCCTGCTTAAGCTGATGTGGCAGGCATTGAACTTCACCAGCGACTGAACAGCTTTCCGGCCTCTCTGTTTCTCGCTTTTATCTACTCGCCTCGCGAGCGTGCGCGAGGTCAGTTACTGTATTGATGCGGGTTTCTGGTCGGTCGGTTGTGGTTGGCAACTGCTGGAGCAGATGCGCCATCTACTGCTGATCCTGCCGGTACCGGGCCCACCTCCGCAAGCGTAATCGGAAGAATCCAGTCCGTTTTGGCCGTGTTGCCCTTGGACCATCGGGGGACTTGACAGACAGTTGCAAACCATTAAGATAGTAATAAGTTACTTACTTTGAGTCGAGACCATGAACCCACATCCTAGGCACCTGCCAGCAGACGAACGCCGCGCCGTCACGGTCGAAGCCGTGGTGCAACTGGCTGCGGAACAGAATCCCAGCGAAATCACGACCACGGCGATCGCCAAACACATGGGCGTAACCCAAGGCGCCCTGTTCAAACACTTTCCGACCAAGGACGCCATCCTGCAGGCAGTCATGGAGTGGGTGGCAGAGCGCTTGATCGCTCGCATGGATAAGGCCGCACAGGCCGCCGCGTCTCCCCTGGCCGCCATCGAGGCCATGTTCATGGCACACGTCGAGTTCGTGGCCGAGCACCCGGGCGTGCCACGGATGATGTTTGGCGAACTGCAACGTGCGGGGGAGACGGCCCCCAAGCGCATGGCGCAGGCACTCATCCGCCGCTATGGCGAGCGTTTGCATCGGCTGATCGAGGAGGGCATAGCAAGGGGGGAACTGAATCCTGCGCTTGATGTCGAGGCGGCCGCCACACTCTTTGTCGGCACGATCCAGGGCTTGGTCATGCAATCGCTGCTGGCAGGCAATGTCGCCAACATCCGCCGCGATGCGCCACGTGTATTTGCAATTTATCGGCGTGGCATTGGGAGCGCCCTATGAAACGCCTACCACTGAAAAGCCGCACCTTGGCGCTCCTGGCCGTCATTGTCCCGTTGCTAGCACTCTTCATTTACGTTGGCCTGCGATCCGGCCCGTTGGCGCCGGTCTCGGTGACGGTAGTGACAGTCGAATCGCGAGCGGTTACGCCGGCTCTGTTCGGGATCGGCACGGTGGAGGCCCGCTACACCTACAAGATTGGCCCCACGTTTGCCGGGCGCGTCAAACGTCTGGATGTGCATGTGGGAGACCAGGTCAAGGCCGGACAGATACTCGGAGAGATGGATCCGGTCGACCTCGATGATCGGGTGCGCTCACAGGAGTCGGCATTCAAGCGTGCGGAAGCGGCTTTGCGCGAGGCAGAAGCCCGGCAAACCTACGCACAAACGCAGGCGCGTCGCTATGAGCAATTGTTTACGGTGCGCTCGACCAGCGAGGAAATCGTCACCACCAAGCGGCAGGAACTACAGATCGCCGATGCCGCCCTATCCGCCGCTCGGGAAGAGATTGCCCGGGCACGCTCCGACCGCGAAGGACTCGTCGCGCAGAGGAGCAATCTGCGCCTGATCGCGCCGGTCGACGGTGTAGTCGCCGTGCGCGATGCCGACCCCGGCACGACCATCGTCGCAGGCCAGGCTGTGGTGGAAGTGATCGACCCCAAGAGTTTGTGGATCAATGTGCGCTTCGACCAGATCAGCGCATCGGGGCTGGCTGCGGGGCTGCCGGCCCGTATCGTCCTGCGTTCGCGTGGCGGCCAGACCTTGCAAGGTCGCGTGCTGCGGGTGGAACCCAAGGCCGACGCGGTAACCGAGGAAACGCTCGCCAAGGTGACATTCGATAACAAACCAGAACCTTTGCCGCCGGTGGGTGAACTGGCCGAGGTCACGGTTGACTTGCCGGCGCTCCCGGCTGCTCCGCTGATCCCCAACGCCGCCGTCCGGCGCGACGGCGACAAAGTCGGTGTCTGGCAAATCGTGGATGGTGATCTGCGTTTCGCCCCGGTCAAACTCGGTGCTTCCGATCTCAATGGTTATGTGCAGGTGCGCGAAGGGCTAAACAATGGGGACCAGGTCGTGACCTATAGCGAAAAGGCACTGACGGCCCGTAGCCGCGTCCATGTAGTCGACCTCATCCCGGGAGTCTCAAAATGATCAGCCTGGCCGGCCGCGACATTCTCCACGCCTGGGGAAAATTCGTCTTCACCGGCATCGGTCTGGGTCTACTGATCGGCGTTACCCTGGTTATGGCCGGGGTGTACCGGGGCATGGTAGACGACGGCAAGGCACTGCTCGACAACAGTGGCGCCGACCTTTGGGTGGTGCAAAAAGACACGCTGGGCCCTTATGCGGAGTCGTCCAGCCTCAACGACGACGTGTATCGCGCCATCCTCGCCATGCCGGGCGTCGCCCAGGCAGCGAACGTGACCTACCTGACCATGCAGGTGCGCAAGGGTGGGAGCGATGTACGCACCATGGTGGTCGGCATCGCGCCCGGCGAGCTGGGAGCTACACCCGGCTGGCCGCCTTATCTCGTCGCTGGGCGCCAGATCACGCGAGGCCACTACGAGGCGGTTGCCGACATCGCCACCGGTTTCAAACTGGGGGATCGTCTCGCCGTTCGTCGCAATCATTACACCGTCGTCGGGCTGACACGGCGCATGGTGTCGTCCAGTGGCGACCCGATGGTATTCATTCCGCTCAAGGATGCCCAGGAAGCTCAGTTCCTTAAGGACAACGACGCCATTTGGCAAAGCCGGCGTCGCACCGAAGCCAACCCGGCCTTCAATCGACCCGGCGTTCCTGGTTTGTTGGATGCAGTGATTGCTTCACAGAGCACCAACGCGTTCGTCAATGCCGTGCTGGTCACGCTGAAACCTGGCCATGCGCCGGACGAGGTGGCCGAATCCATCCGGCGCTGGAAGCGTTTGACGGTCTACACCCGGGTACAGATGGAAGACATCCTCGTCGGCAAGCTGATCGCCACCTCGGCCAAGCAGATCGGCATGTTCCTGGTGATTCTGGCCATTGTTAGCGCGGCCATTGTTGCCTTCATCATCTACACCCTGACCATGGACAAGATCCGCGAGATCGCGGTGTTGAAGCTCATCGGCACCCGTAACCGCACCATCGCCGCGATGATTATGCAGCAGGCGCTTGCCCTGGGCGTGATCGGCTTCGTGGTCGGCAAGATCACAGCCACCTTCGCCGCTCCCCTGTTTCCCAAGTATGTGTTGCTGATGCCGCTCGACGCAATCGCCGGTTTTTTCGCCGTGCTCGTGATCTGCGTGCTGGCCAGCATCGTCGCCATTCGCATGGCGCTCAAGGTCGATCCGGCCGAAGCCATTGGAGGATGAGATGAGCGGCAAAGGCATACGCATCGAAGGTTTGAAAAAACGTTATGGCGAGGGCGACACCGCTGTCGATGCCCTGAAGGGCGTGGACATGCAGGTGGCACCCGGCGAAGTGGTGGGGCTGATTGGACCGTCCGGCTCGGGCAAGAGCACCCTGCTTAAATGCCTGGGCGCGGTGATTGATCCGACCGCCGGTCGCATGACGCTGGGCGATGAAGTGATCTACCACGATGGCTGGAAGGTGCGCGATCTGCGCGCGCTGCGCCGCGACAAGATCGGTTTCGTATTCCAGGCGCCTTACCTGATTCCGTTTCTCGATGTCACCGACAACGTGGCGCTGCTGCCAATGCTCGCGGGCGTCGCGAATGGGGAGTCGCGCGCGAAGGCACTGGAACTGCTCACCGCGCTCGATGTGCAACACCGGGCTCGCGCCATGCCCTCGCAACTCTCCGGTGGCGAGCAGCAACGGGTCGCCATCGCGCGCGGATTGGTCAATCGCCCGCCGGTGATCCTGGCCGATGAGCCCACCGCGCCCCTCGACAGCGAGCGCGCCATGGCTGTGATCCGCATCCTCAACGACATGGCGCGCAAGTTCGAAACCGCAATCATCGTCGTCACCCATGACGAAAAAATCATCCCCACCTTCAAGCGCATCTACCACATCCGCGACGGCGTGACCCACGAGGAAGCCGGTGAAGGGCGCGGGTTTGATTGACTTTGAAAGTAAAGGAGCAGGTGCCATGACGGACGACAGCATGAATCGATTCGAGCAGGATCGCAGATCAAAGGCACGCCCGAAATCGTGGCCTTCTCACCGACCTTATAAAACTTTGAGTCATCCCCGTTGTAGCACTGGGGGACTTGAGTTGCCTGATCCTGCGTCGTCGATGGAGTGGCATCGGCGGCAAGTGCATTGATGGAAACCGCAGCCAGAAGAATAAACAGAATGCGCATAGCTACTCCTTGATTAAAACTCCCTGAAATTGAGCCGGGGTCGCTCACGACAGCGTTAATTGCTTGTCACAAACCTGTCGTTGAGATATTTATACAATTCTATTATTATAGAAATATGACTATCAAAGAAGCCGTCGCCGCGCTGGGTGCGCTGGCGCAAGAAACTCGTTTGCAGATATTTCGGTTGCTCGTTCAAGCGGGGGCCGAGGGCTTGTCCGTGGGGGCTATTGCTGAGCGCCTGGGCACGGAGGCCAACGGACGTCTTTCGTTTCATTTGAAGGAGTTGGCCATCGCCGGTTTGGTGCGCTCCAGCCAGACCGGCCGTTTTGTCTACTACTCGGCCAATTATCCTGCGATGAATGACCTCCTGGCTTACCTGACAGAGCACTGCTGCGGCGGTACCGCCTGCGGGATCGAAGTTGTTCCCTGTGATCCTGAAAAGACTTCCTAATTAACTCGGATAGCGATAAATCCCATGTCCAAAACAACCTACAACGTACTTGTTCTCTGTACCGGAAATTCAGCACGCTCCATTCTTGGTGAGGCTTTGTTCAACCACCTTGGTCAAGGTCGGATTCGTGCTTATTCTGCGGGGAGCCAACCGTCAGGGAAAGTGAATCCGGTCGCCCTGGAAACGCTTGAAAAGCATGGCGTTCCCTTGCCGGAAGCGCGGAGCAAGTCGTGGGACGAATTTGCCGCCCCGGGGGCTCCAGAGATTGACTACATCTTCACGGTCTGCGCGAGCGCCGCTGGCGAAACCTGTCCGGTCTGGATCGGTCATCCGACTACAGCGCACTGGGGGATTCCAGATCCCGCTCATGTCGAGCCGATGTCTGCTCGTGTTGAAGCCTTTGAGGTTGCCTATCAGCAGTTGGAAAGCCGCATCAAGGCCTTCCTTGCGTTGCCGCTTGAGACCATGTCTGCGGCAGACATCAAGGCTGCTGCGAAGCGGATTCACGAGGAAGCGGCCGCTCAGGAATAAGGGCCTGTAGCGTGGATTCCATTTTCCCGAAGGGTGTAACGGGGCGGATTCAGTAGTACCGATAGATCAGGCAAACATTTTCAAGGAGTAATTTCATGTCAGTGATTCAAGTTTTTGATCCCGCCTTGTGCTGCAGCACTGGTGTTTGTGGCGTTGATGTCGACCAGCAACTGGTCAGCTTTTCTGCCGACGTCGATTGGGCAAAGCAGCAAGGGGCGCAAGTTGAACGCTTCAACCTCGCCCAGCAGCCCATGGCCTTCGCTGAAAATTTCGTGGTCAAAGGCTTCCTTGAACGCTCGGGTCAAGAGGCCTTGCCGCTGATTTTGGTTGATGGCGAGTTTGCCTTGGCGGGTCGTTATCCGAACCGTACCGAGTTGGCGCGCTGGGCAAAGATTGACGCTGCTACGGTCGACGCAGAAGCGCCGGCCAAAAGCTGTTGCAGCGGTTCCAAGTGCTGCTAACCAAATAAGGGTCGCCATGAAATTCCTTGAACAGCCGCCGCGCTATCTGTTTTTCACCGGCAAAGGCGGGGTGGGTAAAACCTCGATCGCTTGCGCCACCGCAATCCAGTTGGCCGAAGCCGGACGCCGCGTTCTGCTGGTCAGCACCGATCCGGCTTCCAATGTCGGCCAGGTATTTGGCGTGGAAATCGGTAACCGAATTGTCGGCATCGAGGCTGTTCCGGGTTTGTTTGCGCTGGAAATTGACCCGCAGGCGGCGGCCCAGGCCTATCGGGACCGGATTGTCGGTCCGGTGCGCGGCGTATTGCCGGAAGCCGTGGTTAAGGGCATCGAGGAGCAACTATCGGGCGCATGCACGACGGAAATTGCCGCATTCGACGAGTTCACGGCATTGCTGACCGATTCGGCGCTGGTTGCTGGTTACGATCACATCATTTTCGATACCGCGCCGACCGGCCATACCATCCGCCTGCTGCAATTGCCCGGGGCATGGACGGGCTTCCTTGAAGAGGGCAAAGGCGATGCTTCCTGTCTGGGGCCTTTGGCTGGTCTGGAAAAGCAACGCACCCAATACAAGTCTGCGGTAGAAGCCTTGGCCGATCCCGTGCGGACGCGGCTGATTCTGGTTGCTCGTGCCCAGGCAGCGACCTTGCGCGAGGTTGCGCGGACGCATGAAGAACTGGCCGGCATCGGCCTCAAGCAGCAGTACCTGGTGATCAATGGCGTACTGCCCGAATCCGCTGTGGGTAGCGATCTGCTGGCCAAAGCCATCTACAACCGTGAGCAAGCGGCCTTGCTCGACATTCCGGATGTATTGAAAGCCTTGCCCATCGATCAGGTCGGCTTGAAGCCGTTCAACCTGGTCGGTCTGGATGCGCTCCGCAAGTTGCTGGTCGCCAGTGCCTTCGATGCTGCATCGGATATTCCAGCCGCGACGGTGCTCCCTGAAGTCCCAAGCCTGGCCGTGCTGGTCGATGGCATTGCCGCCGATGGTCATGGACTGGTCATGCTGATGGGCAAGGGCGGAGTTGGCAAGACGACGCTGGCTGCGGCAGTGGCTGTCGAACTGGCCAGCCGGGGATTGCCGGTTCATCTGACGACCTCGGATCCGGCCGCACATTTGTCGGAAACCCTGGCTGGCAGTCTTGAGCATCTGACCGTCAGTCGTATCGACCCGCAGGCCGAAACCGAGCGTTATCGCCAGCATGTTCTGGCGAGCAAAGGGGCGACGCTGGATGCCCAAGGCCGGGCGCTGCTGGAGGAGGATCTGCGCTCGCCCTGTACCGAGGAAATTGCCGTCTTCCAGGCTTTCTCCCGCGTCATCCGCGAGGCCGGCAAGAAATTCGTCGTCATGGATACGGCACCAACCGGCCACACCTTGTTGCTGCTCGATGCGACCGGTGCCTATCACCGCGAGATTGCCCGCCAGATGAGCGGCAAGGACATGCACTACACGACGCCGATGATGCAGTTGCAGGATGCCAAACAGACCAAGGTGCTGATTGCGACGCTGGCCGAAACGACGCCAGTGCTCGAAGCCGCCAACCTGCAGTCAGATTTGCGCCGCGCCGGCATCGAGCCATGGGCCTGGGTCATCAATAACAGCGTGGCAGCGGTGCAGTCGTCTTCGCCGTTGCTGCGCCAACGCGCCGTCAATGAACTGGCCCAGATCGACCTGGTGGCCCATACCCATGCCGTACGTTACGCAGTTGTCCCGCTAATCCAGGATGAGCCGGTTGGCGTCGAGCGTTTGCGTGCCCTGGCCAATTGCCACCCTGTAACCGCCTGATCGAGATAAATCATGAGTGAAGTTACCAAAAAACTATCCTTCCTCGACCGCTACCTGACGGTCTGGATCTTCGCCGCGATGGCGCTGGGCATCGGCCTTGGCTATTTCGTGCCGGGTACCGAGGCCTTCATCAACCGCTTCCAGGTCGGGACGACCAATATCCCCATCGCCCTTGGTCTGATCCTGATGATGTACCCGCCCTTCGCCAAGGTGCGCTACGAGGAATTACCCGACGTCTTTAAAGACAAAAAGGTACTCGGCCTGTCGCTGGTCCAGAACTGGATACTCGGGCCGATCCTGATGTTCGCGCTGGCCATCATCTTCCTGCCGGATAAGCCTGAGTACATGGTCGGCCTTATCCTCATCGGTCTGGCGCGCTGCATCGCGATGGTCATTGTCTGGAACGAAATCGCCAAGGGTTCGACAGAGTACGCAGCTGGCCTGGTCGCCTTCAACTCGATCTTTCAGGTACTGTTTTTTAGCATCTACGCCTGGTTCTTCGTCACCGTGTTGCCGCCGATGTTCGGGCTGAGTGGCATGGTGGTCAATATTTCTATCGGCCAGATTGCTGAAAGCGTCTTCATCTACCTTGGCATTCCTTGCGTTGCCGGTGTCCTGACCCGCGTCATCATGCTGCGCTACGTGACCAAGGAGTGGTATCACACGCACTTCGTGCCGAAAATTGGTCCGATCACGCTGGTAGCATTGCTGTTCACCATCGTCGTCATGTTCAGCCTCAAGGGGCAGTTGATCGTGACCATTCCGCTCGATGTCGTGCGCATCGCCATTCCGCTGCTGATTTACTTCGTGATCATGTTCCTGTTCTCGTTCTACATGAGCAAGCGGGTTGGGGCGAACTACAAAAAGTGCACCACGCTGTCCTTCACGGCTGCCAGCAACAACTTCGAACTGGCCATTGCGGTGGCGATTGCTGTCTATGGCATCAACTCCGGCGCTGCTTTTGCGGCGGTCATCGGCCCGCTGGTCGAGGTGCCGGTCATGATTGCGCTGGTCAGCCTTTCGCTGTGGTTCAAGAAACGCTTTTTCCCGACCGAAACTGCTTGATAATCGACGCGTCCTTCCAATCGACCGGGGTTTGATCATGCTTGAGTACGAAGTCTTCGCCCAGCGGCTATCGGCACAAGGCAGCGTGGCGACCACCAAGTGTGCCGAGGTAGCGCTCGATACCAATCTCGACGGTCGGGAGGATGCGTTCAATCCGGCCGAACTGCTGCTCGCTGCGCTATCGGCCTGCATGTTGAAGGGTATCGAGCGCGTTACGCCGATGCTCAAGTTCGAATTCCGGGGTGTGGCGGTGCGCATTCATGGCTGGCGGCAGGATGCGCCGCCGAAGATGGCGCGTATCGAATACACGGTTTGGGTCGATAGCGACGAACCCGATCGGCGGCTTGAGTTGCTACATGAAAATATCAAGAAATACGGGACGGTTTTCAATACTGTTTCGGCCGGCTGCGAGTTGAGCGGCACCCTTCGCCGTGGTCAGCCCGACTAGCATGGGCGTGCCCTGTCTACTCACCGCCTGGGCGGCCCATGAGGCTGAATTGCACGGTTTTTTGCGCCACCGTTCCGGTTTGGTCGAAGAAGCTGACGACCTGCTGCAGGAAGTCTTCATCCGGGCGCTGCGCCAGGATACGCAGTTCTGCATCATCGAAAACCCCAGGGCATGGCTCTTCCAGGTCGCCCGCAATATCCTGGCCGACCGTTTCCGGCATGCCCACGAGCATGTACCGCTGCCCGACGACGTTCCCGAGGTATTGCTCGATGAAGCACCCACGGTCGACGCCTTGAGCCAATGCCTGCCGAGGGTGCTCACCGAACTGTCGGCCGATGACCGACTGGCGATCACTTTCTGCGACATTGAAGGAAATTCGCAGCAGGCCCTGGCTGAACATCTCGGCATTTCCCTGCCGGGGGCAAAATCCAGAATCCAGCGGGCCCGGCAGCGGCTGCGTGAGCAACTGGTCTGCGCTTGCCAGGTCACCTTCGACGACAAGGGCGATGTCTGCTGCTTCGTTCCGCGGCCTCCTCTCACGGACTCGCCGGACAAATAGCGCTGGCGCAATTCTGTTTTTTGCCCAAAATCCGGGTTGACCGTAGCAATCATCATTACCGAGGGAAATCCGCTTTTGCTGCATCTTTTTCCCGCGGCGTTCGTCTTCACAAGTGAGCGGCAGACCAGCTTGGGCCGGTTGGCCAAATGAATGATTCATCCTTGTGGAGGCTCTCATCGTGAGCGCAATCGACGTTGTCCTGTGCAACCCCATCCCCACCCATGAGCTGAGCGGGGATTGAGGAGAGTACCGTGACGTTGCTCATCGCCGCTGTGTTCACGCTGGTCATGACGACGGTCCTGTCGATGGCCGGCGTTGGCGCCGCCTTTGTGCTTATCCCAGTATTTCTCGCCCTTGGCGTCGAACTGCATTCAGCTATGGCCACGGCCTTGCTCCTCAATACAATCGGGATGAGCATCGCCTCCTTCACCTTCGTGCGCAAAGGCCTGGTCGCCTGGAAACTGGTTGTGCCGATGTTGCTGGTCGCGGTACTGGCCTCGCCGATCGGTGTTCGTGTCGGGCAGGGGATGGATCGCGCCGTGCTCTTGTGGCTGTTTGTCGGCTTCCTGTTGTTTGCCAGCAGCATGATGTGGTTTTACCGTCCAAAACCCCGGTCGATGCCGCATTCCGCGCATTCCGGCTTGCTTCTCGGTGCGCCCGTCGGTGCCGTCGCCGGCTTTGTCGGCGGGCTGCTCGGGGTAGGTGGCGGCAACATCATCGTGCCGGCGCTGGTCGCCACTGGCCTGGAGCCAAAGCGAGCGTCGGCCAGCGCCTCGTTCGTGGTGATTTTTGCCTCGCTGTCCGGCTTTCTGGCGCATGTGCAAGTCGCCGAAATCAGCTCTGCCTTATTGGCCACAACAGCCGTCGCCACCGCTATCGGCGCCGGGCTGGGCGCGTGGCTGGCGAGTGAGAAACTACAGGCTGAGCAACTCAAGCGGGTCATTGCCCTCGTTCTGGTCGCCGTGGCCATCAAAACTGCCTGGAGTCTCCTGTAATGACGACAACCCCGGTCGAGCACGACCACGATCATGAACACGCCCATACCCATCGCGCCGTTGGCCGAACCTTGGTGATCGCGCTGGTACTGACGCTGGGCTATGCCGTGGTCGAGTTGCTGGCGGGATGGCGAGCCGGTTCGCTGGCCCTGCTGGCCGATGCCGGCCACATGGTGACCGACGGTGCGGCACTGGGCTTGTCGGCGCTGGCCGCCTGGCTGGCCTCATTGCCACCGAGCCGGCGCCACAGTTATGGGCTGGGCAAGGCCGAACTGCTGGCCGCGCTGGTCAATGCGCTCTCCATGCTGGCCGTGGTTTTCGGCATAGGCGTAGAAGCCTGGCAGCGCCTGCAATCACCGGGCAGTATCGATGGGGCCACCGTCGGGATCGTGGCGGTCGTCGGCTTGCTGGTGAATCTGCTGGTTGCCTGGATTCTTTCCCGGGGTGAGCAGAATCTCAATGTTCGTGGCGCGCTGCTGCACGTCATGGGGGATGTGCTGGGTTCGGTGGCGGCGATTGTGGCCGGTGCCGTCATCTACTTCACGCACTGGACGCCGATCGATCCGCTGCTTTCGTTGCTGATCGGCGGCCTCATCCTTTCATCAAGCGTCCGTCTGTTGAAGGAAGCCTTGCACGGCACACTGGACGGCGTGCCCTTCCATATCGATCTTGACGAATTAGGGCGGAAGTTGGCCGGGGTTCAAGGCGTCAAGGAGATCCACGATCTGCATGTCTGGCCTATTGCCTCGGAAAAGATGGCGCTTTCCGCGCATGTCCGTATCGCCAATCTGCTCGACTGGCCCGGGATACTGCTCGGCTTAACTGAGATCGCTGAGCATGAAGGGATTCAACATGTCACCTTTCAGGCTGAACTGCACAGCGACGACCCGCAAGCCATCCGGTTTTCTCCTCGCGCACCCGTTTCACGTCAGGGATAATCTTCACCCGTAAACATCAAGTGACGGGAAGTCGATATGGCTGATTGCTGCACCGTGCCGAATGGCAAGGCATCCAATCCCAAGAAGCATTGTTGCCCGCGAAACGGCAAGGCATACGCTGAAGTTTCCGCTCGCACCGTCGCGCTTCATCTTCAGCACCCCTGGGCATGGTCGAGCCAGGGGCGTCGTTACTTTTTTTGTGAAGATCCCGATTGCGAGGTTGTCTATTTTGGCGATGACGACAGAGAGATCCTGGTTTCCGAATTGCGCACCCGAGTGGGTCTGAAGGACCAGTCTGATGATGCGCCGATCTGCTATTGCTATGGTGTGACAAGGGAGGAGGCCAGAACCCTCCCGGAGGCCAGGTCGTATGTCATGGCCCAGACAAGGCAAGGGCTTTGCGCTTGTACCTCCGCCAATCCTTCGGGACGCTGTTGCCTGAAGGATTTTCCCGATGTCTTGGCATGAGCAAACAGAAGTACAGGCAGTCGATCAGGAGCTTTTGAAGTGAGCATATTTGATTTCATAAAAGTAGCCATGTTGTTCGCACTGACCGCCGTTGCGGAAATCGTTGGTTGCTATCTCCCCTGGCTGGTTCTGAAACAAGGCAAGCCGATGTGGCTGTTAATGCCGGCAGCGGTTTCTCTTGCCTTGTTTGCCTGGCTTCTGACGCTGCATCCAACGGCAGCCGGGCGAACCTATGCTGCTTATGGCGGTGTCTATATTGCCGTTGCGCTGGCATGGCTCTATTGGGTCGATGGTGTCGTGCTGACGAAATGGGACATTGCCGGTGCTGTCGTCGCACTGATCGGCATGTCCATCATCGTGCTGCAGCCGGTTTACGAAAGCTGAATCAGCCTGCATCTTTTCCTGGGTAGTGTCGTCTCCACAAGTAGGAACACCTTTTAAGGAGACGATCATGACAACCCCCTTCATTCCTCCCGAATGGGCTTTTGAATTTCACGGCCACCAATGTCCGTTCATGCCACTCGGCTACCGGATGGCACGACTGGCCATGGAAAAACTCGGCGTCGAGCGCGAAAAGGATCACGGTTTCTTTGTCTTCCCGGAACTCGGCGAAGGACACCCGCAAACCTGCCTGATGGACGGTCTCCAGGTCGCGACCGGGGCGACCTACGGGAAGGTGATGATCGCCAAAACCTTCTATGGCAAGTTGGCCGCCGTTTTCTATCACCCGACCAAAGGGGCGGTGCGTTTCTCGCTGAAGCCGGAATTCATCGATGCAATGGGCAAATTCCCGTTCTTTGCGTTTCGCAAGCAGGGGATGGAGCCCTCGCAGATTCCTGCCGAGGCGCGTGACGAGATCATCAACTGGGTCTATGAGCAAGCGGATGACTTCGTTTTCAAGGTCGAAGACAAGCCCGATTTCAAATTTACGCCAGTGAAAGGCTCCTTCAACAAAACCAAATGCACTGCCTGCGGCGAGTATGTGTTCGAGCGCTATGTGCGGACCAAGGACAGTCAGCCCGTTTGCATTCCTTGTTCGGGTTATTGAGCGCATCATGAGGGTGCTGGCCAATTACAAGAGGAGACTGAAATGGAACTGATCAAACAGATTCTGGCGTCCTTCGAGGGAACGCTACCCAACGACAGCAAGACCGCCGCCGCCATCGCCCGCGGGGCATCACCGGAAGAGATTTCCGCCTGCGCCACCGAGGAAGGTTTGCATGCGCTGGCCGGAGCCTTGTTTGAGGCCGGCGAGGAACGCTCTGAAGACGGCCACCTCGACAATTCGGCACGAGTCACCGGTGCACTGGCTGAGCGCCTAAAGGAATTCCGTCAAGGGTTGCCGCCGGCCTGTGAAACGGCACGTCTGATCGATGCCGGTGCCCGTCTGGAAGAAATCTCCGCGGCGGCCGAGAAGGAAGGCCTGAACGCCTTGGCGACTATGCTCTTCGAGGCCGAGCAGGAGCAGGGCAAGGACTCGGCCTGAAATACCGATAACGCTGGCGCAGGGAGGCTGCCCATGAGATCGCATTGGCTGTTGATGACACTGTCCGGGTCGTTGTTGCTGGCTGCGGCATTTGTCGCCGAGGCGCGCGGCCCTTGGCGGGCCAGTGAAGACAATACCCGGGGTTGGCAATTCATGACTCCGGAGGAGCGTGTCGAACACCAGGCGCGCGTCCGTGGCTTCAAGACGCTCGATGAATGCCGGGCCTACCAGCAAGAACATCACCGCCTGATGGAGCAACGGGCCAAAGAGAAGGGTTCGGCAATGCCAACCGGTGGGCGCGATATCTGCGAGCATCTGAAGCCAGCGGGCTAAAGCATCCAAGCCATGGCGGAATCCTCAATGTCTCGCCTGCGTACCCTGTCGCTACCGACCCTGCTTTTGCTCTTCGTGGGTGCGCCTGTCTTTTGGGCATTTCCCGAAGGGCTGCCATTCTGGCGTGCGGCCGGAATCATCCTTGGCTGGGCGGGGGCAGGTCTGCTTTTGTTCAATTTGCTGCTGATGGTGCGCGAGGTTCGCCTGGCCAGTAGTCTGGGTGGATTGGAGCGAATTACTGCCTGGCACCACCAAACGGGCATGACAGCTTACCTGTTGTTGCTGTTGCACCCGCTGGCCCTGGCCGCCGCCGGCTGGGCCGAGTGGCCGAATCTGGCATGGCAAGTCATCTCGCCGTTTTCGGAAAACTGGCCGGTCTGGCTGGGCTGGGGCGGATTGCTCTTCCTGATGCTGGGTTTGGCCACCACCTTCATGAGCCGCCTTGCCTACAGCACTTGGCGATGGCTGCACGGTTTGCTTGGGCTAGGCGTCTTGATTGGCTTTATCCATGTCTTGCAACTCGGGATTAGCGCCGGGGGCTTGCTTGCCCTGGCTGCCGCCGTCCTGCTCCTGATCTGGCGCCTGCTGCGTGTCGATCTCGGCACTGCCGCAAAACCCTATATTGTGACTTCGGTGCGCTCGGTAGCGCAGTCGATGGTGGAAATTTCGCTGAAACCCTTGGCCATGCCGGTCGATGCCGTGCCGGGCCAATTCGTCCTGGCGGCGTTCTTCAGGGGGCCAAACTATCAGGGCTGCGGCGAATTTCATCCATTTACCGTCAGTGGTCTTGGGCTTGAGGACGAGCTTCGCATCGGGGTGAAGGCCTTGGGCGACTGCACTCGACGCATGCAGAGTCTGGAGCCAGGTGTTTCCGCACGGGTACATGGTCCCTTTGGAGAATTCCTTAAAGATTTGCCTTCTCGCCCGCTGTTGTGGGTAGCGGGGGGTATCGGCATTACGCCATTTATCGGCTTTCTGCGGCAGCAGTCAGTCGAGACAGCAACGACCCTGATCTATTTGTATCGTGACGAGCAGGATGCAGCTTATCTCGACGAACTGACCACCTTATCGGCAAACAGCCCCGGACTTGCCCTGCAGGCGGAGGCTACCGGAACGGGAGTGCCGAATCTGAACCGGTTATTGCCAAGCGCTGAAGCACTGGCCAACCACGAGTGCTACGTCTGCGGTCCACCGCGATTGATCGACGCGGTTTCCCGGACTCTGCTTGAGCGTAGAGTCCCCACTGAACGAATCCATTTTGAGCATTTCGACTTCCGATGACACGCAAACTCTATATCGTTTCGACGACAGTCTTCTGGCTGGTCGTTTTCGGGCTGGGCATGACCTCCGCCCTTTGGAATCCTGTCGAACAAGGCGATGCACAGGCTCAGGGTAAAACCATCACGCTGGCCGAACTGGCCAAGCATGCCGCGCCGGGAAATTGCTGGATGGCGATTCGCGGGTCGGTCTATGACCTCAGTGCCTACCTGCCGGCCCATCCATCGCCGCCGGACATCGTCCTGCCCTGGTGCGGCAAGGAGGCGACGGAAGCCTACAACACGAAAACCAAAGGTCGTCCGCACGCGCCTTATGCTGACGAACTACTGGAAAAATACCGTATCGGGACATTGGCGAAAGCGCCCTGACCATGAATGCATGTGGACCATCGGCTTGCTATCAGGCACTGGTGCCGGGTTGCCCGGCGCCCGATGGCCCGCCCTTGGGAGTTATCGAGGAGGTGCAGGGCCCCGTCGTGGATGTTCGCTGTTCCCGCCTGCCACCGTTGCACCGGGCGATTTATGTCTGCCTGAACGGAGAGCGTTTTACCTTCGAGGTGCATCGCCATCTCGATGAACATCGGGTACGGGCCATTGCCCTGCATCGCACCAGCGGCCTGAAGCGGCAGATGCCGGTTTTCGATGGCGGCGCTGGTCTGCAGATACCGGTCACCCCGGATTGCCTCGGGCGCTTGCTGGATATTTTTGGTCGGCCGCTCGATGGCGGCCCGCCGCTGGTTGCCGAAGCCATGCGCCCGATCGTGGCGGCGCCAGTGCCTTTGTCGGAAGTCACGGGGGCCGGCGACGTGCTGCTCACCGGGATCAAGGTCATCGACTTGCTGTGCCCCTTCGTGCGCGGCGGCAAGACCGGTCTGTTCGGCGGTGCCGGGGTCGGCAAGACGGTATTGATCATGGAATTCATGAATGCCATCGTGCGACTGCACCAGGGCGTTTCAGTCTTTGCCGGCGTCGGCGAACGCATCCGCGAAGGTCATGAACTCTGGCACGACATGCAGGATGCCGGTGTGATGCCCCGCACGCTGATGGTGTTCGGGCAAATGGATGAATCGCCGGGGGTCCGTTTTCGCATCGGCTTGTCGGCATTGACCTATGCCGAGTATTTGCGGGACACGGTCGCCAAGGAGGTTTTGTTCCTGATGGACAATGCCTTCCGCTTTGTCCAGGCGGGCAGCGAATTGTCCGGCCTGCTCGGGCGGATGCCGGCGACCGTGGGCTATCAGCCAACCCTGCTTTCCGAAGTGGCGGAATTGCAGGAACGAATCCTGTCGACAAAGCGCGGCAGCATTACCGCCGTCGAGGCCGTCTATGTGCCGGCCGACGACATGACCGACCCGGCGGTCGGCGCCATTCTCGCGCACCTCGATACGACGGTGATTCTTTCCCGCAAGCAGGCGGCCAAGGGCATCTATCCGGCAGTCGATCCGCTCGCTTCGGGTAGTCAGGCCATGGATCGCAGCGTCCTTGGCGACCGTCATTACCGGGTGGCGCAGATGGTGCGTGAACACCTGGCGCGTTACCGCGACCTCGAAGACATCATCGCCATGCTCGGCCTGGAGGCACTCTCGGAGGCTGACCGGCGCATCGTGCACCGGGCGCGGCGGTTGGAGCGCTACCTGACCCAGCCTTTCTTCGTGGTCGCTGACCATACCGGCATTGCTGGCGCCTCGGTTCCCCTGGAGACCACGCTGAGCGATTGCGAGGCCTTGCTGCGCGGCGATTACGATGGCTTGCCGGAAGATGCCTGCTACATGCAGGGCAGTCTGGCGGGGAAAGGCGGTGTAGCGTGAGCAGCGGATTTACCCTGCATCTGCAAAGTGCGGCGCTTTACGAATGCATCGAAGGCGTCGGCAGTTTTGTCGGCCAGGATGCCAGCGGCAGTTTCGGCATTCTGCCCGGACGGGCTCGGTTCATCACCGTGCTTGACTACGGCCTCGCCCGTTTCCGCTTGCCTGGCGGGAAGTGGCATTACCTGGCTTGTCCCGGCGCCGTGCTGTCATTCGCCGATGACGAGCTTTTCCTGAACACCCGGCGTTATCTGCGCGATGACGATTACCCGCGGGTGTCCGAATTGCTGACCGGGCAACTGGCCGCGGAAGAAGCTGAACTGAAGTCGGTGAAGGACAACCTGCAACGCCTCGAACATGAATTGTTCCGGCGCCTGCATCAACTGGACCGGTGGCCGGCATGAACGACGAAAAGTGGCGTCGCGAGGTGCATCGGGATAGCGAGCGGCTCAAGGGTGCCGAGCGCGAACGTCGCTCGCTGCTGGCCCAGAGCGTCTTTCTCGGCACCTTGTCGGTGCTTTTCCTGGTGCCCCTGATCGGTGGTGCTTACCTGGGGCGCTGGCTGGATGGTTTGAGCGAAGGCTATTCGGTGCGGTGGACGATCAATCTGATCCTCCTCGGCCTGGCGGTCGGCGTGTTCAATGTCTATGTCTTCATCCGGAAGAACTGGTGATGGAAGCGCTCAGCGTCATTTTCAGTATTGGACCTTTCGGCATTACCCGAACGGTCGTCACGACCTGGGGCATCCTGCTGGTGCTCGGTGTCGGCTGCTGGCTGGCAACCCGCCGTTTGTCCGTCGAGCAACCGGGGATGATCCAGGCCGCGCTGGAGGGAGTGGTTCAAGCCATCGAATCGGCCATTGCGACCGTCTTGCCGGAACGTTCGGCACTGTTGTTGCCTTTCGTCGGAACGCTCTGGCTCTTCGTTGCTGTAGCCAATCTGGTTGGCTTGATTCCGGGGCTGCATGCGCCGACCGGCGATCTGTCGACGACGGCAGCGCTGGCCATCGTGGTCTTTCTGTCCGTGCATTGGTATGGCATTCGTAGCACCGGACTGCGCGACTATCTGCGTCATTACCTGTCCCCCAGCCCGGTCCTTTTGCCCTTCCATATCCTCGGCGAGTTCTCGCGCACCTTGGCCCTGGCCGTGCGCCTCTTCGGCAACATCATGAGCCTGGAGATGGCAGCGCTCCTCGTCCTGCTCGTTGCCGGGCTGCTCGTTCCAGTGCCCGTCCTTATGCTGCACGTCATCGAAGCGCTAGTGCAGGCCTATATCTTCGGCATGCTGGCGCTGATCTACATCGCCGGCGGCATGCAATCCCAAGCCGAACAAGCATCCACCCATTCAAACAAGAAAGGAAACACGCCATGAGCGACATGCACTGGTTTGCCCTGATATCCACCGTCGTGGCCGGACTGGCCATCGCCCTGGGCATCATTTTTCCGGCGATGGCCATGGGCAAGGCCATCACCCAGGCGCTGGAGGCGCTTGCCCGGCAGCCGGAAGCGGAGAAGTCTATTACCCGGACCCTGTTCATCGGTCTGGCGATGATCGAGTCGCTGGCCATCTACGTGCTCGTGATCGTCCTCATCATCCTCTTCCGCAATCCACTTCTTGAATATCTGCTCAAGTAAGGTCTGTCATGAACATCGACTGGACCACTTTCGCGCTTGAGATCATCAATTTCCTGGCCCTGGTCTGGATACTCAAGCGCTTTCTCTATAAGCCGGTGCTGGAGACGCTGACCCAGCGACGTGCCGGCATCGAGAAAACCTTGAGTGAAGCGCGTGAAGCCGAAGTCAGGGCGCAGGGGCTGCAGGCGCAGTACGAAGGTCGGCTGGCTGACTGGGGCAAGGAAAGAGCGAAAGCCAGAAGCGAACTGGACACCGAGCTGGCGCTTGAGCGCTCACGGCAGATGCAGTCCCTGGCCAAAGATCTGGCCGAGGAACGGGCGCGAAATGCCGCGGTCGACGCCCATAGTCAGCAGGAAATGCAGCGCGAGATGGAAACCGCCGCACTGGCCCAGGCGCAGCAGTTCGCCACGACATTGCTTGGCCGCCTGGCGACACCGGCGCTCGAGTCGCGCATGCTAGATCTGCTGCTGGAGGATTGGGCGAAACTTCCCGATCAACAGCTTTTTGGTTTGCGGTCTGCCGCCGAAGATCCGACGCTCAGTGCCAAGGTAAGTAGCGCTTTTCGGCTGGATGAGGTGCAGCGCGGCCGGGTTATCGAGGCCTTGGGCCAGCGTCTGGGCCGGCCGGTAGCCGTGGCTTTTGAAGAGACACAGGGGCTACTGGCTGGCTTGCGCATCTCCCTGGGCGCCTGGCAAGTCCATTTGAATTTCACCGATGAGCTGGCCAGCTTTGCGGCAGGTGCCAATCATGTCGATGGATAAGCTGCTGACTTCGCCTTTGCTTCGGCAGGCCAACTGGCTTGAATGTTACGACTTGCAATTGCGGGTGGGCGAGCAGGGGCGGGTCATCTCGGTTGGAGACGGCATTGCCTGGATTGACGGCTTGCCGTCGGCCGCGATGGATGAGGTGTTGCGTTTCGAGGACGGCAGTCGTGGCTTGGTCTTTCATCTTGGGGCGGAACGGATCGGCGCCATCTTGCTGAATCTGGGTGGTGGCGAGCGGGAACTGACGGCAGGGGCGGCAGCCTATTTGACCGGTCGAACGCTGGATATCGGGGTCGGTGATGCCTACCTTGGCCGCGTGGTCGATCCGACGGGGAGTCCTCTCGATGGCGGCGCACCGATCCAGGCGACCTCGCGGCGACCGCTGGAACCGGCTTCGCCACCGATTCCTGCCCGGGATTTCGTTGATCGCCCCTTGGTTTCCGGCTGCAAGATGATCGATACAATGATCCCGATTGGCAAGGGACAGCGCCAATTGATCATCGGCGATGCGGGAACGGGGAAAAGCGCCCTGGCGCTCGATACCGTGATTGCCCAAAAGGGGCGAAATGTCCTGTGTGTCTATGTACTGATCAGCCAGAAACGCTCCAGTGTCGTGGCAACCATCGAAACCCTGCGGCGTACGGGCGCGCTCGAATACACCTGTGTGGTGGTCGCCGAAGCGACTGCCATGCCGGGTCTCAAATACATTGCGCCGTTTGCCGGTTGCGCCCTCGCCGAAGGCTGGATGGCGGCCGGGCGGGATGTGCTCGTGGTCTATGACGACCTGACGACGCATGCCAAGGCATACCGCGAGCTGTCTTTGCTATTGCGCCGCCCGCCCGGGCGTGAAGCCTATCCGGGCGATATTTTCTATCTGCACTCGCGTTTGCTCGAGCGTTCAACCTGCCTGGCAGCTGCCAGCGGTGGGGGCAGCATGACAGCGTTACCGCTGGTTGAAACCGAGCAAGGGGAAATTTCCGCCTATATCCCGACCAACCTGATTTCGATTACCGATGGGCAGGTCTATCTCGACCCTCGCTTATTTGCGGCGGGATTTCTCCCGGCGATCGACATCACCCGTTCAGTCTCGCGTATTGGCGGCAAAGCCCAGCACCCGGCAATCAAGGTCGAGGCCGGGCGGATGAAACTCGACTACCTGCAGTTTCAGGAGTTGGAGATTTTTACGCGTTTCGGCTCACGACTGGAGGCCAGTGTCGAAGCCAAGATCCGGCGTGGCCGCTTGCTGCGGGAGTTGCTGAAGCAGGAACGCCTTGCCCCATTGACGCCTGAACAGCACATGGCCTGCCTGGTCGCCTATAACGAGGGATTGTTCGACGGGCTGGCCAGCGATCAGCTTGCGACGATGCTTTCCAAGCTGATCGAAGACCCGGGGCCCTTGTCCTTGAGCCTGGAAAACAGCCGGGACAGCTGGCGGCAGGCGGTTCGTGCCGCGCTCGAAGGCAGGCGAGATGAGCCGGCGGCGTGAACTGTCGAGGCGCCTGGGCGCCCTGGCGGAAATTTCCGGAATCATGTCCGCCATGCGCGGCCTTGCACTGATGGAGACGCACGTCCTGCAAGAGTTTCTGCTGACGCAACGAAGAATGGTGTCCAGTATCGAAGCGGCAGCAGCTGACTTCCTCGCCTGGCATCCGGAACTGTTGCCGGTTGCCGAGCCCGATTTGGAAATTTGCATCCTGGTCGGCTCGGAGCAGGGCTTTTGCGGTGATTTCAACGAGGCGCTGCTGCACTACCGGGAAGCGCATTGCCACGATAAGGCAACCCCTAGACATTTCCTGACACTGGGCCATCGCCTGTCGAACCGACTCGATGGCGATACTTCGCTCGCGCTGATGCAACTCCCCGGTGCCAGCGTTGCCGACGAGGTGCCGACGGTGCTGCTGCGGCTGACCCGGGAACTCAATCGCCTACTTTCCGCAGGCGAGATGGCCGGTTGTGGTCTAACTGTCCTCTACCATTGCGATGCAACCGGCGATATCCGCCTGCGCCACCTGCTGCCCCTGCGCGACTTGCCCGCCCCGGATGCTCGTCCCTATCCGCCGGAAATCAACTTGCCGGCCGGCGATCTACTGCCCGCGCTGACCGGACATTATCTCTACGCGGCGCTGAACGAAGTGCTCTACAGTTCCTTGATGGCCGAGAGCCGCCAACGACACGCCCACATGGATCGGGCGCTGAAAAAACTGGACGAAGACAGCGAACATCTGCAGCAGGCCTACAACGCGCAGCGCCAGGAAGACATCACCGAGGAAATCGAGGTCATCCTGCTCTCGGCCGGGATGCTGGAGGAGGATTGCTAGGGTCAACGGTAAAAAAATGCTGAATTTCTGCATCCTTTTGCCAGCTTCTCCGTCTTCGTTGTCAGAACGCTAAACAACACGGATTGAAGCTACCCATGAACACCTCGATTCTGACCGAACGGAAACCGCTCTCTTTAAACGCCTGGATCGCCGGCCTGCTGCTCGGCGCTGTGTTGTGGGTGCTGGCCTACAGTCAACTCACCAACTTTGCCGATGCCATGATCGGGCTATTTGGCCTCAGCCATGGCAACCACCTCGGCGAGGCGGTGCATTTCTTCTTCTACGACACGCCCAAGGTCTTGCTGCTGCTGACCGGCATCGTTTTCTTCATGGGCGTGATCCAGACCTTCTTCTCGCCCGAGCGCACCCGCGCCTTGCTTTCCGGCAAGCGGGTCGGGGTCGGCAACGTATTGGCCGCATCGCTGGGAATCGTGACGCCATTCTGTTCATGCTCGGCGATTCCGCTGTTCATCGGCTTTCTCTCGGCTGGGGTGCCGCTGGGCGTGACCTTCTCTTTCCTGATCTCGGCACCGATGGTCAATGAAGTGGCGCTGGCGCTCCTGTTCGGGATGTTCGGCTGGAAAGTCGCGGCGCTCTACCTGGGTCTGGGGCTACTCGTGGCCATCATTTCGGGGCTGATCATTGGCAAGTTGAAGATGGAGCGCTACCTGGAAGACTGGGTACAGGCCATTCACGCCGGGGAAGCGCCGGAAATTGAGGGTGAAAGCTACACCTGGCTCGACCGCTTCCATGCCGGTGGCCGCCACGTCAAGGAAATCGTCGGCAAGGTCTGGCCCTACATCGTGGGTGGCATTGCCATCGGTGCCGTGATTCATGGCTACGTGCCCCAGGATTTCATGGCCTCGATCATGGGGAAGGATGCGCCCTGGTGGTCGTTGCCGGCCGCCGTTGCCATGGGGGTGCCGATGTATACCAATGCGGCGGGCATTATTCCCATCGTTGAAGCGCTGATTGGCAAGGGCGCGGCGCTGGGTACCGTGCTCGCCTTCATGATGAGCGTCATTGCCTTGTCGCTGCCGGAGATGATCATCCTGCGCAAGGTGTTGCGGATTCCGCTAATCGCCACTTTTGTCGGCGTCGTGGCCAGCGGCATTCTACTGGTTGGCTACGTGTTCAACCTCGTGCTGTAGCGGAGGTAAGGCGTGGGGCGTCGGCTGACTCTCCTCTTGTTGGGTTTGTTTTTCGCTTTCCTGGCGCAGGCCGAGACGCGCTGGACGGAAACGGACGCTCAGGGGGAAACACGGGTTCACCTGTACTTTTTCTGGTCGCAAAGCTGCCCCCACTGCCTGGAAGCACATCCTTTCATCGACGCTATTCCCAAGGAGCGGCCGTGGGTGGTGTTGCATGCGCTTGAGGTATCCCGCAGCCGGGAAAATGCCCAACGCTTCGAGAACATGGCACAGGCGCTCGGTCAGGAGGCCGAAGGCGTGCCGACCTTCATCTATTGCGGCAGGATGGAGGTGGGCTGGGGCGGCTCGGAACTGTCGGGTGGGCAACTGCTTAACGGCCTCGACGCCTGCCATCGAAGCGGGGGCAGCGTCGCGAGCTCCGGCGCTGAGCGAGCGATCAGCTTGCCAGGCTTTGGTGAAATCGATCCCGGCGCCATGTCTCTCCCCGTTCTTACCCTCATCATCGCCAGCCTGGACGCCTTCAACCCCTGTGCATTTTTCGTGCTGCTCTTTTTGCTTAGCCTGCTCGCTCACCAGAAGAACAGGCGGCGGATGCTCACTGTGGGGGGGATCTTCATCGTGACCTCCGGATTGATGTACTTCGCATTTATGGCGGCTTGGCTCAAGGTGTTTCAACTGCTCGGTGCATTGCCATGGATAACCCTATTGGCGGGAATACTGGCCATGGTCGTGGGCGTCATCAACACCAAGGATTTCTTTGCCTTCGAGAAGGGCATCACCTTGTCGATTCCCGAATCGGCCAAGCCCAATCTCTACCTCCGCGCCCGTATCGTGCTGCAATCCAGCAACCTGCCGGCGATGCTCGGCGCCACGGTTTTTCTCGCGGTGACCGCCAATCTCTACGAGTTGCTGTGTACCGCCGGATTTCCGATGGTATTCACGCGCATCCTGACCTTGAACGAGCCATCGGAGACCGCCCGCTACGCTTATCTGGCGCTCTACAACCTGATCTATGTCGTGCCGCTGGCGTTAATCGTTCTGGCCTTCGTCGGAACATTGTCGAGTCACAAGCTGACCGAGCGCGAAGGGCGTCTGCTGAAACTGATGTCAGGGGTGATGATGCTTGAGCTGGGCATCGTGATGACCTTCTTTCCGCAGTGGCTGAATAGCCTAGGCGTGACCGCAGTGCTGGTGCTGGTTGCCCTGTTTGTGCTGTTCGTGGCGGCCTGGCGCACCCGGCCGGGTCACCCCATTTCCCGAGACTGATACATGATGCTTACCCGAATGAAACGGATCTTCTTCGTTGTCGCTTCTGCTGTGGCCATCGCTTTTCTGGCCGGTTGCAACGGCGAGACGGCAGCCTCACCAGGGGTTCAGCTTGTCGAAAATGCCCGCCAGTCCGGCCTGCCGACCGTGGTCGAGTTCGGTGCTTCATCCTGCACTACCTGCCGGAACATGAAGCCAATTCTGGAAGCCACGGCACTGCAGTTGCAGGGCAGGGCGCACGTCGTGGTGATTGACCTCAACAAGGATTATGCCGCGGCGAGCCAGTTCAATATCCGCATGATGCCGACGCAGGTCTTCTTCGCTGCCGACGGTCGCGAGACCGGTCGCCATCTGGGGGGTATGACGCAGGCCGAGATCGTTCAGCGCCTGGGCTTTGGCAATGAGGGGCGTTGAGCCATGATGGCTGAGTTCGATCAATTGGTAACAACCTACCCGGTCTGGGCCATGGCGTCGGCTTTACTGGCCGGTATCGCTTCTTCGGCTTCGCCTTGTGCCATCGCGGCGGTGCCGCTGGTGGTCGGCTATGTCGGCGGCTACGCCGGTGGAAGCCGGTGGCGGGCATTCGGCTATGCGGCCGCTTTCGTTTTGGGCATGGCTTTGACGTTTACCGCAGCAGCCGTGGCCATGGTAACGGCGGGTGCGATTTTTGGTCCGGCCGGGCATGTCTGGCAGATCGTCATGGCGGCGTTGGCGATTGTCTTCGGCGGGCATCTTCGGAGATGGACATGCATTGCCTCAAGGCAATCCCGATCCAGTTGTCGGAGGCCTTGTCGAAATGCTTTTCCTCGAAGAGATCCGAGATCGCAGTTTCGAGCTTTTCAACATCGTCGGCTGCTTGCTCAGGATCGTCACCCGGTGGATAGGCGAGAACGATCTTCAACTCGTAGGGGCTGCCATCGGAGTGATCGATTTCCTTGCCGCCATCGACGTCGAAATAGACGGCGGACAGCAGGTTGCCGACGGGTTCGATGATCTTGGCCAGACGCTTATCGACCTTGGACTGAGAGAGACGATCCACGAACGAGTCTGGGAACGCCGCCCGGTTGTAGCGAACACCCAGCCATGAGCGGAGCGCCGACAGCGATTTTCCGGGAAGCGAATAGGCGGCATCAGGTGAAAACGCTGCGAGCGCCTGCTTTGAAATGAGCCGCTTGGCTGTGGCGACCAGTTCGATAACAGCAGCAGTGTCATTCCGCAGCGCATCGACGTGCAAGGTGCGAGGCGCTTTTGCCCAGAAGTAGTTGCCATCCCCTTTCTGCAGGTGACGCCCGATTATGACTTCGACATCGGGTTCGACTTGTAGGGCATCGTTGGCCAGGTCGCAATCGTGGCTGATGACGACTACACAGGTCGTGTCAGGTGTTTCTGGATGGACCAGTCCCAACGAGTGGACAGCTTCAGCCGAGAGGACGTGCCCCTGACGCCACGGCGTATCTCTGGTCCAGGTCGCTGCCATGCCTTCCATGCCGGTCAGACGTTTTCATTGAGGGCTGGGCGGCCCATGTCTGCAACATCGGGACGCGAAGGCGTTCTGTCGCCAAGCAAGGCATCGAGTTTTTCTCGTGCGGCCGCACCACGTTTTTCGATCCGGACGAGTCGCTCGGCCGTTTCCTTGCCGTCGGCACCTTGTCCAATCAGTTCAACGAACGACTTGCCCTGCGCAACGGTACGATCGAGCGACAGCGCGGTCGGTTTGAAACCGGTCTTGGTGAATACACGTGCGGCAGCGGCCAGCTGTATGAGCTTGCCTTGGTGCTGCTCTTTGGGTGTTTCGCCACTGAGCCAGTTGTAGAGTGTCTGGCGCGATACGCCGAATACCGCCGGGAGATGGGACATGGTCCGACCGAAGCCGGCCTTCACTTCCTTCATTAGATCGGTGTAGGGTGCGTAGGTGTCCTGTGCTGCCGCCAGCTCGACCTTCAGGATCGCGTAGGGACTATAGCCCTGGCGCGACATGACGAAGTGCACACCCTCGACCCCACCTGTGCCGCTTCCACCAAAACAAGGGAGAGGGCCACCCTCGGCAACGGTCACCTGCCTGTGGATGGCAGGGACTGGCCGATAGTGAGCGTGAGCGTTGAAATCGCCAACAGGAACTGCGAGTCCGAGCATGATCACTTATCCCAGGCAGCAAATGCGTAAGGCGTCGCGGTGGTCTTGAATGCAGATCCGATGACCTTGTGGATGGCGTCGAGATGTTCGGCAACCGCCTTCGTCGAAAACGCTTCACGACCTTCCACGAAACCATCGTTATCGAGGATGGCACTGTTTCCGACGTAGGACGTAAACCTTTCCGAAATTCGCATGTTCCCTGGTTGGATATCCGGGGGGAAGGCCAGTGGCCCCTCTTGGATGGCAACCCGACTCAGCAGCTTGATGTTCCCGATTTCGTTCATTGCTTCCGTAAAAGAATAGAGCGGGCGTCCGCCGAGGCGTGAATTCAGGCCTTGAACCTGGTCAACGAGGTACTGCTCGATGGTTTCTCCAGCTTGCGGCATCACACGGTCGAGATAGCGAAGGCCGACGCGTTCGGTGAATGCGAGCTTCACTGCATCATTGACGATGTTCAGCCCATCCAGGAAGCAAGCCGAGAAGGTTTCAAATTGGCCGTAATTGGTCGACTGAAGGGTGAGGCTCTGGCCATCGAGGATGAATGTATGCGTCTTTTCGACGTTGCCGAGCAGGAATCTTTCCTGCTGAACAGGGGTCGGAGCAGGCGGTTGGCCTTCTTGGGCGGTCAGCTGGATCGAGATAATGTGCTGGCGATCGAAGTCGGGATAGCCAGCCTGACGGAAGCTCTCCTGGATGCTGGGCAGAAAATCGGCCAGTTTCAGAATCGGGTTGAACCGCACCTGGGCCAAGGTCAGGTACACGGGCGGGTTCTTGAGCGGGGTTCCCATCTATCGATTACCTCCAAGTAACCGACTGAAGTTTACAATTCGGTTGACACTTTGGCAAATTTTCTTTTGGGCCGCCTCTTGGTGGCGATTGCCATGTTCGTGAGTGTGATTGCGGTTCGCGGAATCGAACTCAGCTATTTCCCTTGGCTGGATAGCGACTCGGTGCATGGGCGGGGGTGGTAGAGATGCGAAAAACTCCCTCCGAAGCCCCTACTGGCCTCAATCCTTCCTAAAAACCCCGAAATGCTTTAAGATGCCGGTTCTTTCGGTGGAGTTTCTCCACCACCAGAATTCAACGCCCAACCCCTATCGGTTGGGCGTTTCCATTTCTACTTCCCGCAAACCACGCGGGGATTGCGCCCATTCTGCGCGTGCCAGGGGTGTGCACGACCTGACCCGGAGGGCGGTTAGTTCGACACTATTCTGTCCTCTGTTCTCTCAAAATCTCCACCAACTCTTTCGCCGTGGCACGCGCACAGTGCCTTATTTGCTGGCAACTTACATCGTTTTCGCGGTAGTGCGGATCGTCGCGGCGTTTGGTTTGCTGCCATTCCTGGCGTCGTTTGCGCTGACATTCAGGATCCGAACAGTACTTCTGTTCGTCGGCGACTCGAGCATCTGGTTGAAAATTGCGTCCGCAGGCTTTACATTTCTTTGGCATGATTGGCTCCATACAGGATTGCGGTATGGAACGTGCGTGGCCGGACAGCCGTGATCGGACATGCCCCGGTCAGAAATGCCTTGGACTGAATCGTTGATGCCTGATTGGGCGTGCACGAGCACCCCCGTTCCCCTCTATCGGAAGTTGTCGTTGCACCGATAGCGAGGAACTATGCCGGTACCGTCGAGACTACGAGTCAGAGATGACAGTACTCATCGGCTACCTCCGTCGGCGTTCAATCGAAGATGGGAGTCTTCTGATGTCGTTGTCGTCTGTGTCAGCGCCGAGCGCTGTGCCACCCAATGCCCGCGCAGGGCAGGCATCGGGGGCATAGCGATTATTTGCCTTTCGACTTGCTGGCACTGGCCTTTTGGGTCAGGGCCGATGCCGCCACGGATTTGACGGATGCCGGTGTGCGTGGATTGCTCAACAACTTGGCAGCAGTCGAGGCCACGCGGGCAGAGGTGTGCTCGTTCGTAGGTTTCTTGGAGGACATGAGATTTTCCTTATCAGTTCGCGGAAAGAGGGAAAGACGGGAGTCAGGTCCTACTGATTCCCGTCCGAGATGGATCAGACAAACAATTGCATCTGACCCGGATGCGAGCGCCAGTGGTGACACACAGCCTCCCGGCATCCGAACCGGAACCGGGTGTATGCGCGCACAAATACGCTCTTCCATCGGTGGTAGGCCATAGCCAACTCCTCATGAAAGTCGAGGGGGTTTGGGCTTGCCAGCACACCGCAAACTGGTAAAATCCGCTGTCCGTTCAAGACATGATGTGCATGGGTGGTTTGGTAGCCCCCTATTCACCTCACCAAAGGCTCTGGAGTGTTATCAGCACTTCAGGGCCTTTTTCCTTGGTGTCGGCGACTGGATACAGACCCAGCTGCCAACACCGTGATTCCTGTCAGTACGGTCACTGACTCGATAGCGAGTTCGATTCCGTACTGGCAAGTGGATTATATGATAATCCCAAAAAAGGATCAATGAGATCGGTCGCTTCCCGTTTTGGGACTTTTATTCATTAATCCAGTATTTGGCTGACCTGTCCCGTCTTGCCAATGAGGTGTGAAAGCAGACGGAAGTTCTTCCCTTCGTGACGCAAACGTCCTGCTACGATGGCCGGATGCACGCCAATCTCGTCGGCGAAAGCGACGGCGTCTTCGGACAGAAGCGTTTGCCGCACTTTGGCGGTACGCCAACTCTTTTCGGGGATCAGTGCTTCCTTGGCCATGGCATCGGCCTCCGCTTCGACCTTTTCGGGATTGCTGCGATCCAGATCGTCGATGAACACAGGAGACTCTGGTGTCAGGTGCTTGGCAACGTGTGCCAGCTCGTGGAGTAAGGCAAACCAGAAGTTGTCGAATCGGTCATGTCGCAACGTCAGGGCAATGATCGGTCGGTCGTTGTCGAGCATTGCCGCACCATCGAGGAAGGTGCGTTTGAAATGCTGCTCTATGACGAGTGTGATGCCGTGACGGGCGAGGTATTCGCGCGCAAGCTTCGGACCTTCATCGAATGTAGAGAGCTTGGCCAGCTCCCGCAGCCAGGCTGGTGTGATGATGCCGCGCTTGTACTCCCTGGCAGTGCTGACCGCTCGTGCTTGCCGTAAGACGCACATGCGCCAAGCCAGGAGAGCCATCTCATCGGCTTGCCGATCCCCGCGCTGATGCATGGGGGCACGCAGAAATGCCGGGCTGACTTGCTTGGGCAAAAGGTCTTGCATGAATTTTCTGACCAGATCTTCGGCGTACTCTTTGAGGCGCTGTGCGTTCCCTTCAAAATCCCCGAAGCAACCCCGCTCCTGCATTTCCTTGAGCGGGAAACGGGTGAAGTCCATCTCTGGCTCTTGATCGACGACCGAGCTGTCCGTTTCGACATCCTCGATCAGGATGTCAGCGGGGATACCCAAACCCTGGTTGAGTCGGCGGATCATGGGCAGGGACAGGGGACGCTTGCGCGACAGCACCTCCGAGACCTTGGAGATCGAACCGATGTAGGGAATCAGATCCTTGCGGGAGAGCTGCATCTGATCCATCCGGAAAAGAATCGACTCGATCGGATCGGCCTTGACCGGGGGAACGGTTTGGCGTTCGAAGTCCTGGATGACCAAGGCCAGCAGTTCAAGCTCGTTTTCTTCCTTGGAGTTGGCCTTGGGGTCGAGCGACATGAGCGCAGACAAGCGCGCCATCGCTGCTTCGTAGTCTTCCGCACTCTTGATGATCTTTACATTCATCGCCATCTCCACCTGTCGTTTGCTTGCCTCACACACATTTGCCTAGAACCTTTTCTTGTCGTACTCGGCATGTGTCCCCACCCACTCGACCACCACCAGTCCGTTCTGATATCTGACCTTGACCACCGGCCGATATGAGTTGCCCTTTATGTCAAAGATGACTCTGTTGTCGGCCAAGAAATCCGCGCTCCGGTATCTGCGCTTGATGTCATGTGGCGTTTTCCAGTTTTCACGCTCGACATCCGTCTGCCACGCATCCAGTGGCCCTCGCGAGGCTGCATGATCTTTTTTGAACGCCTCGAGGGTGGGCAAACCCAGAATTCGCATGTGAAGACGATGTGTGCATGTTCAGGTCTGAAGTATATTTCCCAAAAAGGGAAAAGTCAATGGTCGGCTGAGGGCGGAGAGGGAAATGGAGATATTGCGTGAAGTGAAAAGAGGAGGGGCTGGGTGTTGGGATGGCAAGCGCGAAGCCGTTCGTAAAGCAGGATTGTGGCGCGGTGCGTGGGCGGGGGTGGTAGAGGTGCGAAAAGCATCCTCCGAAGCCCCTGCCGACCTCGATCCTTCCAAAAATTCCCGAAATGCTTTAAAATGCTAGCATTTCAGGTGGAGTTTCTCCACCACCAATAGAAATCAAGCACTTGGCCCGGTCCCCGTGACCGGGCCTTTGCTTTTCTGGCACTGCGTCCGCCAGTCCTGATGGCGGTCGGCGAATTCGTCGTGTCACGAGGTGATCGTTCCCTGACCAGCGTCAGTGTCGGAGTCAGCAACCCTTTGCCGCTTGTGCAGCTTGCTGCTTGCACCGGAGATGGGTGATGCCTTCCGCAAGGGTGGCTGAATTGCTATCCTTGCGCTGTCCCGTTCGAGGCTTGCGGTGCCTGTGATCGGCGTTCCGCTACCGAGGAAGCGGTCGGGGTAATTTGAGAGGCGAGCGTCTTGGCAAATCCGGTTGTAATCTGGCGCGTTACCGATGGAAAGCGCGGCCATGAGCGGCAGACCGAGGGGCTTGTGCAGGCACTGGAACAATTGATGCCGCTGGAGGTAAGCGAGATTCCCGCTTTGGCCCGCGGACAAGCCTTCTGGCAGTGGTTGACCGGGAGTTTTTCCGGCGGCGACCGGCGCCCGCCGGCACTCATCATCGGTGCCGGACATGGGACGCACTTCACCATGCTGGCCGCGCGACGCGCTTGTGGTGGAAAGACAATTGTGCTGATGAATCCCGGTTTGCCGAGACCTTGCTTCGATCTCTGCCTGATTCCCGAGCATGATGGTGTCAAGGAGGGGCACAATGTGCTGCTGACCAAGGGGGCGATCAATGCCATCCGGTCCTCCCATGAACTGCAGCCGAATTCAGGGCTGATACTGTTGGGCGGAGTATCGGCCCATTACCGATGGGATGACCGCAATGTGGTCGAACAGGTGCGGATGCTCGCGTCGGCGTGTGGCGATGTGAACTGGCGGCTTACCAACTCGCCGCGCACCCCCGACGGCACGTTGCAGTTGTTGCGCGAGGCGGTGCCGAGCAATGTGAAGATCGTTGCCTTCAACGAAGCGCCGCTCGACTGGCTGCCGGGGCAGTTGCGCCAGGCCGCACAGGTCTGGGTCACACCCGACAGTGTCTCGATGCTCTATGAGGCGCTGACTGCCGGTGCGGCGGTGGGCATATTCGATCTGGAACGAATCGGCAATGGGCGCGTGGCGCGCGGTGTGGAGCAATTGCTGAGAGAGGGTAGAGTGCTTGGCTTTGCCCACTGGCAGGCGGGCCAGTCGCTCCCCGTAACGCAGCAGGACTTCAATGAGGCCGCGCGGTGCGCGCGCTGGATCAGGCAGACATGGTTTCCCGATCACTAGCCGTGCTGCAGGTTCTTCCCGCCCTGGAAAGCGGCGGTGTGGAACGCGGGACTCTGGAAGTGGGGAGATATCTCGTTGAACATGGCCATCGCTCGCTGGTGATGTCGGCGGGCGGGCGCCTGGTCGAGCAACTCACCGGGGAGGGCTCCCGGCATTTCTGCTGGCCGGTCGGCGAGAAGTCGCTGCGGACGCTCGGTCTGGTGCGAAGACTGCGGCGTTTCCTGGCCGAACAGCAGGTAGACATCCTGCACGTCCGTTCGCGTCTTCCCGCCTGGATCGGTTACCTGGCCTGGAGAGGCATGGATCCGGCGACGCGACCGCATCTGGCGAGCACGTTTCACGGCTTCTACTCGGTCAATCCGTACAGTGCAATCATGGCGAAGGCCGAACACATCATAGCCGTCTCGGACTGCATTGCCGATCATATCGCGGAAGAATACCGGCCACAGGCGCCGGTAACGACGGTCCATCGTGGAATCGACCCAGCAGAGTACTGCCGCGGCTTCCGTCCCGAAGACCACTGGCAGGGCCAATGGGCCGGGCAGTATCCTCATCTCCAGGGGAAACGCCTCGTGACCTTGCCCGGACGGATCACGCGGCTCAAGGGGCACCACGATTTCATCGAGATCATTGGCCGGTTGAAAGCCATGATGCCGGAAGTTCACGGGCTGATTGTCGGGGGGTATGAGCCGAGGCGGAGCAGGTATTTCGCGGAACTGGAGGAAGCCATTCGTGGCCGCGGCCTTTCTTTGGACATCACATTCACCGGCAATCGCGGCGACCTGAAAGAAATCATGAGTATTTCGGCCTTGGTGCTTTCCTTGTCTTCCCGGCCGGAATCCTTCGGCAGAACCGTCCTCGAGGCGCTTGCCTTGGGCGTTCCAGTGGTGGCTTACGACCACGGCGGTGCGAGCGAGATCCTTGGCGCAATGCTACCCGCCGGGCTGGTCGGCTTGAAGGATCTGCCACGGTTGATCGAGGTCTCTGCCACCTTCTTGCGCCAGGCCCCAGCAATCGGGGATCTGCCGGAAAAATTCATGCTGGAAACCATGTTGTCGGGTACGCTCGACGTGTATGGCAAACTACTTGGTGAGCCTTGTGCAAGACAGACCGTTGCTTGAAGGGTCGGCTGATTCGATGCGGGTGATGCAGATCATCGGGAGCAAGGGCGGCGGCGGCGCCGAGGGCTTTTTCGTGCGTCTGACCAATGCCCTTCACGACCGCGGGGGACAATTGCTTGCCGTCACGCTGCCAGAGAGTCAGGCGTCACACGGGCTGCAGTCCAAGGTACGTCAGCAGCCCATTGCCATGCGCGGCGTTTGGGATCTTTGGGCAAGATGGAAGATTGCCCGCGCCATCAGCGAGTTTCGGCCCCATGTGGTCCAGACGTGGATGGGCCGGGCCACCAGGCTGGTATCGCTCGGACGCGGCCGGCTGCCGGTTCACGTTGCAAGACTTGGCGGTTATTACAAGCTGCACAGCTACCGGCATGTTCATGCCTGGATCGGAAATACCGCTGGAATCTGCGACTATCTGCGAGCGAACGGTTTTCCTCGCGAGCGAGTGTTCCATATCGGCAATTTTGTCGAGCCGGCGCCAGTCGCCGATCAGGCAAGCACCATCGCAACCCGGCGGCGTTTCGGCATTCCCGAGGATGCGCTGTTGATTGCATCCGCAGGGCGGCTGCACCCTGTCAAGGGATTTTCTGATCTCTTGCAGGCGTTCTCCACCCTGCCGCCAGCCATTGCCGGCCGTCCCCTGCATTTGCTTATAGCCGGAGATGGCGAACTCGCCTCGTCATTGCGCGATCAGGCTGCCCGTCTCGGCATCTCCAGCCGAGTCTGCTGGGCGGGCTGGCAACGGGATATCGGTCCACTGCTCGACGTGTCGGATGTCTTCGCCTGCCCCTCGCGTCAGGAAGCGCTCGGCAACATCATTCTTGAAGCCTGGGCGCATGGCAAACCGGTCGTTTCCACCGCAACTCAGGGTGCTTTGGAGATCATGGCGCATGAACAGGATGGATTGATTGTCCCGTGTGCACAGCCCGAAAGTCTGGCCAATGCCTTGCGCGATATACTGACGTCCGACCCGAAGACGCTCTCCGTTATTGGGGAAGCCGGCCGGTCAACGCTGCTCCGGGAGCACGGCAAGGAACACATCATTGAGCAATATCTGGACCTCTATCGACAACTCGCCCGTGAAGTCGAAGGCAATGCCTGAGCCTCTCCTCCCACCCGTCGTGGTTTTCAAGGAGTCGGGTCTGACGCAGGACATCGCCTTGGTCAACGATCTGCCTTCCCGCGATGATATCCGGCGCATTCTGATCATCAAATGGGGAGGAATGGGCGACGTCGTGATCAGTACCGCCATCATCGAGGATGTCTTCAGGGCCTTTCCCGGACGGGATATCCATCTCAACGCGATGCCGCCGTGGAATTCGCTTTTTGCCGACGATCCGCGATTTTCTCGGGTCTGGGCGGTCGATCTGCGAAACCGCGAGCGAAACGTCAAGGGGATGTGGCGCTGGGTCAAGACCGCCCGCGCAGGCAATTATGATCTGATAATCGATCTTCAATGCAACGACCGGACGCGCCTGTTGCTTTCGGCCCTACTTTTCTCGGGATGCCGGATCCCATGGAGAATCGGCAACAGGCCAGGATTCCCATACAACATCTCGCACCCGAAACTGCCGGGCAGCACGCACGTCTTTCAGCGCATGCGCGCTTCATTGCTCGCCGCAGGGATTCCCGCCAACACGGAGCGACCGCTCCTGTATGGCTCGGAGGCACACAGGAAGCGCGCCTCGGCAATCCTCGACGAGAGCGGCCTCGGGGACGGAAGGTTCGCCGTGTTTCTTCCCGGAAGCCACGCGGCAGGGCTTACCAAACGATGGGGAGTACGCAACTATCGCCAGCTTGCCGTGTTGCTGAAGAGCGCCGGCCTGACCAACGTCGTGCTGCTGGGCGGACGGGATGAGGCTGAAGAGTGCGCGGCCATCGCCGAGGGTGAAAGCGGCTATGTCGTCAACCTGTGCGGCAAGACGCAACTACTGGAACTGCCGGCAATCTTCGAGCGCGCGGCGCTAATCGTTGCCAATGACACCGGCACGGCACACCTGGCTGCAGCCAGCAATCAACGCATGATTGTCATCTGCGGTCCGACCGACCCGCGGCGGGTGAAGCCGGTTGGAAATGGGGTGATAGCGATCCAGGCCGACTTGTCATGCAAGAATTGCTACCGCAAGACCTGTGACCATCACTCGTGCATGAAGTTCGTTACGCCTGGGCAGGTGATGGATTTGGCGGGCTCTATGACGGATTGGCACCTCCCGGCAGCGCCTGAAGGCGAGCTGTCCACGGTGCCGCACAGATAGAGCAATGCAAGCCTTCGTCATGAAATACGGATACTCCTTTCCCGTGCTGCGCGAGGTGGAACGGCCAATCGGCATGCCTGCGCGCGGCAGGGCCCTGGACCGATGAGCCAAGCGAGCGATCGTCGCGGAGTGTTGGTCGTCCAGCCGCTTCCAGGTATTGGCGACATGGTCTGGCACCTTCCGCACCTGCTGGCAATCGCGCGTCATGAGCCGGAAGGGCGGGTCTCGGTCCTGACCAAGCCGCGTTCGCTTTCGGACCAGTTACTGGCCAGCCTGCCCGAGGTTGCCGAGGTACTGTGGGTGGAGCGCAAGCCGGGACGACACGACGGGTTACGGGGATTCTTGCGGCTGGTATCCGAGTTGCGTCACAAGCGCTACCGCAAGGTGTGGATTCTGCATGATAGCAGCCGTTACCTTGTTGCCGCCTGGCTGGCAGGGATACCTCGCCGCGCAGGCATTGCGGCGGGATGGCAGCGGATGCTGCTTACCGATCTTCCGGTCGCCCAGGTCCCGGGTAAGCTCCATACCGTCGAGCGCGCCGATTGCCTGCTGCGCGGGTTGGCGGTTGAGCCCGATCGTCCAATCCCCCTGATCACTCCGCAAGCCTCCGCCGGAGCCGCCATTCGTGCCCGTTTCGCGGCATTTCCCCGGCCATGGTTCGTGCTCGGCGTCGGCAGCAGCGAAGCCTACAAGCAATGGGGAGCGAGCAATTTTTCCGTCCTCGCGAACTCGTTGCTAAAACGCCACGGGGGAAGTTGTTTCCTGCTCGGTGGCAATTCGGAACAGGCGATGGCCGATGGCATCGGCCAGGAACTTGGCAGCCCTGGCAATCTGGTCTCAGTCATTCAGATGCCCCTCCAGGACGTCATCGCCCTACTGGCAGAAGCGCAACTCTTTTTCGGCAACGATACCGGCATGCTCAATCTGAGCGCAGCCTGCGGGACGCACAGTGTCGGCTTGTTCGGTCATCCAGTTTCGGCCTGGGTGGCGAACAGCTCTCCCCGAATTCATCCGATATATCCCGAAGCCGGTCTGTCAAGCAATGGAGTCGGGCAAATTCGGCCATCCGAGGTCCTTCAGGCGGCCAATCATCTGGAATTACTCGATGGGTCTGAAACCGGCAGTTGAACTGGTTTGCAGCCACTTCTTTCGCTGGGGCTGGCTGCTTCCGGCATTCCTGCCGTTGGCGAGTGTCGCCGGGCGTGGCGCATTCAACATCGTGAGCGGAGTATATTTCCTGTGGGCGCTGGCCAGCGTCTCTCTTGCGCCGGGCAAGAGAAGTGCCATCTGGCAACAGCGCTGGTTCCTCGCTTCCTACAGTCTGATGCTCCTGGTCTGGGGCCTCAGCCTGACACAGTCAACTGATCCGCAGACCGGCGGATATCAACTGTTGCGTTACCTGCAATACAGTCTTACCGGGCCGTTTACCGTGGTCGCCCTGCTGCAGGCGCCGTCTCAGCTTCCCCGCCTGGTGCGCGCCATGGCGTGGGCATCCCTGTTGCTGATTCTGGTGCTCTACCTTCAACTTCCGTATTTCCTGCTGGCTGTCGAATTCATTCCCACGCAGCAACTTCACGAAGACAACCTCCCGTGGCTGCTACCATGTTTGCTGGTCGCGATTTCCTCTCGAGCACATGGTCGCTGGTTGCTACCATGCGCAATCGTCGCCTTCGCCGTCTACATCGGCTTATCGCAAGGGCGCGCGGCCCTGCTCGCCTTGATGGTAGCGCTCGCAGTGTTCTCCATTCTGGCGCTGCACTTGCGCAAGCGACATTGGCTGGCGGCCGGCGTGGCCGTGGCGGCTCTAGGCATCATCTTCGGCCAGCGCTTTTTCCGTGGCGTCTCCAACATCGCCTTCGACTTTTCCACTATGGACCGCTTTACCAATGGCAGAGCGACCATCTGGTGGCAGGCGCTAAATTCCCCTCCCGAGAACCCATGGTTGGGAGTTGGATTCGGCAATCTCGCCAGTCGTGTCGAGGTGCTGCGTATCGGTGACTTGGCGGGAATCGGGGAGGTAACGGTAAGGCATCTGCATAACTTTGTCCTCGACGCCTGGTTCGAAACCGGCGTCCTCGGCCTCTCGACTTTCCTGGTGATGCTCGGCGTGGTGTTCGCACGCGTCCATCGTACTTGGCCGGGTTTGGACCAGGAGCATCGCCGCATCGCCGCCGCTGCGCTGGCCGGAATCGCTGCCTTGCTGACGGCAGGGCTGCTCAGCTTTTCCTACACGTCAAAACAGTTTGCGCTCTATCTTTACCTGCTGCTGGCAGTGTTGCTGGCGCTGCCCGCGAACGCAGAGGCTGCGGGTGGCCTCCGGAGGAACCACAGGGAGGTGTGACGGTCGAGTCATCTGTGCAGGACTCGCGCCGTGCATTCCGGCAACAAGTTCATCACTGGCTTGGCTGGCGAGACCTGCACGAACGACATAGGTGGCGAGCAACGGTGCGCTTGGCTGGCGAACGGCTATGCTTCTCCGCAACGGGAAGTGGGTTTCAGGATGTCTCCATGCGGAAAAGCCGCGCCGCTTGTGCGATCCAGCCGGCGATCAATCAGCCGGATACCAGTGGGGGGCAAATTCCAGGTCGCAGTTGTCGCCTACGGCAGGCCGCCGCAGCGAAGACAAAGGGCCGCCGTCCGGGTGGACCGAGCGCCGGCGTGCTGTCGAGCGGCGCAAGCCCGAGGTTCGGGAAATCTCCTTTGCCGAGTGGATTGCCACGCTGCGCCAGAAATCGTGCGACGTCCGGTATCCGCACGGGGAGGCGCCTTTCCGTTTTCCTCCTCCGGAACGTCAACCTGCCAGCGCTCGCTCACCGAAACCGCAGTTGACCGGCCAGAAAGCCGCGATCCGTCTTCCCCGAGGCGTTGTCCTCACGCCCCGGTCGCAGCCTGTTATCGGGGGTCGGCCGGAGCCTGTTCGGCCGCCGTGGCCTTGACCTCTTCCGCGGCGATGGCAGGCGCCGGAGACGGGCGGGCTGGCCCCGCCTTCTCGACCAGTCCCGGATGGACCTTCAGGGGACCGGACTGTTCGATTTCCTTGTTGATCAGCGCGTCGAGGCTGGTGGCGCAGCCAGCGAGCAGCGAGCAAAGCAAGAGGGCTAGGGGGGTGGATACGCGCATGATCATTTCGGCGGCGAGATTGATAAGCCCGCATGATAGCGCTTCTCGCAATCCTGGCGAACAGCCTTATGCATCCGCGTGTGTCGGATACGTTTCCCGGCGACTGCTTTCCGTGAAGCGATCGTGGTCATGAACTGCGGTAACATCCGAACGGGATGAACAGCAATTCTTGGAGGACGAGGATGGATTTGCTTTTGTGGCGCCACGCCGAGGCGGAAGAAGGCGAGGATGATCTCAAGAGGCGCCTGACGGAGCGTGGCCGCAAGCAGGCGCGGATCATGGCCAGGTGGATAGGCGAACACCGGCGAAAGGACCTGCGCATCATCGTCAGTCCGGCGGTGCGCACCCAGCAGACGGCCGAAGCGCTGAAACTGCCGTTCGCGACCGTGCGCACGATCGGGCCTGATGCCGGGGTCGCCGACCTGATTGCGGCATGCGGCTGGCCGGATGCCGGCGGCGCGGTGCTGGTAGTCGGTCACCAGCCTGTGCTCGGGCAATTGGCGGCACTTCTGCTGGCCGGTCGGGAAGCGGAATGGACGATCAAGAAGGGGGCGCTCTGGTGGTTGAGCAACCGCACCCGGGGTGATGAGGCGCAGACCGTTCTGCGTGCGGTGATTCCTGTCGAACTGCTCGGTAGGCAGCCCTCCCGGGCGTTCAACTGATGACGTAGGAACCGCAGCCAGTCGCGATCAGCAGGCCGGTTTCATTTTCCAGCGTCATCTGCACCGACGCGATGCGGCCGCCGAGGCGGGTAATGCGCCCGGTAGCCGTAAACCGTTTTCCGATTCCCTGCTGCAGGTAGTCGACCCGCAGGTCCACCGTGCCAACCCGGGCGAAGCGGTGGGCGACCTCGATTGCGCTGTCGCCGCAGAATTTCTCGCCGATTCCGACAGTTGCGGCAAAGCCGCCCACCGTGTCGAGCGCTGCGGAAATGACTCCGCCGTGCAGGCGGCCATGCAGGTAGTGGCCGACCAGATCGGGGCGCATGGCGAAGGAAAGGGAAGCGGCGGCCGGATCGAACGATTCGACGTGAAAGCCGAGGACTTCGTTGAAACAGATTCGGTGTTCGAACATGTCGCGCAGAACCTCTTCGAGGCGCACCTGTTCTTCTGCGGATCGGCGAGGCAAGACGTTGGCAACGGTCATGGAATTTCGGCAAATTGAAAAAGGGCGACGAAATAACCGTCGCCCTTTGCCAGTTTAACCCGATTGGCTATTTCTTGCGCGGGGGCGGCACGTCCGTGCAGGTGCCATGCGCCACTTCGGCCGCCATGCCGACCGTTTCGCCGAGCGTCGGGTGCGGGTGGATGGTCTTGCCGACATCGACCGCGTCGCAGCCCATCTCGATCGCCAGGCAGACTTCGCCGATCATGTCGCCGGCGTTGGGGCCGACGATGGCGCCGCCGATGATGCGATGGCTTTCGGCGTCGAAGATCAGCTTGGTAAAGCCGTAGTCGGCGCCGTTGGCGATGGCGCGCCCGGAAGCCGCCCACGGGAACTTGGCGGTTTCGACCTTGCGTCCTTCCTCCTTCGCCTGCGCCTCGGTGTAGCCGACCCACGCCACTTCCGGGTGGGTATAGGCGACGCCGGGAATCACCGTCGCATCGAAGGCCGCCTTGTGGCCGGCGGCGACTTCGGCGGCGACGTGCGCCTCATGCACCGCCTTGTGCGCCAGCATCGGCTGGCCGACGATGTCGCCGATGGCGAAGATGTGCGGCACGTTGGTCCGCATCTGGGCGTCGACGTTGATGAAGCCGCGGTCGGTCACCGCCACACCGGCCTTCTCGGCAGCGATCTTCCTGCCGTTCGGCGAGCGGCCGGCGGCTTGCAGGATCATGTCGTACCTGACCGACTCGGTCGGTGCGCCTTCGCCCTCGAAGCTGACGTAAAGTCCGTCTTCTTTGGCGTCGACCGCAACCGTCTTGGTCTTCAACATGATTTTGTCGAAGCGGCTGGCATTCTGCTTTTCCCAGACCTTGACGGTGTCGCGGTCGGGACCCTGCATCAGCGCGTCGAGCATTTCCACGACATCGACGCGGGCGCCGAGGGTGGAGTAGACGGTCGCCATTTCCAGGCCGATGATGCCGCCGCCGATGACCAGCATCTTCTGCGGCACGAAGCGCAGTTCGAGGGCGCCGGTCGAGTCGACGATACGCGGATCGCGCGGGATGAAGGGCAGATGCACGGCGGCCGAACCGGCGGCGATGATGCACTTCTGGAACTTGATGATCTTCTTGACGCCGGTCTTGTCCTGGCTGCTGCCGGTGGTTTCCTCGACCTCGATGTGGTGCGGGTCGATGAAGGAACCGTAGCCGCGCACGATGTCGACCTTGCGCCCCTTGGCCATGCCGGCGAGGCCGCCGGTCAGCTTGCCGACGACCTTGTCCTTGTGCGCGCGCAGCTTGTCGATGTCGACTTGCGGCGCGGCGAAGGTGACGCCGATGTCGCTGGCGTGCTGGGCTTCCTCCATCACCGCGGCGACATGCAGCAGGGCCTTGGACGGAATGCAGCCGACGTTGAGGCAGACGCCGCCCAGCGTCGCGTAACGCTCGACGATGATCGTCTTCATGCCGAGGTCGGCCGAGCGGAAGGCCGCCGAGTAGCCGCCGGGCCCGGCGCCGAGGACGAGCATCTCGCATTCCAGGTCGGCGCCGCCGGCGTGGCTGGCGGCGACCGGCGCTACCACCGGGGCGGCGGCAGGCGCGGTTTCGGTTTTTGCCGCTTTTTCGGTGTCGACCGCGGCAGTGCCGCCCGCCTCGACCTTGATCAGGGCGACGCCTTCGCTCACCCTGGAGCCGAGCTGGACCAGCACCTCCTTGACGACGCCGGCAACGGTGCAGGGCACGTCCATCGTCGCCTTGTCCGATTCCAGCGTGGCGATCGCATCGTCGACCTTGATGCTGTCGCCGACCTTGACGAACAGGTCGATGACCGGCACGTCGGAGAAATCGCCGATGTCGGGGACCTTGACTTCAACCAGATTGCTCATGGTGCGATTCCCCCTAGACGATCATGCGACGCATGTCGGCCAGCAGTTCGGCGACATAGACGTTGAAGCGGGTCGCCAGCGCGCCGTCGATGACGCGATGGTCGGCGGTCAGCGACAGCGGCAGGATCAGGCGCGGCACAAAAGCCTTGCCATCCCAGACCGGCTTCAGCGCCGATCTGTTGACGCCGAGGATGGCGACTTCGGGCGCATTGACGATCGGCGCGAAATAGGTGCCGCCGATGCCGCCCAGGCTGGAAATCGTGAAGCAGGCGCCCGACATGTCCGCCGGCTTCAGCTTGCCCTCGCGGGCCTGCCTCGCCAGTTCGCCGCTTTCCCGTGCGATCTCGAAGACACCCTTCCGGTCGGCGTTCTTGACCACCGGCACGACCAGGCCGTTCGGCGTGTCGGCGGCGAAGCCGATATTGAAATACTTCTTCAGGACCAGGCTCATTTCGCCATCCTCGGCCGTCGTCAGCGAGGCGTTGAATTCCGGATAGCGCTGCATCGCCCTGACGCAAGCCTTGATCAGGAAGGCGAGCATGGTCAGCTTGTTGCCCGACTTCTCGTTTTCCTTGTTCAACTGGACGCGGAAGGCTTCGAGGTCGGTGATGTCGGCATCCTCGTGATAGGTCACGGCCGGGATCATCACCCAGTTGCGCGACAGGTTCTGGCCGGAAATCTTCTTGATGCGCGACAGCGGCTTGACCTCGACTTCGCCGAACTTGGCGAAATCGACCTTCGGCCAGGGCAGCAGATCGAGCACGCCACCACCGGTGACGCCGCCCGAGGCGGAGGCAACCGGGCCGGAAATCGAGCCG
>WBZP01000756.1_pt1 | contig 42195 bp, 42 predicted proteins | sample 5204301 | NCBI WGS metagenome assembly WBZP01 (sample SAMN12412401, study PRJNA552823) | activated sludge metagenome | isolation source: activated sludge from nitrification reactor of wastewater treatment plant... | place: USA: Pennsylvania | collected 2017
CTCATCGACGCGGTGCCGGTCCACTCCGTGGCCCACATCACCGGCGGTGGCCTGCCCGGCAACCTCAACCGCGTGATCGGCGACGCCGCGGACGCCGTGGTCGATCCGACCTCGTGGGAGGCGCCGCGGATCTTCTCGGAGCTGCAGCGGATCGGCGACGTCGACACCGACGAGATGCGCCGCGTGTTCAACCTGGGGATCGGCATGGTCGTGGCCGTGCCGCCCGAGGTCGTGGCCGACACGGTGTCCGTGCTCGACGGGCACGGGCTGGCCGCAGCGGTCATCGGCGAGGTCGTCGCCGGCTCCGGTCAGGTGCGCTTCACCGGCTGAGGCGCCGGCCCGCGACAGCGCGGCCACCGGCACCGAACGCCGGCGGACGCGTCGGTCCCGCCGCCGGTCATCGGCGGCGACGCACCGGGTACCGTCGGCGCCATGACCGACTTCGTCGCTCCCCGGGCCCACGGATCGCTGTCGTCGTGGGACGACTACCCCGTCCACCAGGCAGCCGAGACCGTCCGCCACGCCACCACCAGCGACCGGAACTTCTACGACCGCTACTACTTCAACTGCCACGCGGACGACGGCTCCGCGTTCCTGATCTTCGGTCTGGGCCAGTACCCCAACCTGGCGGTGCAGGACGCCTTCGTGTGCGTGGTCTCCGGGGACGACCACCGCGTGGTGCGGGCGTCGCGCGAGCTCGGCGACCGGATGGACACCTCGGTGGGGCCGTTGCGCGTCGAGGTGATCCGGCCGCTGCACGAGCTGCGCATCGTGTGCGAACCCAACGAGCACAGCGACGTGTCGGTCGACCTGCGGTGGGTGGGCTCCACCCCCGCCTTCGAGGAGCCCCGCCAGTACGTCCGCCGTCACGGCCGCACCCTGTTCGACTCGATGCGGCTCGCCCAGACCGGTCGGTGGTCCGGCACGATCCGCAGCGGCGGCACCACCTTCGACGTGACCCCCGACCGCTGGTGGGGCACCCGTGACCGCAGTTGGGGCATCCGACCCGTCGGCGAGGAGGAGCCGGCGGGCATCCGCACCGAGGGGCAGATGTCCGGCATGTGGAACTACGCCCCGATGCAGTTCGAGGACCACTCGATCCTCTACATCCTCAACGAGCACGACGACGGCCACCGTGAGCACGAGGAGGCGGTGCGCATCTGGAACGACCCCGACCGTGAGCCCGAGTGGTTGGGTCGACCCGAGCACGACGCGGTGATCACGCCGGGCACCCGCCGCATCGAGTCCTCGACCCTGACGTTCCCCGACGCGCCCGGCGGCGCGATCGACGTCGCGGTCGAGCCGCTCATGGACTGCTGGCTGATGCTCGGCACCGGCTACGGCATCGAGGCCGACTGGCGCCACGGCATGTACCAGGGGCCGCTGGTCGTGCAGGGGGTCGAGATCGACTACCGCCGCGACGCGGACCGGTTGTTCGGTCTGGTCGACCAGGTCGCCCGCTTCACCCAGACCGGTGGCGTCGCCGACGGAGCGGTCGGTTCCGGCCTGCACGAGTTCTTCTTCATCGGTGACTACTCGCGCTACGGCCTGAGCGGTTGGGACCCCCGACCGACCTGACCGGGCGGCGGTAGCGTCGCTGCCATGACCCTCCCCGGCATCCCTGCTGACGTCCACCGCGCCCTCGTCGCCCACCTGCTCGAGCACTCGGTGCGCACCGGCGACTTCACCCTCAAGTCCGGTCGGCGCAGCTCCTGGTTCATCGACTCCAAGCAGACCGCGTGCGACCCCGACGGCGTCCTGCTGATGGCCGGTGCCGCCCTCGCGGTCATCCCCGACGACGCCACCGCCATCGGCGGGCTCACCGTCGGCGCGGATCCGGTCGCCTACGGGGTGGCGGCCGTCGCCGCCACCCGGGGCCGGCGGCTGCGGAGCTTCACCATCCGCAAGGAGGCCAAGGACCACGGCGTCACCGGCCGACTCGCCGGGCCGCTGCGCGCCGGGGACCGGGTCGTCATCACCGAGGACACCGTCACCCGTGGGACGTCGCTGTTCGAAGCGGTCGAGGTCGTGCGGGAGCTCGGCGCGGAGCCGGTGCTGATCATGCCGCTGGTCGACCGGGGCGGGACCTGCGCGGCGATGGCCGCCGAGGCGGGGATCGCCTACCGACCGCTCGTGACCGCGCCGGACCTGGGGTTCGCCTACGAGGGTCCCTGAACGCCGCCGGACCCTTTCGGTCCCCGAACCGGTCCGGCGGTAGCGTCGGGGGACGTATGGCCGACACCCCCACTCCCGCCTATTCCGTTCGCATCCGTGTCCGCATGGAGAACCGCCCCGGCATGTTGGGCGAGCTGGCGATCGCGATCGGGGCGGTAGGGGCCAACATCTCGGCGCTGCAGGGATTCGAGGTCAAGACCGCCAGCCTGGACGAGGACGTCGTCGTCAACTGCGCCAGTGAAGCCCACCAGGAGCAGGTGCGCGCCGCGGTCGAGGGCATCGACGGCATCCAGATCCTCGAGTTCGAGGACCGCACCTTCCACATGCACGAGGGCGGCAAGATCGAGGTCCTCTCGCTGGCGCCCGTGCGCGACGTCGAGGACCTGTCGATGGCCTACACGCCGGGGGTTGCGCGGGTCTGCATGGAGATCGCCAAGAACCCGCCCGCTGCGCACCGCTACACGATCAAGAAGAACACCGTCGCCATCGTGTCCGACGGCACCGCCGTGCTCGGCCTCGGCGACATCGGCCCCGAGGGCGCGATGCCCGTCATGGAGGGCAAGGCGCTGCTGTTCAAGCACTTCGCCGGCGTCGACGCGTTCCCGATCTGCCTGAACACCAAGGACCCCGAGGAGATCATCGAGACGGTGCTCCGGTTGGAGCCGACCTTCGGCGGGATCAACCTGGAGGACATCGCCGCCCCGGGCGCGTTCGAGGTCGAGGAGCGCCTCGACGAGTGCATGGACATCCCGGTGTTCCACGACGACCAGCACGGCACCGCCATCGTCACGCTCGCCGCTCTGGAGAACGCGCTGAAGATCGTCGACAAGGACATGGCCGACCTCAAGGTCGTCGTGGCCGGCGTCGGCGCGGCCGGCGTCGCCGTGTCGAAGATCCTGATGAACGCCGGGGTCCGCAACGTGATCGGTGCCGACCGCCAGGGCGCGGTGCACACGTCCCGGGAGGGGTTGAACCGCTCCAAGCAGTGGTTCGCCGAGAACACGAACCCCGAGGGGCTGTCGGGATCGCTTACCCAGATCATGCCGGGCGCGGACGTGTTCATCGGGCTGTCGGGACCCAACCTGATCGAGCGCTCCGACGTCGAGCGGATGTCGTCGAACCCGATCGTGTTCGCCATGGCCAACCCCGACCCCGAGATCCGTCCCGAGTTGATCCAGGACGTCGCCGCGGTCATCGCCACCGGGCGTTCCGACTTCCCCAACCAGATCAACAACGTGCTCGCCTTCCCCGGCGTGTTCCGGGGCGCCCTCGACGCGGGAGCCCGGCGCATCACCGAGAACATGAAGGTCGCCGCGGCCCGGGCCATCGCCTCGACGGTCGAGCCCGACGAGCTGGCCCCCGACTTCATCATCCCGTCGGTGTTCAACCCGCGGGTCTCGGTGGCGGTGGCCGAGGCGTGCGCCGAGACGGCCCGCGCCGACGGCGTCTGCCGCTGACACCCACGATCTTGTAGCTGGCGGGTCGTGTGGTGACCTGTGGGCTACAAGTTCGGCGTCCGTCGTCGATCTTGTAGCTGGCGGGTCGTGTGGTGACCTGTGGACTACAAGTTCGGCGTCCGTCGTCGATCTTGTAGCTGGCGGGTCGTGTGGTGGCCTGTGGGCTACAAGTTCGGTGGTCGTCGTCGGGTCCGGACGCGACGGAACCCCCGCACGGGCGGGGGTTCCGGAGTGTGGTCGGGACCGGCGTCGATCCGGTGACCTACCGCTTTTCAGGCGGTCGCTCTGCCAACTGAGCTACCCGACCGTGCTCCGTCCGCCCCGGAGCGATCCGGAACGGGCGAAGTGGCGGTCCCGACGGGATTTGAACCCGCGACCTCCGGCTTGACAGGCCGGCGTGCACTCCAAACTGCACCACGGGACCACGAACTTTGCCTTGCTGCACCCCCAACGGGATTCGAACCCGTGTTACCTCCTTGAAAGGGAGGCGTCCTAGGCCACTGGACGATGGGGGCTCCCATCCCCGTGGAGGGGCCGGGACAACATAGCAGGACCGCCGGGGAGCACCAACCGGGCATCGGTCCGACGGGGTGGGATCGCTCAGAGCCGCTCGGACCGGGCCGCCACGATGGTCTCGAGGAGCATCCCGAGCACCTCGTAGGCCTGGTACGTCGCGACGTTGCTGTCGTCGACCTCGACCTCTTCGGAGTCGTCGGTGATGTCGAGAACGGTCCCGAGCACCAGTCGCACGTCGTTGATCGAGCGCATCCACGCCGCCATCGAGTCCTCGTCGAGCGTCGTGGCCTCTGCGGAGTCGATGACCACGTCGAGCGATGCGAGCCGGTTCTCGATCAGCTCGGGGCGGGCCAGCGCCGCGTAGCCCTCGTTGCGCTCGTCGTCGTCGCCGTAGGGGGGTGGGAACAGCCGACGCAGGACCGGCCCGTCGGTCTCGACCAGGAGCTCCTTGAGCTGCTCGGCCACCGAGCGGATCAGGTCGCGCTCGTTGGCCCCGAGCGAGATCGTGTAGGTGTCGCCGTCGTCGGCGGTCACGGCGGGGCGGAATCGGGCCACGGATCCTCAGTCCTGCTGCATCGTGGCCCACAGGCCGTGCTCGTGGAGGCGGAACACGTCGCGCTCGGCCTCGGTGCGGGACCCGGTCGACACCACCGCCTTGCCGTCGTGGTGGACCTGCAGCATGAGCGTCGTCGCCTCCTCCTTGGAGTAGCCGAACAGCTTCTGCAGCACGAAGGTCACGTAGCTCATCAGGTTGATGGGGTCGTTCCACACCAGGACGACCCAGGGCGTGTCGAGGTCCACCAGGTCGGAGACGTCGGGCTCGACGACGTCGATCGGGGCCGGGGTGCTCACGTCGGAAGGCTACGCCGACGACGAGGAGCCGGCGCGATCGACCGTGCCGTCCGCGCCGTCGGATCGGACCGGGTCGAGGCGGTCGCCGTCGATGCCGTCCCGAGTGGCCACCGGTGCCGACAGGCCCAGGTGGAACCACACGGTGAAACCCAGAACGGCCGTCGCCCCGGCGATGTGCAGTGCGACGAGCCAGGGCGGGATGCCCATCTCGTACTGGGTGTATCCGACGGCTCCCTGGGCGACGATGACGACCAGCAGCGCCTGAGCGCGGTGCAGCACCGGACGCGGGGCCCCGGAGCGGGCCAGGCGGACCAGCAGCACCACGACGACCGCCAGGAAGATCCACATGTTGATGCTGTGGACCCGGGCCACGTCGGGCAGGAACCAACCGAACCGCGGCGACTCGGCGTCACCCGCGTGCGGGCCCGTCCCGGTGACCGCGGGACCGGTGAACATCAGGCCGACCATCAGGGCCACCGCCACCCTCGACAGCCACATCTCGGCGGGGGCGACCTGTGGCCGCCGGGGTCCGTCGGGTTGGCCGGAGCACCACAGGAGCACGACCGCGTCGGCGACCAGGGCCATCGACAGCAGGAAGTGGCCGGCGACCGCGGCGGGGTGCAGGCCGACCAGCACCGTGATCCCACCGAGCACGATCTGGCCGATCACCCCGGCGACCAGACCCCACGACAGCACCACCAGGTCCCGGCGGTACGGCCGGCGGCGGATCGAACCCAGAACCGCGGCGGCGACCGACAGCGACACCAGACCGGTGAAGAGCCGGTTGACCTGCTCGATCGTCTGGTTGGGGTTGCCGAACTCGATCACCCTCTCCGACGAGCAGCTCGGCCAGTCGTCGCAGCCCAGCCCGGAACCCGACAGGCGGACAGCGGCTCCGGTGACCACGATGGCGCACAGCAGCGCGAGGGCGACCGCCACGATGCGCCGGTACGTGCGGGGTTCGAGGGTCACGGACGGCCAGGGTAGGTCGCGGGCCGCGGCGGGCGGGAGTCGCTGCCGGGCTGGCTATCGGCGGCGCCGGCGCCGTAGCGTTGGGACGTCATGGCCGCCCCGGCGATCTCCTCCCCGACCTCGATCGGAGCGAAGCTGGCGACCACGGTCGGCGCCTACGTGGCGCTCACCAAGCCCCGGATCATCGAGCTCCTGCTCGTGACGACGGTCCCGGTGATGGTGGTGGCCGACCAGGGCGTCCCCCCGTTGTGGCTGATGGCCGCGGCCGTCATCGGCGGCACCCTCGCCGCCGGCGGTGCCAACGCCATCAACATGTACGTCGACCGCGACATCGACTCGGTCATGGAGCGCACCCAGGGTCGCCCCCTGGTCACCGGGGCGGTCACCCCCCGCAACGCCCTGATCTTCGCCGTCACCATCGAGGTGGTGGCGTTCCTGTTCCTGTGGCAGGTGGTCAACCTGCTCTCCGCGGTGCTCGCCGTCAGCGGCTGCCTGTACTACGTGTTCATCTACACGCTGTGGCTCAAGCGCAGCTCCCGCCAGAACATCGTGATCGGCGGCGCTGCGGGGGCGGTTCCGGTGCTGGTGGGCTGGTCGGCGGTCACCGACACGGTGTCGATCTCGGCGATCGTGCTGTTCGGGGTGATCTTCTTCTGGACCCCGCCGCACTTCTGGGCCCTGGCCATCAAGTACAAGGACGACTACGCCCGGGCCGACGTGCCGATGCTGCCGTCGGTGGCCAGCCACCGTCAGACCACCGACCAGATACTCGTCTACACCGTCGTCGTGTGGGCCCTGACGCTGCTCTTCGGCGTCACCGCCGAGATGGGGCTCCTCTACTGGGCGACGGCGATCGTGCTCGGTGCGGTGTTCACCTGGATGGCTGTGGATCTGCGTCGGACCGAGTCGCCTGCCCGTGCCATCCGCGTGTTCACGTTCTCGATCACCTACATCACCGTGCTGTTCGGGGTGATGGCGCTCGACGTGATCATCCGGAACGGCTGGTAGACCGGTCCTGACGCTTTTCTCAGTACCTGTCCGGTCGCGGTAGTGTCCGCGCGGACAGGACCGGGCAGGGATCCGGACAGGCGAACCGGTCCGGTCGCAGCAGTCAGACGAGGCAGAGGGCAGAACCACGCATGGCACTCACCGAGACCAGGTCGGACACGGACGCGACGTCCGCGGGCGATCGCGCCCGGCGCGCCCCGAGCGCAGTGGAGCAGCTGATCGGCTCCGGTGACCACACCTCGATCGGCCGCTTGTTCATCGGCTTCGGGTTCGCCCTGGCCAGCCTGTCGCTCACGCTGTGGGCGTTGACCGGGGTCGACGCCCTCACCGACAACGGCTTCCTGGGTTCGCGTCCGGCCCAGCTGGCCGCCAGCGCCCAGGTCGCCCTGCTGTTCCTGGGCATCGTGCCGCTGCTGCTCGGCGTCGCCATCGCGGTGGTGCCCCTGCAGCTCGGCTCGCCGTCGATCGCCTTCCCCCGGGCCGCCACGCTGTCGTTCTGGACCTGGCTGCTGTCGTCGGGGATCTTCGCGGTGAGCATCGCCCTCGACGGCGGAGTCCTGGGCGGCGACGAGACCGCGGCCAAGCTCGGCAACGTGTCGCTCGGAGCGGTCCTGGTCGCGCTGAGCCTCGGAGCGGTGTGCGTGGCCACCACGGTCATGGCGCACCGGCCGTTGGGGCTGCGTCTGGCATGGGTTCCCGGGCTGTCGTGGGCATCGCTGGTCAGTGCCGCACTGCTGCTGGTCACGCTGGGTTCGGCCATCGCCCACACCGTGCTCGGCCAGGTCGGCCGCATGGGCCCGGCCGCCCTCGCCACCAACTTCACCGACGGGCTGGGCTGGCTCCTGCGGGGCCCGGCGGTGTTCGTCTTCGCCATCCCGGTGCTCGGCATCGCCATCGACGTGGTCGCCACCGCCACCGGGCGCCGCTTCGCGCACACCGACGTCCTCCAGCTGATCGTCGGGCTCTACGCGATCCTGGCGTTCGGTGCGTGGGCGCAGCTGCCCAGCGCGCTCAACACCGCGCTGTGGACCCTGTTCGCCTTCGGCATCACCGTCCCGATCCTCGGGCTGCTCGGTGCGATCGGCGACACCCTCCGCCAGGGCAAGCCCGTCGTGAGCCCGGCGCTGATCCTCTCGATCGTCTCGGTCCTGCTGCTGATGGGGGCCGCGGTCACCGGCTGGGTCCAGTCGCTGTCGCTCGCCGGCCAGGGCACCCTGTTCGGCGCCTCGCCGGCCACCCTGGCGTCGGCCCAGACCGCCTTCGTCGCCGGAGCGGCTCTCCTCGGCGGCGCCGCGGCCAGCCTGCACTGGTCGCCCCTGCTGTGGGGCGGGCCCGGCAACTCGGTCGAGGGGCGGCTCACCGTCCCGCTGCTCGTTCTCGGCGGCGGCCTCCTCGGCACCACCCTGCTGGTGCAGTCGGTGGTCCAGCTCGACGGCGAGACGACCGCCTTCCAGATCTTCGGCCTCCTCGTCGCCGTCGGGGCCGGCCTGCTGGCTCTCGGCGGTCTGAGCGCCCTGGTGGCCGCCATGCGGGCCACCGAGGACCCGGCCGGCGAGCCGGTGCAGGGTCTCACCCTCGAGTGGTCGTTCCCGAACCCCGCCGGCGGCGGCATCGGCCTGCCCGATCTGGCCAGGGTGACGTCGCCGTACCCGTTGCTCGACGCCCGTGAGGGCACGGAGGACAAGCCCTGATGGCCACGGCCGCCCTTCCCGCCCCGTTGCAGCCCCGCCGTCGGGAGCTGATCTTCGGCACCGCGTTCGCCACTGCCGGCGTCGTGGCCGTGATGGCCACGCTGATCGGCTACTACCTCGCTGCCCGCAACGCCGGGGGCGCCGACTGGTTCAGCGCCAACACGATCCCGTTGACCCAGCCGAACATGCAGGCCCTGACCCTGGCCATGTCGGTGGTGACCATGCAGTGGGCGGTGTACGCGATCACCCGCGACGACCGGACCCACTCGTACCTGGCTCTGGGGATCACCCTCCTGCTGGGCGCCGCGTTCGTGAACCAGTCGATCTTCCTGTTCAAGCAGGCGGCGGTCACCATCGAGCAGCCCGAGGGCCCGCTCTTCTACGCCGTCACCGTGGGCAGCCTGCTCATGGTGGTCGCCGGGATGGTCTTCATCGCCCTGATGGCCTTCCGGGCCCTCGGCGGCCAGTTCTCCAGTCGTCAGCCCGACGGCATCGCCGCAGCCGCAGTCTTCTGGTACGCCAGCTGCGCGGTCTACGCGGTGGTCTGGGTCGCCGTCTACATCATGAAGTGAGAGCTCGATGATCACCCGGGGTTCCAAGTTCTTCTACGCCGCAGCGGTCGTCGGCTTCGTGACGGCGATCGTCTACGGCTTCCTGACGGGCGCCGCCGCGCACAGCGGCGTGATCGGTGTGTTCCAGGACGGCGACGTCGTGAACTCGATCGTCGGCCCCCTCACCTTCGGGTGGAAGGGCTGGGTCGGCGACCACGTCGGCTACAGCGTCCTGATGGGGTTCGCGGCCGTGATGGCGGCGCTCGGAGGCTTCTCCACCGCCTTCCGCGACGGCAGCGCGGACGTGTTGGTCGCCATGGACGGCCGCGACCCGGCCACCGCCACCAACCCGCCGGTGCTCACGCCGGTCGGACTCAGCTACTGGCCGATGGCCGGCGCCTTCGGCGTCGCGGTTTCCGTGGTCGGCCTGGCGGTCGACACGACCCTGTTCTGGGTGGGCGTCGTGCTGCTCGCCATCGTCATGGTCTCCTGGACCGTCCGGGCGTGGGCCGAGCGGGCCACCGGCGACCAGGGCGCCAACCGCGAGCTGCGCCACGACCTGATGGACCCGCTCGAGGTTCCGGTCCTGTCGGTGCTGACCCTGGCCGTCATCGTCCTGTGTATCTCCCGGCTGCTGCTGGCGATCCCGCAGGAGACGGCGGTGTTCATGATCATCATGTCGGCGATCATCGTCTTCGTGATGGCCTTCATCCTCGCCGGCCGACCCGAGCTGACGAGGTCCGTGGTGATCGCCGTGCTGCTGGTCGGCGGCGTGGTCATCATCGCCGCGGGGATCGCCGGCGGCGTCGCCGGCGAGCAGACGGGCGAGGAGCACGGTGCGGGCATCGCCCCCACCGTCGTGGTCGATTCGGCTTCCGGGAGCGGGGCGGTGGATACTCTCACCCTGCTCGCCGGTGAGTGAGAGGTTGGGAATGCGGAACAAGCGCAACGCGGCGATCGCCGGGGTCGTCTCGCTGGTCGTAATGACGATCTGCCTCTGGCTGATCGTCCGCAACATCGGCGACCCGGCCATGCCGCTCAACACCCTGGCGCCGGCCGGCACGCAGAACTGGGAGATCTTCAACCTGGTCAAGCCGGTGTTCCTCATCGCCGGCCTGGTGTTCCTCGCCGTCGAGGCCGGGGTCATCTGGATGGCCGTGCGCTTCAAGCGCAACAAGGACGACGTCGACGGCGTCGACGAGCCCACCCAGACCCACGGCAACACCACGTTGGAGATCGGCTGGACGCTCGTCCCGGCACTGGTGCTCGCCATCCTGGCGGTCTTCAACGTCAAGACCGTGCTCGAGATCGAGAAGTCCGAGAACCCGATCGAGGTCCGCGTCATCGGCCAGCAGTGGTGGTGGGAGTACCGCTACGACACCAACAACGACGGCACGGTCGACATCATCACCGCCACCCAGGTCGTCGTGCCGGTCGGACGCGACGTCAAGATGAAGCTCCAGTCCAACGACGTGATCCACTCGTTCTGGATCCCCGCCATCAACGGCAAGCTCGACGCCGTGCCCGGACGGACCCACACGCTGATCATGACCGCCGACAAGCCCGGCATCTACCAGGGTCAGTGCACCGAGTACTGCGGCCTGTCCCACGGTGTGATGCGCATGGAGCTCAAGGCGCTGCCGCAGGCCGAGTACGACAAGTGGGTCGACGCCATGACATCGGTCCCGGACCAGCCGACCGACCCCAAGGCGATCGCCGGCCAGGAGCTGTTCGTGTCGCAGTGCGCCCGCTGCCACCAGGTCGACGGGCTGACACCGGAGTCGTCCCCGCCGTTCAAGTACTCCAAGTTGCCTGACCCCGAGTACGGCCAGACGGTCGACAGCACGCTCACGTCCAAGAACGCCCCGAACCTGACGCACCTGATGATGCGTCAGACGTTCGCCGGCTCGCTGCTGCCGCTGTACCAGGGCAAGGCCGCCGAGTCGGTCACCGCCGTCCCCGACGGCGTCCCGGATCGCTCCAACCTCAAGGACTGGCTCCGCGATCCGGAGTCCGTCAAGCCGATGAACCCCGAGAACAACCAGGGCATGCCCAACCTGCAGCTCTCGGAGACCCAGATCGATCAGCTCGTCGCCTACCTGGTGACCCTCAAGTAGGCCGGCCGGAGAAGGATCAGAAGGACTGCTCATGGCACTCGTCGAAGATCATCCCCCGCTCGAGCTCGGCAGCGGCGCCGCCACGGTGTCCAAGCCCCTCGGCGTGTTCGCCCGCCCCACGGCGACCCACGGCTGGAAGTCGTGGCTCTTCACGGTCGACCACAAGAAGATCGGCATCATGTACGGCGTCGCCGCCTTCTTCTTCCTGCTGGTCGGCGGGTCAGAGGCGCTGCTGATCCGCACCCAGCTCGCGGTCCCGGGCGCCAAGCTGCTGTCGGCCGACGTGTACAACCAGGTCTTCACCATGCACGGCGTCACGATGATCTTCCTCGCCGTCATGCCGATGCAGTCGGCGTTCGCCAACTACCTGCTGCCGTTGCAGATCGGTGCCCGTGACGTCGCCTTCCCCCGGATGAACGCCCTGTCGCTGTGGATCTGGCTCAGCGGCGCCATCTTCTTCAACACCTCGTGGTTCCTGGGCGGCGGCGCCAACGGCGGCTGGTTCAACTACGCCCCCAACTCGGGCGTGACCTTCTCGCCCGGTCACGGCATCGACTTCTACGCCGTCGGCCTCATCATCATGGGCATCGGCTCGACCGTGTCGGCCATCAACCTGACCGTCACCGTCCTCAACATGCGTTCACCGGGCATGACCCTCATGCGCATGCCGGTGTTCACCTGGATGGCGTTCGTCACGCAGGTGCTGTTGGTGTTCGCCCTGCCGGTGATCACCGTGGCGCTGTTCCTGCTGATGTTCGACCGTCTCTTCGACGCCACCTTCTTCGACGCCTCCAAGGGCGGTGATCCGTTCCTGTGGCAGAACCTGTTCTGGATATTCGGGCACCCCGAGGTGTACATCATGATCCTGCCCAGCTTCGGGATCGTGTCGGAGATCATCCCGGTGTTCTCCCGCAAGCCGATCTTCGGCTACCCGTTCATGGTCGGCTCCGGCATCGCCATCGGATTCATGGGCTGGGGCGTGTGGGCGCACCACATGTTCGCCTCGGGAATCGGCACCCTGTCGGTGCTGGCGTTCTCGCTCGCGACCATGTTCATCGCGGTGCCGACCGGCGTGAAGATCCTCAACTGGATGGCCACCATGTACGGCGGCCGCATCCGGTTGAGCACACCGATGCTGTTCTCGATCGGCCTGGTCGCCATGTTCACCATCGGCGGTCTGTCAGGCGTGACCCACGCCTTCGCCCCCGCCGACACCCAGCAGACCGACACCTACTACATCGTCGCCCACTTCCACTACGTGCTGTTCGGTGGAGCGCTTCTCGGGCTGTTCGGCGGCATGTACTTCTGGTGGCCCAAGATGTTCGGTCACTTCCTGAACGAGAAGATGGGCAAGTGGAACTTCTGGGTCATGCTCGTCGGGTTCAACCTGACGTTCGGTCCCATGCACATCCTCGGGCTGCAGGGGATGATGCGACGCACCTACACCTACACCGAGGGCCAGGGCTTCAACTTCTGGAACCTCATCGCCACCATCGGCGCCTTCACCATCGCCGTCTCGCTGATCCTGTTCATGGTCAACGTCGCTCTGAGCTACCGGCGTCACAAGGCCAACCCCGTCGATCCGGGGCCGGACCCGTGGGACGCCCGTTCGCCGGAGTGGATGATCCCGTCGCCGGCGCCCGAGCACAACTTCGACGAGCTCCCGGTGGTCGAGGAGGTCGACGAGTTCTGGCACCGCAAGTACGGCCACGACGACGACGGCCGCCTGGTTCGCATCGCCCGCACCGAGGACGTCGTGCAGAAGGGTGACGCCACCGACGTGCACCTCCCGTCGCCGTCGTACTGGCCGCTGGTCATGGCCTGCGGGTTCCCGTTCGTGGGCTACGGCCTGATCTTCAACTACTGGTGGCTGGTCCCGGGTGTGCTCCTGATCATCCTGGGCATCTTCGGCTGGGTGTTCGAGCCGTCGACCGACCCGAGCGCCGGGCACCACCACGACGACGACCACCCGACCGACGACCGGCCCGACGCCGTCGACGGCTCTGAAGATGCCCCGTCCGACGCCGAGGCCGGTGACGGCGAGGTGGACGGCGGTTCCGACGACGCGGACGAGCGCACGCTCGAGCCGGCAATGGCCAGCACGGAGGAGACGACCGTTGGCTGACATCGCCCTCGAACCGGTCGAGGACCTGGAGTTCCCCGACGACACCCATGCCACGTCCACCGGCATCTCCAACACGAAGTTGGCGATGTGGGTGTACCTGGCGTCGGACTGCCTGCTGTTCGGCGGTCTGATCTCCACCTACCTGCTCTACAAGAACCGGCCCGGCAGCATCCCGGGCCTGGCCGGGTCGCCGCTCAAGGCGTCGGAGCTGTTCAACATCCCGTTCACGTCGATGACGAGCTTCATCCTGCTGATGAGCTCGCTCACGATGGTCCTGGCGGTCAACGCCATCATGGGCGGGGACCACAAGCGGATGCGGCTGTGGTTGTCGGCCACGTGCGTGCTCGGCGGGCTGTTCCTGGCCGGCCAGGTCTACGAGTTCACCGAGTTCGTCCGCGAGGGCCTCGGCTACACCTCGAACGTGTCGGCCTCGGCGTTCTACACGCTGACCGGCTTCCACGGAGCCCACGTGGCGGTGGGCATCATCATGCTGTTCAGCGCGGTCGGCTACTCGTTCCGCAAGCAGCTGCAGGCCGAGGCCGTCGAGGTCCTGGGCCTCTACTGGCACTTCGTGGACATCGTGTGGGTGGTGATCTTCGCGATCGTCTACCTGATCCCGTGACCCGCCACGACACCGACCCCGAACGACCCCTTCCCGAGACGACGCAGGAGCCAGCGTGAGCACCACCGTTGAGGAACTCGACGACGACTCCCCGGTGCACCCGGGCGAACACCACACCCACGGTCCGTCGACCTCCACCTACTTCACGATCTTCTGGGTGCTCGTCGCCATCACGGCGCTCGAGGTGTCCACCTACTTCTGGTCGTCGTGGTTCGGCGATGCGTCGCACTACCCGGCAATCGTGCTGCTGGTGGTCATGATGGTGGTCAAGTTCGTGCTGATCGCCTCGTTCTTCATGCACCTGCGCTTCGACACCAAGCTGTTGTCGAGGATCTTCTACTTCGGTCTGATCGTGGCGATGATGGTCTACGTGGCCGCTCTGGCGACCATGAACATCTTCACCGACAACGGCAACCCCTGGTTCAACGACCCGCCGCCGGCGGTGACCACGACGACGGTCGCCCCCACCGGCGGCTGATCGGACCCGACACGATCTGTCACCGAGGGGCCCCGCTCAGGCGGGGCCTCTCCGCGTTCCCCGGGACCGCTACTCGGCCGACCAGCGGAAGAGAACCGCCGCGCCGACGGGGGCGACGACCGCCCATGCGGTGAGCGACACCCACGCCCAGGCCTCCACCCCGCCTCCGCCGAGGGAGCCGGTGATCACCTCGGTCAGCGGGGCGGCGGGCAGCACCCGCGCCGCCGTGGCCAGACCGCTCGGCAGCTCCGTCAGGGGGACGACCATGCCTCCGGTCAGCAGCAGCACCAGGTAGAGGCCGTTGGCGACCGCCAGGGTCCCGACGCCGGGCAGCGTGCCGGCGAGCAGCAGTCCCAGACCGCCGAACGCGGCGGTCCCGAGCAGGGCGCCCAGGACCGCCGGCGCCCAGCCAGTTGCCGGCGGCGACCAGCCGAGCAGCACCGCGACGGCGATGAGCACCGCCCACTGGATCACCTCGGTGACCAGGACCGAGGTGATCTTGGCTGCCACCCACCGCCCCCGTCCGAGCGGCGATGCCCCCAGGCGCTTGAGCACGCCGTAGTGGCGTTCGAACCCGGTGCCGATGCCGAGCGACACCAGCGAGCTCGACATGACGGCCAACGCCAGCACCGCCGGGGCCAGGTAGTCGATCGGCTCGTCGACGGCGCCGTGGGGGAGCACGTCGACGGTCGAGAAGAACACCAGGATCAGCAGCGGGATCCCGAGGTTGACCAGCAGCTGCTCGCCCTGGCGGGCTCCCAGCACCAACTCGGTGCGCAGCTGGGACCGGAACGCTCTCACCGTCGCCTCCCTGGTCCACGTCGTCGGGCGGCGGGACCGCCCGGTTCCCCGGCGTCGGGCCCGCGGTCGTGGGCGGTCAGGCGGCGGAACACGTCGTCGAGGCGCTGCCGCCCGGCGCGGAGGTCCTGCAGCGGCAGGTCCCGTTCGGCCAACCACGCGGTCACCGCGGCCACGTTCGCCGGGCTGGGGTCGGTCTCGACGCGGAACTCGCCCCGGCTCACCCGACGCACCGGGACGCCGAGGTGGGCGGCCAGGTCGTCGACGGGGAGCTCGTCGGGCGCGCCGAACAGGATGTGGTCGGAGTCGCTGGGGCGGACCAGCTCGGCCGGGGACCCGGCGGCGACGACGGTGCCCCGGTCGATGATCACCACGTGGTCCGAGCACCGCTCGGCCTCGTCGAGGTCGTGGGTCGTCATCACCACAGCCACACCGTCCGCCCTCAGCGACGCCACCACCTCGCGCACGGCGTCGCGGCCCTCGAGGTCGATCCCGGCGGTGGGCTCGTCGAGGAACACCACATCGGGACGCCCGATGATCGCCAGCGCCAGCGACAGCCGGCGCTGCTCGCCGCCCGACAGTCGTCGGAACGCGGTTCCGGAACGGTGCGACAGCCCGACGCGCTCCAGCAGCTCGGCGGGATCGAGCGGCCGTTCGAAGAACCCGGCGTACTGGGTCAGCAGCTCGGCGGGACGGATGGCGGTGGGGATTCCGCCGTCCTGCAGCATCACTCCGACCCGGTGGCTGAGGCGTCGGTGGTCGGTGATCGGGTCGAGGCCGAGCACCCGGGTCCGGCCGCCCGCCGCGGGGCGGTAGCCCTCGAGGTGCTCGACCGTCGAGGTCTTGCCGGCGCCGTTGGGGCCGAGCACCGTGGTGACCTGCCCGGCCCGGGCGGTGAACGACACGCCGTCGACCGCGGTGAGCTCCCCGTAGCGGATGACCAGGTCCTCGACGACGACGGCCTCGCCTCCGGGGCCGTTGGTGGGCGATCCGGTCGTGGTCACGTCGAGCGACGCTACCGGCGGGCCACTAGCCCGGGCACGTCGGAGGGGTGCTCCGCCACCGCCCAGGCCCCCGCGGCCTGCAGCTCACCGACCGCGCCGTAGCCCCAGGTCGCGCCGATGCAGTCGATCCCGTGGGCGGCTGCGCCGAGCACGTCCAGGTCTCGGTCGCCGACGAGCACGCAGTCCGATCGAGCGGGGTCTCCGAGGCCGGCCAGGGTGCGGGCGAGCACGTCGGTCTTGGAGATGATCGTCCCGTCCATGGACGCGGCGCCGATCACCGTGAACCGGTCGGTCAGACCGAAGTGGTCGAGCATGGTGCGGGTCGGGCCCTCGCCCTTGGACGTCGCCGTGGCAAGGGTGTGACCCGCAGAGGCCACGGCGTCGAGCATTGCGACCGCTCCGTCGTAGAGGCTGGCCTCGTACACCCCGGCCCGCACGTAGCGGTCCCGGTACAGGCGGACGCCGGCCTCGACGTGCCCGGCCGGTACCCCCACCATCTCGAGCATCAGCGGCAGGGGCGGTCCGATGTGGGAGCGCAGGACCTGATCGGTCGGCACGGGGAGGCCGAGTGCGTCCAGGGTGTGGACCATGCACGCCAGGATCCCGGGCTCGGAGTCCCAGACCGTGCCGTCGAGGTCGAACACGACGTTCACGTCGGAGCTCCCGGCACGTCGCCGGTGCGGGGTGCCCGGCGGTGCTCCCACAGCAGCCACTGGGCCCGGTCTCCGTCGGGGTCGAAGTGGGCGACCTTCACCGGCGCGGGCTGGTCGAGGCTGACGATGTCGGTCGGTGACGAGAACCCGAACGTCACCGGCGAGGTGACCGGGGGCTGCCACCCGTCGACGTCGCGGGCCGACGGGGTGACGACGACGGTTCCGGGATCGTCGCCGGCGGTGACGGCGAGGGTGGCGAAGGCGTGTTCGTACACGCCGGTCAACCGGGAGAGCTCCGGACGCGCGTCCGGGTCCGGCACCGGGTCGGACTCCACGACTCCGAGCAGCTCGGCCAGCATCGTCCGGCGCACGGCCTGGGTGACCGCCGCGCCGTTGGTGGCGTTGGTCAGCACCACGATCCCGACCCGCTGGTCGGGGGCGACGACCAGGTCGCTGATGTAGCCGACCGTCGTGCCGCCGTGCTCGATCGTCGTCACCGGTCCGCTCGGGTCCGGTGATGCCGACCCGCCGGCCGGCGCGTGCTCGGGGCCGACCTCGTGGGTGTGGACGAACCAGTCGAGCGCGACCGACTCCCCGGGGCGGACCTCGGCGGTGACCGGGTGGTGCAGTCGTCGGAGCGAGTCGTCGGTGAGCAGCCGGGTGCCGTCGAGGCCGGTGCCGCTCCACTGGAACCGGCACCACTCGAGCAGGTGGTTCACCGACGCCACCAGACCGCCCGCCGCGCGGTCGAGCGGGGTGAGCTCCCAGCCGGGCTGCCAGCCGATGCCACGCAGCACGTACGCGGCGCCGTCGAACACCCAGTGCGGCGCGGCGACGTCGCGGGTGATGACATCATCCGCGCGGAACCCGGCGGTCGCCATGCCCAGGGGATCGAGGAGCCGTTCCCGCACGAAGCTCTCGAAGGGGACACCGGCCGCAGCCGCGATCACCTCGCCGACGATCGAGAAGCCCGCGTTGTTGTACGACCAGCCCGTCCCGGGATGGAAGAACCGACGCGCCGTCGACAGCGTCGCCAGCCCGTCCCGCGCGCCCTCGACGAACAGGTGGTCGCCGTCGAAACCCGCGGTGTGGGCGAGCGCGACCTCGACGGTGATCGCCTCGGTGTCGAGGCCGGTCGCGTCGCCCAGGCCGGGCAGGTGCGCCTCGACGGGGTCGTCGAGGCAGAGGCGACCGTCCTGGACCAGGGCCATCACCGCGGCGGAGGTCAGGGTCTTGGTGATCGAGCCGACCTGGAACAAGGTGTCGCCGTCGACCGCCCGGGGCAGCTCGTGGTGACCGACCCCGGCGCTGGCCACATGGCGGACGTCGTTCGACACCACGCCGGCGACCGCCCCCGGCACGTGGTGCTCGGCGAGCGCCGCCTGCAACGACTCCGCCAGCAGCGCGGTCACCGCGTCGTCGTCGGGAGCGTCGGTCAGCGGGCGGGCGTCGGCCATGGCGGCACCCTAGCCAGGGGCACCAACGGGTTCGGGGGCGTGAGGCGGGCGCCGCTACCGTGCGGGGATGCTCGACGTGCGCCTGTTCCGCAACGACCCCGACGCGGTGCGCGTCGGGCTCGCCCGCCGTGGCGAGGACCCGGGCGCCGTCGAAGAGGTCGTCCGCCTCGACGCCGAGCTTCGCAACCTGACCGCCCGTCGTGACGGGCTCCGTGCCGAGATCCGCACGCTGTCCAACGAGGTCGGCAAGCTGTTCCGCGAGAAGCGCCAGGACGAGGCCGCCGAACTGCAGGAGCAGAGCCGCATCCTCGGCGCCGAGGAGAAGGCGCTCGACGTCGGCGCGGACGAGATGGCCGCCGAGCTGCGCGAGAAGCTGCTGCGCATCCCGAACCTCCCGTCGCCCGACGCGCCCGACGGCCTCGGCGAGGACGACAACGTCGTGGTCAGGGTCGAGGGCTTCGACGCCGACCGCTACGCCGATCACCAACGCGTGCCGCACTGGGAGATCGGCGAGCAGCTCGGCATCCTCGACGTGGAACGGGCCGTCAAGCTGTCGGGATCGATGTTCGTCATGTACCGCGGTGCCGGCGCCGCCTTGGTGCGGGCGCTGTGCCAGCTGGCGCTCGACCGCAACGTCGACCTGTACGAGGAGATCCGGCCGCCGACGCTGGTGCGCACCGACACCATGGTCTCGACCGGTCACCTCCCCAAGTTCGAGGAGGAGGCGTACCACCTCGAGCGCGACGACCTGTGGGCCATCCCCACCGCCGAGGTGCCGCTCACCTCGCTGGGCCGCGACGAGATCGTCGACGAGGCCGACCTGCCCCGTCGCTTCTGCGCCCACACCAGCTGCTTCCGTCGCGAGGCCGGCTCCGCCGGCAAGGACACACGCGGACTGCTGCGCGTGCACGAGTTCGACAAGGTCGAGATCCTCGCCTACTCGACGCCGGCCCAGGCGGCCGACCTGCACTCCGAGATCCTCGACCGGGCCGAGTCGACCATCCGGGACCTCGGCCTGGCCTACCGCGTCCTCGACCTGTGCGCCGGTGACCTGGGCGCCTCGGCGCGACGCACCTTCGACATCGAGGTGTTCGCACCCGGCGCCGACCGCTGGCTCGAGGTCAGCTCGGTCAGCTGGTTCGGCGACTACCAGGCCCGTCGGGCCAACCTGCGGTACCGGCCGGCAGAGGGCAAGGGCACCGAGATCCTCCACACCCTCAACGGTTCGGCCCTGGCCGTCCCCCGGGTCTGGGCCGCGATCGTGGAGACCTACCGCCGTGCCGACGGGCGGGTCGACGTCCCCGACCTGCTCCAGCCGTACCTCCGGGGACTCACGGTCATCGGTTGACGTGATGGCCCCGTGACGTGACCGATCCCGTCCGACCACGACGGCCGCTGCCGAGCGGAGCCCGGACGGTGCTGCGTGCCCAGGCCGAGGTGGTGGCGGGTCTGCTGCGCTGGATCGTGCTCGGGATGCTGGTCGGTGTGCTCGGAGGGCTGGCCTCGGCGGTCTTCCTGGTGTCGCTGCGATGGGCGACGGAGGCGTTCCACCGCCACGGCGTGCTGCTGTGGTTCCTGCCGCTGGCCGGCCTGGCGATCGGTCTCGCCTACCACTACGGCGGCGGCCGGTCCGTCGAGGGCAACAACCTGATCCTCGGCGAGATCCACGACCCGACCGACTGGGTGCCGCGGCGGATGGCCCCGATGGTGCTGATCGGCACGATCGTCACGCACCTCTTCGGAGGCTCCGCCGGCCGGGAGGGCACAGCCATCCAGATGAGCGGCAGCCTGACCGACGCCGCGTCGCGCCTCCTGCGGCTGCACGGCGCGGATCGACGGATCATGCTGGTGACCGCGATCGCCGGCGGGTTCGGGGCGGTGTTCGGCGTTCCGCTCGCGGGCGCGGTGTTCGCTCTCGAGGTACAGGCGATCGGCCGGCTCCGCTACGAGGCGCTCGTCCCGTGCCTGGCCGCGTCGGTGACCGGCGACCTGGTGGTGCGCGGGGCCGGGATCCACCACACGATCACGCCGCACCTCGGGCAGGTCGACCTGTCGGTGGGGCTCCTGTTGAAGGTCGCGGCAGCGGGGGTGTGCTTCGGGCTGGTGTCGGTGCTGTTCAGCATGTCGAGCCACTGGGTGAAGCGGATCACCGGCCGATGGGTGGGCTGGGCGCCGGCCCGTCCCCTCCTCGGCGGCGTGGTGGTGGTCGCCCTCACGTACGCCGTCGGCAACCGCCTGTACAACGGGCTGTCGGAGGGTCTGATCGAGATCAGCCTGGCGGGCGGATCGGTGCCGACCTGGGCGTTCGCGCTCAAGTTGCTGTTCACCGCGGTCACCCTCGGCTCCGGGTTCGTCGGCGGCGAGGTCACCCCGCTGTTCGTGATCGGCGCCACCCTCGGCGCCACCCTGGCCGGGCCGCTCGGTGTGCCGCCGGCGCTGTTGGCCGCCCTCGGGTTCGTGGCGGTGTTCGCCGGGGCGGCCAACACCCCGCTGGCCTGCACGATCATGGGGGTCGAGATGTTCGGCGCCGGAGCCGTGCCGTACTTCGCCGTCGCCTGCGTGATCAGCTACGTGTTCTCGGCCCATCAGGGCATCTACCGCACGCAGCGGTCGTCGGGTCCCAAGGTCCCGGCCGGGTGGTGGCCGAGGGGAATCGCCGGCGGCGGTGAGCCGTCGCCGTGACCCGACCTACGCTGCGCGGGTGATCGACGATCCCAACGAGGGCCCGGACGTGGACCAGGCCGCGGATCAGGGGGCCGACCTGGGACACCGGGCCGACTACGACTGGGGCACCCTTCTCGAAGCGGACGCACCGTCCGAGCCCTACGCGCTGTTCGACCGCTGGCTCGCGGAGGCCGAGTCGGCCGGCGAGGCCGAGTTCAACTCGATGGCCCTGGCGACGGTCGACGACGGTCGCCCGACGGTGCGCAACGTGCTGCTCCGCGGCGTCGACCACGAGGGTCGGTTCCAGTTCTTCACCAACCGCGACAGCCGCAAGGGCGTCGAGATCGCCGCCGACCCGCACGTTGCGCTGCTGTTCAGCTGGCTGGGGATCCACCGCCAGGTCCGCGTCGAGGGCATCGCGGTTCCGGCGCCCGACGACGTCAGCGAGAGCTACTTCGCCTCACGGCCGCGCGACAGCCGCATCGGGGCGTGGGCCAGCGAGCAGTCGAGCGTCCTGGCCGACCGGGCCGAGCTCGAGGCCCGGGTCGCGGAGGCCGCCGTTCGCTTCGCCGAGGGCGAGGTGCCCCGGCCCCCGAACTGGGGTGGCTACCTGGTGTCGCCCGAGGCCTTCGAGTTCTGGCAGGGCCGACCGAGTCGGCTGCACGACCGCCTCCGGTACCGGCGTGACCCCGCGGGTGGCTGGGTCCGCGACCGACTCGCCCCCTGACCCACCCCGCCGATCCCCACCCTCCACCACCGTTCTGTAGTGCGAGATCCAGGCGTTCGCCTGGATCTCGCACTACAGAACGAGGGGACGGCGGACTCCGTCGGCGCCCTTGACCGAGGCGCCGGTGGACAGCACGTGATCGGACCGCTCCGGAACGTGGATCTGCAGTCCGCAGAACACGGCCACGTCCATGGTCCGCCAGGCCTCGAGCGCGTCGAGCTCGGTCCACATCTCGTCCTCGATCGCGGCGGCGACCCGCAGGGTCAACTCCACGATCTCCAGCGGGACGGTGCCCGAGCCCTGCTCGGCGAACCGCAGCAGTCGTTGGGCCTCGTGGTCGTCGAGCCCGGGCGGCAACGACTCCGCCGGTCCGTTCTTGAGGACGTCGAGCAGGGCGTTGATGGCACCGCAGGTCGACGTGGGTCGGTCCTGGTGGCGTCGGAGGCTCTGGCCGAGCTCGCCGGCCGGATCCATGCCGATGTGGGGGAGTCCGAACACGAGCAGGTGGCCGCGTCCGTCCGCGTCGGGGACGTGGGAGAGGCACGCCTGCCACCCGGTCCGCCCGAGCGACGGCAGTCCGCCGAGTCCGCCGAGGGCGAACGGTCGGTGCCAGCGCTGCGCGACCTGCTCGATCAGCTGCTGGGTCAGCTCGTCGCGGCAGATCGACACCGCAGCGAAGGTCCCGTCGGGCCGGAAGTCGAACGGGTCGAGGGCGGCGGCGACCCGGTCCAGGTACGTGCCGACAGGCGTTGCGTCGGGGAACCTGGAACGGAGTCGGGCGACGATGGGCACGGCTCGACCGTACCTCAGCGGTCAGCCACCGAGATCGGGGGGCGGCCCCGGTCCGATCCGGCTCGACCGACCGGCACGGAACGCTTGGGCGGAGAGTGCAGGATCCGCAGCAGGGTCAGCGCGCTGATCGCGACGATCAGGGCGATGGAAGTGGTGCGGAACAGCGGGTTGGCGGAGTCCGTCCCGGCCTGAGCCGCGTGCAGCGCTGTCATCAGAGCCACCGGATAGGACAGGAGGTGCAGCCGCCTCCACGAGCGGCGCGTCATGTGGCGCTTGAGCAAGGAGGAGCCCTCGACGACGACCAGCCCCCAGAACGCCCCGACCCCCCAGGCGACCGGCCCGGCCTTCCAGGAGCTGGCGAACGGGAGGAACAGGTCCGACCAGGTGAACTCCACGTAGTGGTCGAGCAGCAGCGCGACCAGGTGGACGGCGATGAAGGCGACGGTGAGGCCCCCGAGGTGGCGGTGCAGATCGGTCAGCCAGGCCGGCAGGCCGCGGCGATCGATCAGCCGGGTCGTGATCAACAGTCCCCAGATGAGGGTCAGCGCCATCAGCACCGCGGCCACCATTCCGCTGGAGCGGGTCACGAACCACCAGAACTGCGCAGGCATCAGGGTCTCACCGTCGGTGTGGCGGAGCGGGCGGGGGAACAGGAGGCTCCGACGGAGAAGGAGTCGGCAAACGCCCCGATGGTGACCTGCCGTCCGTCGATCCTGGTCAGCAGGGCCCCGACATCGTCGAGCAGGCTCCGCAGGAGTGGTTCCCCACGGGGGTCTCCCCAGCCGACGAGCAGGGCGGTGGCCAGGGCCTCGGCCCACCAGGCCTCGGCGGCCACGACGCTGCACGCCACCACATCGCCGGCGCTCGGTCGGCCGGTCCGGGGGTCGATCACGTGGTGGGCGTACCCATCGAGGGTGGCCCATCGGCGGCGCAGCGTGGACGACGTGGCGACGGCCCCGTCGACGAGGTTCACTCGGGCCGGCGGCGCGACGTGGTGGTCGAGCTCGATCTCCCAACCCTCGGCGGGCGGGCGACCCGCTACCCGCAGGTCACCTCCGATCGACACCAGTGCTCCCGCGACTCCATCCTCGACGGCGCGGACTGCGACCATGTCGGCGGCCAGGCCCTTGCCGATGCCGCCCGCATCGATGGTGATGCCGGCCGGAAGCGTCACCAGGCCGGACTCGGAGTCGATCTCGATGCCATCGCATCCGGGAGCGGGTGCGGTGGGACCTGCGGCCGTGACCGGGGCCAGGTCGGTGAAGGTCCTGTCGTAGCCCGCGGACATCACCGCGTGCAGCACCGTCGGGTCGAACAGCCCGCCGGTCTGTCGCCACGCCCACACCGATCGCTCGACGAGCATGGCGGTCGGAGCGGTCACGACCACGGGACGACCTCCTGTGCGGTTGAGGCGGCTCAGCTCCGACTCGGGGATGAACCGTGACCAGGACCCCTCGATGTTCCGCAGAGCGGTGACGGAGGGCCCGGTCAACGGCGGTGGGTCGCCCCGCAGCACCAGATGAGCAAGCGTTCCCATCATCGGGGCCTCGACCTCGACCTCGACCTCGACGCGTCCCGTCGCCGGGTCCGAGGCGCCGTCGACGTCGCCTTCGTCGTCATCGGCGGGTCGGGAGGGGCGGACCGCCGCAAGCTCCGCGCCGCTGAGCACCATCAGCTCGAGCTCGATCGTGTGACCGGTGGGGAACGACGCGGCGGGGTCGTGACGGGTACCGCCATCGGACCGCGGGTCGGTGACGGCTCCGGCAACGCCGCGGCACCGGCTGGGGACCTGTCGTCCGACGGTCGGGGGCCCACGACGATGATCGGCGCGGGCACGGGTGCCGGTCGGACGGACTCCGCGGTCGATCGCCCGGTCGGTGCCGCTGTGGTCTCCACCCGCGTGGTGCGAGCGGAGTGGCCGATCGCCGCGACGAGGCCGAAGGCGGATGCTGCGGCCAGACCGGTGGCCAGGATTCGCGAGGCTCCCGCAGGATGAGGGCGCCGTCGGCCCGGCCCGGCCCGGCGGGACGGGCCCCGGCTCGGACGTGGCTCAGTCGTCATCGTCAGACCCCCGCCTGTGCTCCGACTTCTCGTGCTCGGAACGGTCGTGGTCGGAGCGGTCGTGGTCGTCGTCGGAGTGATCGTGGTCGTCGCTGGAGCGGTCGTGATCCGTTGCCGAGGATCCGGCCGTGGTGTCGGATGGGGTCGGGTCGGTCCCGGGGTCGGTGGTCTTCGGTGCGGTCAGGTCGATGTAGATCGTCGACGGCGTCGTCTCGGATGTGCGTTCGGTGTCGCCGAGCGGTTCGGTCGCGGTGAGCCGGCCGGCGGGGGTGTCGACGTCCTGGCCGGTCCCGAGGCTGACGGCGACGGCGGCTCCGGCCGCAGCCAGGGTGAGGACGGCCGCCGTGACGCCGGCGGCGAGCTTTCGGGATGAATCGGTGCGAGGTGCCATGGGGCGACCCTACGAGGTGGAGTTCCAGCGTCGGCCCTGGGCCCGGTAAGGGTTCGGTGAAGGTTCGCTGCGATCGGCTCGCCGGCACCTGTGCTGTGGAACGCTGGAGGACGTGAACCTGCTCGTCGTCGAGGACGACCCCGCGATCGCCCAGCCACTCGTCGCCGGGCTCGTCAGGAACGGGTTCGACGTCACCCACGTCGATGACGGTCGCACCGCTCTGGCCGCAGCCGATGGCACCGGTGGTACCGATCTGGTGCTGCTGGATCTGGGACTGCCGGACCTGGACGGCGCTGAGGTCTGCCGGAGGATCCGGGAGTGCTCGTCGGTGCCCATCATCGTGGTCAGCGCCCGATCGGAGGAGGTCGACCGCGTGCTGCTGCTGGAGATGGGGGCCGACGACTACCTGGTCAAGCCGTTCGGCCTCCGGGAACTGATCGCCCGGATCCGAGCGGTGAGCCGACGGATCGAGGGGGTGGAGCCGTCGCGGCAACGGCTCGAGATCGGGCCCCTGGTCGTCGATCTCCGGACCCACGAGGTCTTCGCCGACGGACGGGAGGTTGCACTGACCCCGAAGGAGTTCGACCTGCTCGCGCACCTCGCATCGGACCCGGGAACCGCGCTCCTGCGCCGTAGCATCCTCGAGGAGGTCTGGGACGCCAACTGGTACGGATCCTCCAAGACGCTGGACGTCCATGTTGCGTCGCTCCGACGCAAGTTGGGCCACCCCGAGTGGATCCAGGCCGTCCGTGGGGTCGGATTCAAGTTGGTCGCCGAGGCGTCGTGACCCGACGGCTCATCCTCTCTTACGTCCTGCTCACCGCGTTCGTGCTCCTGATCGTGGAGTTGCCTCTTGCCCTGACGTACGCCGGTCGGGCCAACGACCGCCTCCTGTCCGACATGGAGAGGGACGCTCGTGTCCTCGCCGGCCTGGTCGAGGAGCGGGTCGAGGTCGGTGACGTCGCTGCCCAGCGCCGGATCGCCGAGGGCTACACGGCCCGCAGCGGCGGGCGGGTGGTCATCACCGACCCGGACGGCATTGCCCTGGTCGACACCGAGGGCCCGGCCGGCACCGGCCGGGACTTCTCGACCCGGCCGGAGTTCCGCGCCGCTCTCGGTGGGGCTCAGGCCACCGGAATCCGACGTTCGAGCACGCTGGGTCGGGAGCTGGCCTACGTCGCCGTCCCCATCTCCTCAGATGCCCGACTCACCGGGGTGGTCCGTGTCAGCTTCCCGAGCGACGCGGTCACCGACCAGGTGCAGGCGATGTGGCTGAGGCTCGCCGTGCTCAGCGTCCTGGTGCTCGCGGCTGCGGCCTCGCTCGGTTGGTTGGTCGCCCGCTGGGTCGCCGCCCCGATCGGTCACCTCGAACGGGGTGCCAACCGCCTGGCGAACGGCGATCTGGGAGGGCGGGCGGAGGTCGTTCACGGCCCGCCCGAGATGCGGCACCTGGCTCGAACCTTCAACGACATGGCGGCACGGCTCGAGGTCCTCGTCGCCGCGCAGCGCGCCTTCGTCGCCGACGCCTCGCACCAGCTGCGCACGCCCCTGACCGCGTTGCGCCTGCGGATCGAGTCCCTCGAGGACATCGATTGGAGCACGGCCGGGGCGGCCGAGTCCGCACGTGAGGACCTGAGGGCGGTCGACCGCGAGCTGCAGCGCCTGGCCGAGTTGGTCGAAGCCCTGTTGGCGTTGGCCCGCAGCGAGTCCTCGATGAGGTTCGGTCAGGTCGACATCGCCGCCACCGCGACCGACTCGGTCGCTCGTTGGCAGCCGTTCGCCCAGGAGCGCGGCGTCGACGTCGTGATCCGGGCCGTGACGGTGCCGGCGACCCGGACCCCGCTGGGCGCGGTCGAGCAGATTCTGGACAACCTGCTGTCGAACGCTGTCGACGTGGCACCGTCGGGATCATCGATCGACGTGGTGGTCGCCGCGGACGAGGCGGAGGTCGTCCTGGGCGTCCGGGACCGGGGTCCGGGGATGTCCGAGGCGGACCGCGGTCGGGCCACCGACCGGTTCTGGAGGGCGCCCGGAGCGGCACCGGGCGGTTCCGGGCTCGGCCTGTCCATCGTCGATGAGCTGGTGAGGTCCTCCGGTGGGTCCCTGGCCCTGCTCGAGCCCCCCGACGGACCGGGTCTGCTGGTCGAGGTCCGATTGCCGATCGACCGTTGATGTCGGTCGCCGCGATCGTGGCTGAGCCCGAGCTCCGGGAGTCCGCTCAGTGCCTCGGAGACGGGCGGTGTCGGTCGACGGAGCGTTCCGTGGCCGTCTCGTCAACCGAGGTGCCGCGACCGCGACGGGCCACCAACGCGGCGGATACGGCCGCACCGATCAGCACGGCGGCCGCCACCGCCAGGCGTGCTCCGCCGATCCGCTCGACGTGGTTCTGCATCCAGCTCTGCACGTCGCGGGTCCAGTCGACCACCGGCGACGAGGCCCCCGAGTCGAGCTCGCGCAGCTCGACCCAGGCGTAGTAGCCGACGAAGATCCCGGCCACGATGAGCAGTGCTCCGGAGATGGCGGCCATGTGCGGCATCAGCCGTCGGAACGCGGTGACCACCCCGGTGCGGGCCAGGGCGACGGCCACGGTCAGGATGGCGAGCGTCATCCCCATCCCAAGCCCGTAGGCCACGAACGCCCCGACGCTCTGGCCGAAGCTGCCGTCCAGGGTGACCGACACCAGCGAGATGAACACCGGGATCGTGCAGCTCAACGACGCGACGGCGTAGGAGATGCCGAACAGGAACATGGTGACGAGCTCGCGCCCGCTGCGGTTGAGGTCCAGGTGCGGCAGTCGCACGGTGGGCTCGAACCCGCGGAGCACCGCCACGCCCATGACGACCAGGCCGACGCCGATCACCAGCGTGAACCAGGGGAGGCGACGTCCGATGATCGACGACACCGACGACCAGGCCAGGCCCATCACCCCGAAGACGACCAGGAACCCGGCGGTCACCGCGACCGACACCACGAGCGCCCGCAGCACCGGACTGGGATCGGAACGGCGAGCGTCGGCGGAGTCGGTCGTCGCATCCGACCCGGCGGGGTCGAGCCCCAGGAAGTAGGTCAGGTACGCCGGGAGCAGGGCGAAGCCGCACGGGTTGACAGTGGCGACCATCCCGGCGGAGAAGGCCAGGGCCAGTCGAGCGCCCACGGTTCGGAGATCCTGTCCGGGGCCGGCCGCTCAGCCGAGCAGGCCGCGGTCGGCCAGCACGGCGTCGACCTCGTCGGAGGTGAGCGCGCCGTTGTGGACCTCGACCACGGTGCCCTTCGCGTCGATGAACACGGTGCGGGGCAGGGCGGTCCCCCCGAAGGCGGCGAAGATGTCGGCGCCGGGGTCGCGCCCGTTGGGGTAGGTCACCCCGGTCTGCTCGACCATGTCCCGGCCGGCTGCCTCGGTGTCGGTCACGTCGACGCCCAGGACGGCCACCTGTCCGGAGTGCGAGGTCCACACCCGTTCCAGATCCGGCATCTCCTTGAGGCACGGCGCGCAGGTCGATGACCAGAAGTTCAACACCACCGGGCGGCCCTGGAACGCCGACAGCCGGGTCGTGGTGCCGTCGAGGAGGTTCAGGCGCACGTCCGGGGCCGGCGAACCGACGGTGGCGGGGTCGGTGCCTGCGGGGACGAGCGATCCGCCGTCGATCTGCTCGAGGGCCTTGTCGACCGGGATGGCGTCGCTGTCGGATCGGGTGCCGATCCACAGGACGAGTCCGGCGGCGGCCAGGGCGATGGCTGTGGCCAGGAACAGCCCGAGCGGCCCGATCGGCAGCCCGGACCGGCGTCGGCGTCCGTGCTGAGCCGGGTCGTCGGCGGGCTGTTCGGCGGTGGTCTCGTCGGTCCGCGTCATCGTGCGGGGATCCTGGCCGGGGGGACGGGCGGGCTCCGGTGGAGGGGCCCGCGAGGGCCCCTCCACTGTAGTGATCCGGACCTCAGCGGTCAGCTCGCGGTCGGTGCGTCACCGTCCGTCGGGTCCGGAGGACTCGGTTCCGTTCAGCCGGGAGCTCCGGCGCGCACCAGGCGCCGGTACGGCTCGGGGACCTCGACCTCGGGGAAGCGGTCGCCGGGTCGTTCGACCTTGGGCGGCCGTCCCCGACGCCTCTTGTGCAGGACGATCCGGCCGGACACGAACAGGTGCCCGCCCCAGATGCCGAACTGCTCGCCGCGTTCGACCGCGGCGTCCAGACATCGGGTCCGGACCGGACAGCTGAGGCAGATGCGTTTGGCATCGCCGATCTCGTCGACGTCGTCGCTGAAGAACAGCTCGGTGCTCAGGTCGCGGCACAGGGCGTCGGTCTCCCACCCGGAGCGGTCGAGCACTCCCGGTGCGGCGGCCAGGGCGCTGCCCGAGGGTCGGGGGCGGGTGTCGACGATGGTCATGGTGGATCTCCTGGTTCGGACGGGGTGGCGGTGGGTCGGTCGTGGTCGGTTGGACGGGCGGCTGTGGTTCGGACGGCTGTGGTTCGGGCGGCTGTCGGTCGAGGTGGTGGTCGGTGGGGCGGGCGGCCGTCGGTCGGGCAGCGGGCTGGTGGTGAGATCCCGACGCCGAAAAGCGCAAGAGCCGCCCGGTGGAGTTCCACCCGGCGGCTCTGGGGCCTTCCTGCGCTGTGACCTCTGGGTCAGGGCGGAGGGGCTCCTCGTCGGGCGGTGGCAGTGGCCGGCTTGGTGGCGGCCGGCGTGGTGCCGTACTCGTTCGCAATCCCGAATCGGTTGCCGGTCGGGCAGAGATGCAGACGCGCACGCACCACGTCGGAGCGCCACATGGCGTGCTCGGCGTGGAAGGTCGTGGTGGTGCTCATCGATCTGCTCTGGTTGGAGTCGGCTGGTGTCGTTCGCCGCCGGTGCGGCCGGGTTCCCGGCCGTACCGGCTCGTGGGTCGAGCGAACCACGGCCCTCGGGGGGCGGTCAAGCGAATTTCCGGAGATCTGTCGGATCGGCCCGGACCGGGGACTGGCGTCAGGCTGGGACCGGGCGGTAGCGCAGCCGGGCGTCCTCATCGGTGCGGACAGCCATCCGGCCTTCGTGCTGGAGGTGCAGGAGGTGCGCGTAGGTCTCCGATTCGGCCATCGGGCCCCACGACCGCTCCTGGAACAGCTGGCGGGAGTAGTCCCGGACGGTGGCGTCGCCCAGCTCCTGGCCCAGCCGTTCGAGATGGGCGATGCGCTCGACGTGGTGACCGATGATGTCGTCGACGCGGCCGGCCAGGTCGTCGAAGGGCAGTCCGTGAGCGGGGAGCACCCGGGTCACCCCGTCGAGGGCCGCGACGCGGTGGAGCGCGGCGACGAACTCGGCCAACGGGTCGTCGTCGCCGGTCATGCCCGAGATGTGGGGGGTGATGGTGGGCAGCACGTGGTCGCCGGACAGGAACGTGCCGTCTGCCGGGTCGAGGAGGCAGATGTGGTCCCCGGTGTGGCCGGGGGTGTGCACGACCTGCCACTCGCGGCCGCCCAGGCGCAGCACCTCCAGATCGTCGACCCGAACGGTTGGATCCAGGCGCAGCAGGCCCTGCTTGGACAGGTCGTCCCAGGCCCGCATCGCCTCGAGCTCTCCGGGGCCGGGCTTGAACCCCTCCTCGCCCCACGGCGTCGGACGGGGCGGCACCTCAGGCATCGGCCCCTCGCCGAAGAGGACCTCGGCCAACCGCTCGTTGCGGGGACGGTCGTCATCTCCGCCCGGCTCCAGCGGGTCGGTCGCCACGGCCAGCTCGGTCAGGTCGTCGGCGAACGGGTCCGGCGACGGGTCGAACGGGGTGTGGAAGCGACGGTGGGCGACCACCTCGCAGCGGTGTTCGACCCTGAGCCGCCCTGCGCCGCCGAAGTGGTCCGGATGGGAGTGGGTGACCAGCACGGTGTGGATGTGCTCGGGCGCGATGTCGATCGAGCGCAGACGTTCGATGAGCACCTGGTGGGTCCACGGGTCCGGCATGCCGGGGTCGACCAGGGCGACGCCCCGTTCGTCCTCGAGGACGTAGCAGTTCACGTGACCCAGTCCCGGGATCATGATCGGGAGCTGGATGCGCCCGATCCCGGGCGCGACCTCGTCGACCACGTCGCGGGCCGGCAGACGCTCCTGTCGTTCGACCATCAGGCCCCGGCGGCCGTGCCAGCGTCGTCGAGAGCGGGCGCGGGCGTCTCGGGCGCGGGTGTCTCGGGGGTGGGGGACGGCACGAACACGGCGTTGCGCCAGTGCACCAGCTCGGCGACGGACTCCTTGATGTCGTCCATGGCCCGGTGCGCGGACGACTTCTTGGTCAGACCGTCCAGGGATCCCGGGTACCAGCGGCGGGCCAGCTCCTTGATGGTCGACACGTCGATCGAGCGGTAGTGCAGGTGCTCCTCGATCTCGGGCAGGTGGATCGCCAGGAAGCGGCGGTCCATGCCGATCGAGTTGCCGCACAAGGGTACGGTCCGGGGTTCGGGCACGTGGGTGCGGATGAACTCGAGAGTCTGTGCTCCCGCCTCCTCGAGGGTCAGGGTGGAGGAGCGGATCTCGTCGAGCAGACCGCTGCGGGTGTGCATGTCGACGACGACGGGCTCCATCTTGGCGAGCTCGTCCTCGGTGGTGTGGACGACCAGGTCCGGGCCTTCGGCGACGATGTTCAGGTCGTCGTCGGTCACCAGGGTGGCGATCTCGACGATCACGTTGCGGGCCGGGTCCAGGCCGGTCATCTCCAGGTCCATCCAGACGAGCACCGTCCCACCCTACGGTGACCGTCGACGGAAGCGCCCACCGGTGCCCGGGCTCGGCACGCCGACAGGGGTCCCGATAGGGTCCGGCCGTGCTCGAGGTGCCCGTCGTCCGACTCGATCCAGAACTCCCGTTGCCCCGCTACGCCCGCCCGGGCGACGCCGGGGTCGACCTGGTGGCCGCGACCGACCTGGAGCTGGCGCCGGGCGGGCGGGGCCTGGTCCCCACCGGCGTCGCGGTGGCGATCCCCCGCGGCTACGCCGGGTTCATCCAGCCGCGCAGCGGACTGGCCCTGCGCCACGGCGTGACCGTGCTCAACACCCCCGGGCTGATCGACGCCGACTACCGGGGCGAGCTCAAGGTGCTGCTGGTCAACCTCGATCCGGCCGAGACGTTCCTGGTGACCCGGGGCGAGCGCATCGCTCAGCTGGTGGTGCAGCCGGTCGAGCACGTCCGCTTCGTCGAGGCCGACGAGCTCGACGACACCGACCGGGGCGAGGGTGGCTTCGGCCACACCGGCCGCTGACTTCAGCAGCCGTGCGGGTTCTGGCTGCAGTTCAGGCCGCCCCGGCAGCCTGAACTGCAGCCAGAACTGCTTCGGGTCAGCGACGCGGGCCTCGGGAGCTCCGACGTGACGTCCGTGACCCCTTGCCGGTCGCGGAGCGACTGTCGTTCCCGGCGGGCCGGCCGTTCCCGGTGGCCTTGTTGTTGCCGGCGGTCTGGCTCCTGCCTCCGGTGCGCGAGCCGGTGGACCGACCGGATCCGCCGGTGCCGCGGGGGTTCTGCTCGTGGCGGCGGCGGTGGCGTCGACGCCGGGGCGAGTCGGGCCGTTCCGCCGCGTCGCGGTCGTCGTGGTTGCGGTCGGTGCGATCACGGTCGGTGCGATCACGGTCGGTCCGGCTGCGGCTCCTGCGGTCGTCGGCCCTGACGTCCTCGCCGGCGCGGGTGTCGCTGCGCTGGCGGTCGTCGCGGGGCCGGTCGGTCCGGCTTCGATCGCTGGTGCTCCGCTCATTGCGGCCACGGGAGCGGTCGTTGCGGGCCTGCTCGGGCTTGCGTCCGTCCCGACCGTCCCGACCGTCCTGCCCGTCCCGACCGTTGCGCCGGGGCCCCCCGTTGCGCTCACGGTTCGGTCGGGAGGTGCGGTCCGGTGTCGCGGCGTCGCTCCCGACCCGGCCGGACGACGCGTCGCGGGCCTCGGTCTTGGAACGCCGGTTGGACGGAGGCGCGGTGCGAGCTGGTCGGACGGCCGGCTCGCCGAGAGAGGTTGGGTCCGCGTCGAGCAGGCCGCTCGGCAGGTCCAGGCTGCGCTGCAGACCGCGGACCGCGGACGCCTTCTCGGGGATGACCAGGCACACGACGACCCCGGCCGCGCCGGCTCGGGCGGTGCGCCCGGAGCGGTGCACGTAGTCCTTGGGGTCCTCGGGCGGGTCGAAGTGGATGACCGCGGCCACGTCGTCGACGTGGATCCCCCGGGCGGCGACGTCGGTGGCCACCAGCGCCTGGGCCCGACCGGCCCGGAAGTCCTCGAGCGCCCGGTCGCGCTGGTTCTGGGAACGATCGCCGTGGATCGCGGCTGCGGCCACGCCGGCGTTGGTGAGCTGCTTGGCGACGCGCTCGGCGCCGCGCTTGGTCCGGCAGAACACGACCGTCGGCCCCATGCGGTCCACGACCTGTGCTGCGGTGGCGACCCGCTCGGTGCGGTCGACGGCCCAGAAGTGGTGGGCGATGTCGGGGAGCTCCTCCTCGGGGACCTCGAGCTCGTGCAGGACGGGGTCGTGCTGGTAGTTGCGGACGAGCACGTCGATGTCGCCGTCGAGCGTGGCGGAGAACAGCACGGTCTGGCGGTCGTCGCGGCACTTGTCGAGCAGCTTGCGGACCTGCGGCAGGAAGCCCATGTCGGCCATGCGGTCGGCCTCGTCGAGCACGACCACGTCGACGTCGTCGAGGCGGATCAGGCGCTGGTCGATCAGGTCGGTAAGTCGGCCGGGACACGCGACGGCGATGTCGACGCCCCGCTCGAGCGCCTTGATGTTGCGGGGGATGGGGACGCCGCCGAAGAACGCCGCGACCCGCGGGCCCTTCCGTCCGGCGAGCTTGCTGAGCTCGTCGGCCACCTGGGTGGCGAGCTCCCGGGTCGGTACGAGGACCAGCCGACGGGGTCGGCGACGTTCGGCGGTCGGGCAGCCGACGACGAGGGGGATGCCGAAGGCCAGGGTCTTGCCGGACCCGGTCGGAGCCTTGCCCGAGACGTCGCGGCCGGCGAGCGTGTCGGCCAGGGTCAGGGCCTGGATGGGGAAGGGGGCGTCGATGCCGCGCTCGGCCAGCGAGGCGACGATCGGCGCGGGCACGCCGAGGTCGGCGAAGGAGGTGTTCACTGTCATTCCTGTTCTGGTTGTTGCCGCGACGCCGTGACGGCGTGGGCGGCGGGCGCGACGACCGGGTTCGGGCGACGTGCGATGGGGGGATGTCTCAGGTGGTTCTCGCCGGAATGCAGTTGGCGTCACGACACCTGCGACTGGCGAACGCCCACGGTGCCCGGAGGCTCGACGTGATGCGTGAACGCAATCGTAGCAGGTTCCCGGCCGGATCCGCCCGTCCGGGGGGTGGCAGGCGGCTCAGCCGACGGCGCTGAGAGGGTGCAGCACGTCGATGTACATGCTGGTCGCGCCGAGGGCCAGCAGCACCACGACCACCGCGGCGGCCGCCACCCGGAACCGATTCGGGTCCAGTCGGTACCGGGGCCGTCGGCGTACCCGGGCGATGGCGCCCTCGGCCACGATCAGCGCGGCGTGCCCGCCGTCGAGCGGCAGCAGCGGCAGCAGGTTGAACACCGCGATCGACGTGGAGAACAGGCCGGCGAGCAGCAGCAGTCGGCTCGGGTGCTGGTCGAGCAGCCCGTCGGTGAGCTGCGCCCCGCCGACCGCGGAGACCATGCGCCGCTCGGGGACCTCGCCGTCGGCGACCGACTTCGAGTAGTCAGCGGCGCCGGTGACGAGCCCACCGAGGCTGGTGACGGTGTCGCGGGAGACCTCCCACATCAGCGACACCGAACCGGTCGCGGCTCGGGTGGGGCCGACGTCGATCTGCGGAGACCACATCGCGTAGCTCCAGAACAGGGCCAGCGCGACGGCGAAGTTGACGGCCACCCCGGCCAGGATGACCGCCAGCCGGCGGGGACGCGACGCGGCGCGGTAGGTGAACGGCTCGAGGGACGCCTCGACCTCTTCGGACGGGCCCATGCCCGGCACCTTGACGTAGCCGCCCAACACGACGGCCTTGATGCCGTAGCGCAGGCCGCGGCGGGAGGTCCGGCTCCACACGGTGGGACCGAAGCCCAGGAAGTACTCGGTGGGAGCCATCCCGCAGCGTCGTGCGACGACCAGGTGACCGAGCTCGTGCACCAGGATCAGCGCGACGAGGATCCCCAGGAACACCGCGGCGCCCGGCAGCCACCAGGCCAGGGCGACGACGATGGCGGCCAGGATCGCAGCCCGGATCGGGTGCCATTCGGCGTCGCGGCCTTCGGCGCGTCCGGCGCGACGCCAGCGCACCAGGAGGCGTTGCGGTAGCGGGTCCGGGCGGAGGACCTCGATGTCGGGGCGTTCTGGAGTCGAGGGTGCGTCACGGGTCGGAGCCGCCTCCGGTCGCTGCGTCCCGGTCCCGGTGGTCCCGGCCCGGACCCCGGCGGGAGGCCGGGCGGGACCGGGGACGACGGGACCACCCGCCTGATGGTCGCTCCCCAGCTGCATCGATGCGCAACCTATCCACCGCGGAGCTCCGGCGAAAGCGCGACCAGCGTTCTTGTAGGTGGCGGTCGCTGGGGCGACCTGTGGGCTACAAGTTCGGCGGGCCCCGCCGTTGTTGTAGGTGGCGGTCGCTGGGGCGACCTGTGGGCTACAAGTTCGGTGGGCCCCGCCGTTGTTGTAGGTGGCGGTCGCTGGGGTGACCTGTGGGCTACAAGTTCGGCGGGCCCCGCCGTTGTTGTAGGTGGCGGTCGCTGGGGCGACCTGTGGGCTACAAGTTCGGTGGTGGCGGCGGCGTCAGGCGTCGTCGAGCACGGCGAGGTGCGCGCCGTCGGCGACCAGCTCGCGACGTCGGGGGCCGTCGGGTTCGTCGGTCCACACCGCCAGCCGGGGAGCGCGACGCGCCGGGTCCCACTCGATCGACGTCAGCGCGTGGTCGAGCAGGCTCGTGCCCGAGTTGGCGTAGCGGACCGGCGACCCGGTCGCGTCGAGCGGCGACAGCATCGGCAGGTGCGTGTGGCCGAACAGCAGCCACGGCCAACCCACCGATCCGTCAGGCCGTACCGCGCCGATCACCTCGCCGCGCGCGGCGGCCACCGCGGCCAGGTGGGAGAACAACCGCTCCTCGTCCAGCGAGTCGAACCGGCGGTTGCCGCCGATGCGGGGGTCGAGCGTGATGAGGCGGTTCCGGGCCCGCCCGGTGAGCAGCCGTCCGACCGCCTCCTCGTCGGGCAGCGGGTTGGTCGCGCCGTTCAGGCCGGGGAGGTCGTCGAAGGCGGTCGCCGTCCACGTGATGATGCGGCCGAGGAGCGCGGTGCCCGGACCGTTCCAGGCGTCGGTCAGGTGGCCGTGGGCGACGACGGCGTCGACGGCGGCCAGCCCCTCCCGGTCGCCCCACCGCGGGCCGGTCGCCCCGGGACGCGACGTGACCCGCTCCGGCGCGGTCAGCAGCACGGTGTCGACGACCTCGGCCCCCGGGAGGTGGCGCCGCAGGTGCTGCACCATCTGCTCGTCCTCGTAGACGTCGTCGTGGTTGCCCATCGTCCGGTGGTAGCGGCCGTCGGCCGCGAAGCCCTCGTCGAGCAACCGGTACAGCGCCGCGTTGTTGTCGACGATCCGGTCGAGGTGCTCGGCCATCAGACCGCGCCGCGGGGCATCGGCGGCCCGACCCCACACACCGCCGGCGATGCGCCCGACGTCGTACATCGCCCCCCACGTGGATCCGCCCACCAACCAGAAGTCCTCGACGTCGCCGTTCTCGATCAGGTCCCAGCCCTGCTCCGCGTAGTGCGACATCACCCGCAGGCTCAGGTCCTTGGTCCGTTGACGGGCCGGCCAGTCCAGTCGCCCGGGGACGCAGCGGTGCAGGTCGGAGGTGATCACGATCCGCCGGTCCGAGCTCAGCCGCGACCGCCGCGGCGCCGGCAGCGGGCTGCGACGACCCTCGGCGACGGCCTGGAGGTGCTCGTCGAAGCGGTCGATCCGCGCCAGGGCCGTCCGCTGGGCCCGTCGCCCCGCCAGCACCATCGCCGGCAGGCTCACCGGTCCGCCCATGACCGTGGCCGACGCCTTGAGCACCGCCCACGCCGACGCGGTCATCCCCGGAGGCGGAGGGCCGTCCTCAGGTCGGGCGCCGACCCGGTTGAGGTGGTCGGCCTCGTCCGCGACCCGCCCCGCTCGTTCCAGGACCTCCTCCCAGGACGGGATGGCGGCGCCGACCTGAGCTCGCAGCCGGTTCAGCGGAGGGGGCAGGGGGACGGCCAAGGGCCAAGCTTGCCACCGGCGCCGCCCCGGGCGGACAGCACGGAGTGGTCCGGTGCGCCGGTACCGCCGGTGGGACCGACCGCGTATCGTTCGCACCCGACGCGCCGCTCCGGGTGGACCGGCCGGGCACGAGGATCGGGGGGACAGATGACGATCAACGAACGGGCACCGGAGGGGGACCGCTCCTACGCCGCGGTGGCGGACCGGCTGACCATGCCCCTGGTCGAGGCGATGGAGACCCAGCGGGCGGTGCGACGCATCCTGCCCGACCCCGTCGACGACGACATCGTGCTGCGCTGCATCGAGCTCGGCCTCAAGGCCCCGACCGGATCCAACGGCCAGAACTGGCAGTTCGTGGTCGTCAAGGACCGGGAGGTGCTCGCGACCTTCGCCCGCCGGTACCGCCAGGCGTGGTCGCTCTACGGCGGGCTCGGCGAACGGGTCGTCGGCAACGACGAGTCGATGCGCAAGATCCTGGCCGCGGTGGCCTGGCAGGTCGAGCACTTCACCGAGGCGCCGGTGGTGGTCGTGCCGTGCCTGGAGGGGGCGCAGCGCTTCGCTCCGGTCCCGGCGCTGGCGGCCAGCAGCTGGTACGGCTCGATCTACCCCAGCGTGCAGAACCTGCTGCTGGCGGCTCGGGCGATGGGGTTGGGCGCGTCGCTGATCACGCTGCCGCTGTGGAGCGTGACCCTGTCGCGTCGCACGCTGGGCCTGCCGATGACGGTCCAGCCGGTGTGCATGGTCCCGCTCGGCTGGCCCCGGGGCCGCTACGGGCCGACCACCCGCAAGCCGGTCGGCGACGTCGTGCACCTGGACCGCTTCGGCACCCGACCGTGGCGTGGTCAGGGTGTGGGCCGACCCCAGGATCGATCCGTCGCCGCCGCGGACGACCCGCCCCCGGCGGAGAGGGACGCGGCCGAGGTCCGGTCATGACCGCGGGCGCCGACGGCGGCAACCCGACCGGGCGGCCCATGCCGTCGGCGATCGACGCCGCCGCCGCGGTCCGCGACGGCTCGCTGGCCGCCCTCGAGCTGGTCGAGGACTGCCTGGCCCGCATCGCGGCGGGCGACGACCGGCTGAACGCCTTCGTCCACGTGGACGCCGACGGCGCCCGTCGCGCCGCCGAGGCGATCGACGCCCGGGTCGCCGCCGGTGAGGCGGACCTGCTCGGGCCGTTGGCCGGCGTCCCGTTCGGGGTGAAGGACCTCGAGGACTGCGAGGGCATGCCGACCAGCCACGGATCGGTGCTCTACCAGGGCGGCCCGCCCGTCGCCGTGGACTCGACCCACGTCGCCCGCCTGCGCGCCGCCGGCGCCATCCCGATCGGCAAGACCGCCGCTCCCGAGTTCGGGACGTTGCAGTACACGTACACCAAGGCGTGGGGGGCCACCGGCAACCCGTGGGACCCCGAGCGCACCCCGGGCGGCTCGAGCGGGGGGACCGCGGCCGCGGTGGCCGCCGGGATGATCCCGTTCGGCACCGCGTCCGACGGCGGCGGCTCCACCCGCATCCCCGCCGGGTTCACCGGCCTGGTCGGACTCAAGCCCAGCCACGGCCGCATCCCGCACCCCGACGTCGACCCGTCCGAGACCGCCTGCTACGGGGCGCTGACCACCACCGTCTCCGACAGCGCCCGCCACCTCGACGTCACCGCCGGTCCCCACGACACCGACCGACTGTCGCTGCCGCCGCCCCCCGTGCGGTACGAGGACGCGATCGACACCCTCGACGTGTCGGGCCTGCGGGTGGGGTGGTCAGCGGATCTCGGCTTCGCTCAGGTCGACGCCGAGGTGGCCGAGGTGTCGCGGGCCGCAGCGCTCGACGTGGCCGCCGCCGCGGGAGTGGAGCTCGTCGACGTCGACGTCCGGCTGACCGACCCGGTGGCCACGTGGCTGTCGGCCGGCGCCATGTCGCTGTGGCTGTCGATCATGGAGCACGAGCACTGGCCGGACCGGGCCGACGACCTGACCCCGTACGTGCGCACCGCGCTCGAGGCCACCTACGACCGGCCGCTGCGCACGCTGGTCAACGGGTACCGCCGCAGGTTGCAGCTCCAGCAGGACATGTCGGACCTGTTCGCCGAGGTCGACGTCCTGATGACGCCGACCACCGCCGTTCCGGCGTTCTCGGCCAAGGGTCCGCCGCCCGAGGAGATCGCCGGCGTGGCGGTCGGCGCGGCCATGAGCGTCCCGTTCACGATGCTCGCCAACCTGTGCTGGAACCCGGCGGTGTCGGTGCCCGCCGGCCTCAACTCCGAGGGGCTGCCGATCGGGTTGCAGGTGATCGGTCGCCGCCACCACGACGAGGTGCCGCTGCGCTTCGCCCGTCTGCTCGAGCTGGCCCGCCCCTGGCCGCGTCACGCCCCCGCCCCCGGCTGACCGGCACGTCCGTGGACCTGGTCGTCTACACCGACGCGGCCGAGCGCGGCGGGGCCGAGTCGTCGATGGGGATGTTCATCGAGCGGTTCCGTCCCGACATCCGCGTCACCGTCGTCGGCCCCCACGAACCGGTCATCCGGTGGTTGGCATCGCGGCGCCCGGGTTCGCGTTGGATGGTCCTCGACGAGATCCGCGATCGCTCCGACGTCGCCGCCATGGTGCAGCACCGCCGGGCGTTCCGCTGGCTGGACCCGGACCTGGTGCACTTCAACCTGTCGACCATGTCGAGCTGCCAGTGGGCGCTGGCCGCAGCGCTCAGCATCCCGGGCCTGCCGGTGGTCGTGCTCGAGCACAGCCCGGTCGGCACCTGGTCGGGTCTGTCCAACCGGCTCAAGCGCATCACGTCACGGCGGGCCGACGCCCACGTCGCGGTCGGCCACGCCGCGGCCCGGCTGATCGAGCAGCTCGGCGACCTGCCACCGGGGTCGATGACCGTCATCCACTCCGGCGTGCCGATCGAGGAGCTCGACCCCCCGGCGCGCACCGACGACCGCTTCACCATCGGCATGCTCAGCCGTCACGACCCGGTCAAGGGCATCGACCTGGCGATCCGGGCCGTCGAGCGGCTCGGGCCCGACGTGCGCCTGGTCGTCGTCGGCGACGGGGCCGAACGCCCGGCACTCGAAGCGCTCGTCGAGCAGCTCGGCGTCGGGGACCGGGTCGAGCTCGACGGCTGGGACGACCGCGCCCGTCACCGGCTGGCCGGCGTCGACCTCTACCTGTTGCCCTCACGACTCGAGGCGTTCCCGGTGACGGTGATGGAGGCGATGCAGGCCGGGGTGCCCGTGGTCGCCACCGACGTCGGCAGCGTGCGCGAGGCGGTCGACGACGGCGAGACCGGCATCGTGGTTCCTGCTCCGGCCCCGCTGTCGGACCACGTCGCGGGCACCGCCGCCGCGGCCCGCGCCGACGAGGTGACCGTGGCGGCGATCGTCGACGCCGTGACCCGGTTGCGTGACGACCCGGAGGCCCGACGGCGCATGGGTGACCGGGCCCGGGTCGTGGGTCGGGATTGCTTCGACGCCGCGGCCGGCGTCGCGGCATGGGAGCAGCTCTACGACCGGGTGCTGGCCGGGCGACGAGGTTGAGCGGCGGCCGGGCTGTCGGGCTCAGGGGACCTCGACCGCCGTCGAGTGCGAGGCGCGGTGGGCGCCGGCGGGGAGCACGGCGGTCGGGCACGGTTCGCCCGGACCGGTGCTGCCCTGGACCTCGGCCACGTAGGTGCCCGCGGGCAGCCCGGTGGGCAGGGTGAAGCGGAAGGTGTGGTGCAGCTCACCGGTCGGACCCGACGGGGGCGCGGCGGTGCCCGGCACGTTGCCGGACGGCTCGGTACCGGACGCCTCGGTGGTGGGCGATCCGTCGTCTGCCGGGTCACGCTCGAGTGTGGTGGCGCAGCCGACCTCGGCCGTCGCCGGCGACATAGCCACCACGGTGGCGGCGCTGCCGAGGGTGGGGTTCCAGCAGGCGTAGGCCTCGGAGGTGGCCACACGGGCCGGTTCCTCGGGCTGGATGCGGACGAGCACGCACGCTCCGGTGCGGTCACCCGCGGCTGCTCGGGGATCGTCGACGTCGACCACGACCGCGTCGTGCTCCGCGGTCGCCGTGACCTCCATCTCGGTGGACGGGGCGGTGGTCGGCGGTGTCACCGGATCGACCCGACGTTCGCCGCGGGTGGCGCCGATGACGCCGACTCCGATGACGAGCAGCACGAGCGCGACGGTGCCGGCGGTGACGAGCGCCCGGCGCATGCGGTCCCTCCGTCGGATGCTCCGACCCCGGTCCACGATCGCGTCGAAACGGGCATCGGGCCGCGACGGAGGCGGGAAGTGGGTGTCCTTGGTCATCGGTCGACCCCCGATCCGATCCGGTCCAGTTCGATCATGTGCTCCCGCAGATGCCCCCGGGCCCGCGACAGGTGGGTCTTGACCGAGCCCTCCGACATGCCGAGCGAGCCGGCGACGTCCTCCTCGCTCAGGTCGATCAGGTAGCGCATCACGACCACCTCCTGCTGGCGGCGCGACAGCCGGTGCACCGCCCGGGCCAGGTCGACCTGCAGCGCGGCAGCGTCATCGGGACGGTCCGGGGCGGCCGGCTCGAGCCGGGGCATGGGACCGCTGCGGTCGCGGCGTCGGTGGTCGATGGCCAGGTTGCCGACCACCCGCAGCAACCAGGCGTCGGGGTTGGGGTGCGAACGCACGTGCTCCCAGCGGGCGTAGGCCCGGGCGAGCGCCTCGGCGGAGATGTCCTCGGCCACGGTGCGGTCGCCGAGCAGACGTCGGGCCGTGCCCAGGGCGCGGTCGTGCATCCGTTCGTAGAACGCCCGGAACTCGTCGTCGCGCACGGGAACTGGCAACACACCCTCCTACGACGTCCGAACGTACCGAAGGGTTGACACCGGGGTGAACCCGCCGGGCGGATCTCCCCAGTCGGATCTGCCCAGTCGTCAGGACCT
>WBZP01000757.1_pt1 | contig 42177 bp, 38 predicted proteins | sample 5204301 | NCBI WGS metagenome assembly WBZP01 (sample SAMN12412401, study PRJNA552823) | activated sludge metagenome | isolation source: activated sludge from nitrification reactor of wastewater treatment plant... | place: USA: Pennsylvania | collected 2017
TGCGCCTTGCCGGTCACGATTTCGTAGGCATAGAACACGGCGAAGCCGGCCAGAGCCAGCGCGTCCAGCCCGCACACGATCGCCGCCACCCGCCTTGCAGACGTCAGGGTGGAACTCTGGGAGGGCGTCGAGGCGTTCGCTGAAGGCACCTACCCAGCGTATGGTGTGGCGCCCAGCACATACCGAAAGTGGTAAACCCTTCCACGATTGGGTTGGGGCAGATAGAGTTGGTCAACGGACTTGTGTGCTGTGCACCGAGTCCCGCACGACACGTGGATGCAAAGACGCACCTGCCCCCGCCGCACCCCCTGCCACCCATTCGGCGGGCATTCGGACCGTTTGCACGACATTGCACAAGGAGCACCACTCATGGATTGGCGCGATCGCGCTGCCTGCCTCGAGGAGGACCCCGAGCTGTTCTTCCCCATCGGGAACACCGGCCCGGCGATCCAACAGATCGAGGACGCCAAGGCGGTCTGCCGCCGCTGTGAAGTCATCGACACCTGCCTGAAATGGGCTCTGGAGTCCGGTCAGGATGCCGGTGTCTGGGGCGGACTCTCCGAGGACGAGCGCCGCGCCCTCAAGCGCCGCAACGCGCGCGCCCGTCGCGCCGGCTGACCACGCCGCGCTGGCTTACCACGCAACCACCGCATCGCCTGGTACTCCCTTACCCACCCCAGCCATCGACCTCACCCGGGCTCCCGATAGTCCACAGGCAGACTCACCCGTCGCCGCCCCAGCGGATCGGTCCACATGGCCACCCCATCTGGTCGCAAGGTCAGCCCCCACCGAGGCAACTGCTTGACCCGGTGATGTCGCCGACACAAAGCAATGAGATTGCCGTATGCCGTCGGCCCCTCCGGCCACGGCCGCACATGGTCAAGGTCGGTGTAACGGACGGCAACGGAGCATCCGGGGAACCGGCAGTGCCCATCCCGAGCGTGGACGGCGGCCCTCAGCATGGCTCCCGGCCGGTATGCCGCCTGAGTCCTGCCAGGATCGGGCCACGCGCCCGTCTGCGCATCAACCGGCAGTACCCGGACCGGCGCGCCCGACGCAAGCTGCTCGCGCAGCCACTGCGCGGGGACGGCAACCGGGTCGGGACGCTGAGTGCGCACGAGGATATGACGGTCGGGTGGCACGTCAGCCAACGCTGAGTCCAGCCGCAGCGCGACCTGCTCGGCGTCCACGGGAGCCCTGCCAGAGTCAGTGCCACCCACCGTGGTGGCCGCGCTCCCCGTGGGCACCGTGACCACGATCGACACGGTCGTGATGATGGTCTTGCCAAGCTCCTCGGTGAGCGCATCACCGCGCGCCTGCTCCAGCGTGTCTGCCGACCCAGCCGCTCGCAGCTCCCGGGCTCGGGCATCCAGAGCCGACCACAACCGCTCAGAATCGGCTTGCGGCACCCGCCAAAGCCAGGTGTCTAAGCCAGGCTCACTCGCCCAGCGTTGCACCCCACGACGACAGCGTGCCCGCTCGGCACGACCGGCCTCGCCTTGGCCGTCACAGGCAACCAGCAGGGACCGCACCCGCCGACGCAGCGGCCCCGGCAACTCAACGCCCACGTGACCCCCATGGCGCAGCTCTCGAGGACTCAAGTACGGAGCGAGTCGAGAGTCCACGGCCCGGCATACCTGCGAGGGCGACTCCCCCAACTCAGTCGCCACGACCTGGGCGCGCCAGGCATCGACCTCGCCCGCCTCCATCCCTGCCAGCACGCAGGGCAAGTCGTTGACGACGCGTGTGGCGGCCTCGATCCGCGCTCCGGCGACGGCCTCACTGACCCCCAGGGCCTCACACACCAGCGACGCCGCATCGATCGCGATGAATCCAGGAGCGCGCCGACGCTGCTCGACCGTGCCGTCCTCGCACCGAACGTCCTCACGCCGCGCTACCTCGGCCAGCAGGCGGAACTGCAAGGCGCTGGCTTGGTTCATCAGGACCCGCACCGACTCCAACGCCGAGAGGATCTGCTCGTCGGAAGCTGCGGCAAACACCTGCTCGCGCGCCGCCTCGACGGCGGCAGCTAAGAGCGCGGGATCTGCACCGATCCCCGCGGCCCCCAGCATGGTGTCCCCTGCTTCCATTTCACTATCGTACAGGTGTTCGATGTGCCGTACAAGCCTGCAGGACAAGCATTTTCGACCATTTCGGGGCTGAGAAACGCTAGCTCCTGCGACAGCGAAAGCGCGGCAGCGAGGGCGCGACAGCGCACAGCGCACAGCGCGACAGCCACGACGGCGCACCCAACTAGCCCACCAGCGACGCGTCAAACCACCCTCAGCGAATGGGCCGCAACTTGGCCGTGAAGACCACCTGAGTCCCCCCACCCGGGGCGTTCTCCCACCGGATTCGCCCCCGCAGGTCTTGCACGAGCGAGGTGACGATGCGCGTGCCCAGCCCGGCCAGCATCGGCCGGAAACCGGTCGGCAGGCCCGGCCCGTCATCGGTGATCGTGACCACCAAGTCATCCTCCCCATCCGCCTGCTCGGTCCGCACGGCGACTGCGCTCACCCGACCGCTGCCGTCACGCACACCGTGCTCCACGGCATTCTGAACCAACTCGGAAATGATCATCGCCAGCGAGGTCGCATCCTCCGCCGCCACGATCCCGAAGGACCCTTCGAGCGCGAAGTCCACGTGCTGGTGCGCGGTCGCCACCTCAACAATGGCCCGCAAGCCACGCAGCGCGATCTCATCGAAGTTCACCTGCTCCTCGAAGCCATGGGAGAGCGTCTCGTGCACCAGGGCAATGATGCCCACCCGCCGCACGGCCTCATCCAGGGCATTGCGCGCCGAAGCATCCTCCACCCGACGCGACTGCAGCCGCAACAAAGCCGCTACCGTCTGCAGGTTGTTCTTGACCCGGTGGTGAATCTCCCGAATCGTCGCGTCCTTGGTGATCAGCTCCTGCTCGCGCCGACGCAACTCCGAGACATCGCGGGAGAGCACCAGTGCGCCATTGCGTTGACCACCGGAGGTTAACGGGATAGCCCGCAGCGAGACCGTGGCCGAGGCCGTCTCGATCTCGCTGCGCCAGGGTGCCCGACCCATGGCGACCACGGCCAGCGACTCATCGACGTGCGAGCCGCTGCGACCCACGAGTTCGGCAGCAATCTGGGCAAGCACCTCACCGATCACGTCACCGACATGACCCAGGCGGTGGATCGCGGACACGGCATTCGGACTCGCATACCGGATCACCCCCTCGTGGGTGAGATGGAAGACCCCGTCGCCGACCCGAGGCGCCCCACGGCGCACGCCGGTCGGCGCCGACGGCGACGGGAACTCGCCGCTGGCCACCATCCCGGTCAGGGCATCGGCCAAGTCGCGGTAGGTCAACTCCAAGCGGCTCGGCGTTCGCCCCACGGTCAGATTTGTGTGCCGCGTGACGACCGCGATCGACCGCCCCTGATGCACCACCGGGACGGCTTCCTCGCGCAGCGCCCCGTCATCACGAATGGTCGGGGTGCTGGTCGGGATGATCCGGCGAGTGCGGTACGCCTGGTCCAAGACCCGGGTCCGGCCCTGGCTGGAGGTGCGGCCCACGATGTCGTCGTAGAACACCATGGGTCCGGTGTTCGGCCGCACGTGGGCCACAGCCTTCCAGCCATCCAGGCCGCCGGGCACCCAGAGCACGAGGTCGCTGAAGGACAGATCGGCCATCAACTGCCAGTCCCCCACCAGGAGATGCAGCCACTCGATATCCGTTTGATCGAGCGCGGTCGTCGCCGTCAGCTCGTCGGCCAGGGTGCCCACGAGCGCCCAGCCTACGTGCCCGAGGAGCCCGACCGAATCACCGAACGCAACGAGCGCAGGGCAACCGAGAGCGCCGCGATATTCGGATTCTCCAGTCGCCGGATCCCCGCCAGCGAGGTCTTACTGCGCTGGATCGACTCCTTGTTGGCCTCCGACCACACCTCGAAGAGCTCTGCGGGGGTGGTCTCCACCGGCGCTGCGGCATTGGCCTCAAGCACCGAGCGGCTGAGCGACTCCAACACCGAGTACAGGTCGTCGCGCAGCGCACCACGAGCCAGGGCATCCCAACGATCATCGCGCGGCAGTCGGGTGACCTTGCTCAGCATGGTGTCAATGCCGAAGCGTTCGGAGACGTGGTAGTACAGCCCGGCCACGTCCGCGGGTGCCCGACCGGTGTCAGTCGCGATGTCCACGATGTCGAGCAACGAGTACGAGTCCAGCAGCGAAGCCGCCTGGGTGGCCAAATCGCTAGGTACTCCGCCCTTCTCGAACTCCGCGATTCGGCGCTCCAGGCGTCGCTTCTCCTCGCCCCGCAGATACCCGGGCACCGCAGGCGACAAATGCCGCACGACCGCACCGAAACGCTCGATCTCGGCACCGATGTCCAAGGTCGTGGGACGCGCCGTGAGGAACCACCGCACCGCCCGATCCAGCAGCCTGCGGAACTCGAGGTAGAGCTGGGTTTGGGTCCCGGTGGACACCACATTGTCCAGCGACTCCACGGCCGCGACGTACTCCGGCAAACCGAAGACCTCACGGCACACCACGAACGCCCGGGTCACTTGCTCGGGCGTCGCCCCGGCCTCCTCCTGTGCCCGGAAGGCGAAGGTGATCCCACCGCGGTTGACCATCGAGTTGACCACCGCATTGGTGACGATCTCCCGACGCAAGGGGTGCTCGGAGATCTGTGCGGCATAGGTCTCTCGGATCGCGCTCGGGAAGTACCCCGCGAGCGTGCGAGCGAACCACGGGTCGTCCGGGATGGAACTGGCCAGGATGTCCTCCTTGAGGGCCAACTTGGCGTAGGCCACGAGCACGGAGAACTCCGGGCTCTTCAGGCCCAGGCCATCGTGCGCCCGCTTCTCCATCTCGGCATCCGTGGGCAGGAACTCCAAGGCGCGGTCCAGGTCGCCGCGCTCCTCCAACCAGTGGATGAGCCGCTCGTGCACCGACACCATCGAGTGCTCCTGCGCACGCGCGTTGCCCAGCAGAACGTTCTGCTCGTAGTTGTCCCGCAGCACATGCTCGGCGACCTCATCGGTCATCGAGGCGAGTACCTCATTGCGCGTCTCGATCGTCAGGTCACCATCGCGAACCACCTCGCCGAGGAGGATCTTGATGTTGACCTCGTGGTCGGAGGTGTCCACACCGGCCGAGTTGTCGATCGCATCAGTGTTGACGCGGACGCCCTTGAAGGCCGCTTCCACGCGTCCGAGCTGGGTCGCCCCGAGGTTGCCTCCCTCGCCAATCACCTTGCAGCGCAACTGGTTTCCATTGACGCGGATGGCGTCATTTGCGCGGTCGCCGACGGACAGGTTGTCCTCGGTGGACGCCTTGATGTAGGTGCCGATACCGCCATTCCAAAGCAGATCGACCGGCGCCAGCAGGATCGCGTGCATCAACTCAGCAGGCGTCATCGCGGTGGTACCCGCGGGCAAGCCGAGCGCCGCCACCATCTGCGGGCTGATCGGGATGGACTTCAGCGAGCGCGCGAAAATGCCGCCACCCTCCGAGATCAGCGAGGCGTCATAGTCCTCCCAGGACGAGCGGGGCAGGTCGAACATCCGCCGCCGCTCGGCGAAGGAACGCGCCGGGTCGGGATTCGGGTCAACGAAGATGTGCCGGTGGTCGAAGGCCGCGAGCAACCGAATGTGCTCGGAGAGCAACATGCCGTTGCCGAAGACGTCACCACTCATGTCACCGACACCCACGCAGGTGAAGTCGGTGGACTGAGTGTCGACGCCCATCTCGCGGAAGTGCCGCTTGACCGATTCCCACGCGCCACGGGCGGTGATGCCCATGCCCTTGTGGTCGTAACCCGCCGAGCCACCGGAGGCGAAGGCGTCGTCCAGCCAGAAGCCATACGACTGAGCCACCCCGTTGGCGATATCGGAGAAGGTCGCGGTGCCCTTGTCCGCGGCCACGACCAGGTACGGGTCATCGCCGTCGTGGCGCACCACCTGCGGCGGCGGCGCGATGCTGCCGGCGAGGCGGTTGTCGGTCAGATCCAGCAGGCCGGAGATGAACATCCGGTATGCCGCCTTGCCCTCGGTCAGCCAGGCCTCGCGGTCGACCGCCGGATCCGGCAGCGCCTTGGGGTAGAAGCCGCCCTTGGATCCGGTCGGCACGATGACCGCATTCTTGACCATCTGCGCCTTGACCAGGCCGAGGATCTCGGTGCGGAAGTCTTCGCGGCGGTCGGACCAGCGCAGACCACCACGGGCCACCGGCCCGAAGCGCAGGTGAACACCCTCGACTCGGGGGCTGTAGACCCAGATCTCGAACTGCGGCCGGGGAGCCGGCAAGTCGGGCACGAGCTTGGGGTTGAGTTTGATCGAGACGTACGGCTTGTGGGCCGCGCCGTCGGCACCCGATTGGTAGAAGTTGGTCCGCAGCCCGGCCCTGATCACGCCGAGGAAGGAGCGGATGATCCGATCGTGGTCCAAGCTGCTGACCTCGTCGAGGGCCTCGAGAATGCTGGTTCCCAAGGCCTCCTGCGCGGCCGTGCGATCGGCGCCGGCCTCACCGGCATACCGGCTCGGGTCGAAGCGCGTCTCGAAGAGCGCCACCAGGTCACGGGCAATGCCGGGGTGCGACACCAGGGCATCCTCGAAGTAGTCCTGCGAGAACGTTGCCGAGGTCTGGCGAAGGTACTTCGCGATGGCTCGCAGGATGACCACCTGACGCCAATCCAACTGTGCACCCAGGACCAGTCGGTTGAAGCCGTCGGACTCCGCCTGGCCATCCCAGACCGCCGACACCGCGCCCTCGAAGAGCTCGCGAAGCCGGTCGTGCGGCACCGAGTCCCAGGTCGCAGCGTCCGGCACGCGCAGGCCAAAGTCATAGACATTCAAAGTCTCGCCGTCACTGCGGTTGACCTCGAAGGGCTGCTCGTCGACGACCTCGACACCCATGTGGGTGAAGATCGGCAGGATGTCGGTGAGCGAGAGCGGGTCGACCCGGAAGAGCTTGAAGCGCCGCACTTCGGGCCCCCCGCCGACCGGCCGGTAGAGCGCCACACTGGTGCGCTGATCGCCGCCCAGCCGGTCAAGGTGACTGAGGTCAGCGACGCCTTGGCTGACCGTGAAGTGCTCCTCGTATGCCGTGGGGAAGGATCGCCCGAAGCGGCCCAGCAGCCGGTCACCCTCGCCTTCACCGTGGGCATCGCGCAGGCCATCGCCAAGCCGGTCTGACCAGGTCCGGGACACCTCGACCAGCCGCTGCTCCAGCGCTGCCTGGTCGGCGGCCGACAGCGAGCGGATCCGGGCGCCCTTGGCTGCCCTCACCACGAAGTGCAAGCGGCTCAGCGCCGACTCGGAGACTCGAGCAGAGAACTCGACATTGTCCGAGGTGAAGGTCTCCTTGAGGATGTCCGCCATCTTGACCCGGACCGCGGTGTTGTAGCGGTCCCGCGGGATGTAGACCAGCGCGGAGACATAGCGGCCGAAGTCGTCCTCGCGCAGGAAGAGCTTGGTCCGCCGGCGCTCCTGAAGCTGGGTCACCGCCATAGCGGTCTCATAAAGCTGCTCGGTCGAGGCCTGGAAGAGCTCGTCGCGGGGGTAGTTCTCCAGGACACCAAGCAGGTCCTTGCCGGTGTGCGAGTCCGCTGCCACGCCGGAGCGAGCCAGGACTGCCGAGACCTTTTCGGCGACCAGCGGGACGCGCAGCACCGAGTCGGTGTACGCCGTGGAGGCGTAGAGCCCGAGGAAGCGGCGCTCCCCCACCACGGTCCCCTGCGCGTCAAAGACCCGGACACCGACGTAGTCCAGATACGCAGTGCGGTGCACCGTGGACTGCGAGTTGGCCTTGGTCATCACCAGGATGGACTGCTCCTGGGCCTTGACCCGCGCCTGCTCGCTGAGGATGTTGGGCTCTTGCGCCTGCGGCGGATCGGCCCGCAGCAAGCCCAGGCCAGTGGCGGTCACCGGGACGATCGCCTGACCACCCTTGACGTCCTTGAGCGAGTACTCCCGGTAGCCCAGGAAAGTGAAGTGGTTGTCGCCCATCCAACGCAGGAAGCGGATCGCGAGATCGACGTCCTCGCGGGCCACGCCGACCGGGGGCGCACCCTCGAGCTCGGCGGCCAGGACCAGCGCCTTGGTGCGCATCTTGGGCCAGTCCTCCACGGACTCCCGCACATCCTCAAGCACCTCGCGCACGGCTGACTCCAGCTCGGCCCGGCGCGCGTCATCGGCCTCGCGGTCGACCACCAGCAACATCCACGATTCGGGCATCTCGCCGACTCCGTGACCGCTGGTCCCGGGCGAGGAGTCGACGTCCAGCACAGCCTCCAGCTCGCCCACGGCGTTGCGGCGCACGACGAACTGAGGGTGGACGATCACATGGATGTCGATATCGCGGGACACCAGTGCGCCAGCGACCGAATCCACCAAGAAGGGCATGTCGTCGGTGACGATCTGCACCACCGTGCGGGGGTTGCTCCAGCCGTCGGCCTCGGTGGTCGGGTTGTAGACCCGGACCTTGGCAGTTCCCGGCATCCGGGTGCGGGCGAGCTCGACGTGAGAAGCGGCGGAACCGGCATAGATCGCCGGGTCGCGCGTGGTCAGCTCGTCCAAAGGCACATGCCTGAAGTACCGCTCAACGAATTCCGTACCACCGCCCTGCGGGGCCATCGCGGTGAAATCCTTCGCGATGGCCGAGAGAACGTCCAGACGGTTCTGAGCCGGTGTCGTCGACATGATGCAGGTGCAGTCCTTCGTCGCGGTTCTCGGCACCCCAACTGCGGTGCGCGGGCACATCGTCGTGCCGCCCCCGAGCCTATCCAGAAAGCGCGCCGCTCAGCAGCCTTCCACAACCACCAACGTAGCCAAGGCTGGATCGGCGGCATAGGCGATGCGGGCCCCGGCGCTGCGAGCCGCCTGAAGTCGGTTCACCGCGTCACGCGTGACCTCCTCACCGGGAGCGAGCACCGGGATGCCCGGCGGATATGGCGCGATCAACTCGCCGCAGATCCGGCCGATCGCTTCCTGGATCGGGACGGCCCGCCGGGGCGCGAAGAAGGCTGCGCGCGGCGACATCCGCTGAACCGGCCGGAGATCCCAGATCCCGCTGGACTGGATCGTCCTGGGCGTTCCCCGATGCCGCTCGATGGCGTCGCTGAGGGCCTGCGTGAGCGAGGTCAGGGCCCCCTCGTCATCGGCCAGAGTCACCATCGCGACCAGCAGATCTCGATCGGCAAGCTCGAGCGGGTGCCCGACGTGTAGGAGGTCCTGCTCGACGGCCAGGCCGTCCGCTCCGCTCCCGCGCAGGTCGATCACCAGCTTCAGCGGATCCACGCCGGCGCCCTGCAGGACCTCGACCCCCGGGATCTGCGCCAATCGCGTGCGAGCCCGGGTGACCAGGTCCATGGCCGCGGCCAGCAGCTCGGCCCCGTGCCGCTCCAGCAGGGCTCGGGCCGCGTCGATACTCGCCAGGATGGCGCCCGCCGGGCTGGTGGTCGCGGTGGCATCCAGCCCCGCCGCCAGCCGCGCCAGGTCGATCCGCTCCCCCTGCGCGAGCACGATGGCCGCCTGCGACCAGGCGGGCAGGGTCTTGTGGGCACTCATCACCACGAGGTCGGCCCCCTGACTGATCGCGTGCGGAGGCAGATCCGGGTGGAAGCCAAAGTGCGCCGCCCACGCCGCATCGACCGCGATCGGTATGCCGTGTGACCCATGCCCGTGCGCCACCTCGACCAGGCCGGCGACATCACCGACGGTCCCCAGATAGCTCGGGTCGCCGATCAGGACGCCCACGCTTCGGGGATGCTCGGCGAGCGCCTGGGCCAGATCGTCCGGATGCACGCCCCGCGGCATACCGGCCTGGTCCACTCGGGGCGTGACCCACACCGGCTCCAGCCCGGCCAGCACCAGCGCGAGCAGCATCGAGCGGTGCAGCGTGCGCGCGACGATCACCTGCTCGCCCGGTTGACCCAGGGCGAGCGCAATGCCCTGGTTGCCATGGGTAGACCCGCCCACCGAGAACCAGGCATGCTCCGCGCCCCACAGCGCGGCCGCCCGAGCCTGGGCGTCGAGCAGGACTCCATGCGCGAGCTTCATGGTGTCCAGGCCCGCGTAATAGGGCACATCACCGGCGATGACATCGCCGACCAGATCGGTGCGGTGTTTGTGTCCGGGGATGGTGAACGGGCGCGGCGACTCCTCCTGGAAGCGCAGCCAGGCATCGAGCAAGGGGGCGTGCGGGCGTAAGCCCCGCGGATCAGTGGGCATTGGCCCAGCCTGCGATCGCCTCAACGAGGGCCTCCGTGAAGTCCCGGACTTGGGCCAGGGAGACCCACTCGTCCACCGCATGCAGCCCGCCACCCGCGGGACCACAGGTCACCGTCGGAATCCCCGCGTCCTCGTAGAGCGCCGACTCCATCCAGTAGGGCGCGGCCATGGTCGAGCGCGGGTAACCCCGCCGCACGAGGGCGGTCGCTAGGTGATCCGCCAGAGCCGCCGAGGGGCCGGTATCGGCCTGTTGCCAGGCCGGCCGCGCGTGGGTGAGCTGGGCCGTGGCCGTCACGTCGCTGTCCTGCGCGCGCAGACGATCCAGGATGGCCTGGACCTCGGCGAGGGCCTCCTCGGCCCGCTCGCCTGGGACGGTGCGGCGTTCTACCGCCGCCCACGCCTGGGCCGGCACGCTGAAGGGCGCGGACCCGGCATTCGCCACAGTGACCATGAGGGACCCGCCGCCACGCTCCACCTCGGCGGCGGCCTGCTCAACCTCGGTCAAGAAGCGGCTGAGGTGGCGGATCGCACTGATCCCCTGCTCGGGCTGCGAACTGTGCGCCGCCCGTCCGGTGAAGGATGCCTCGACCACGGCGTAACCCCGCAGGCTGCTGGCCAGAGCGAGATCGGTGGGCTCGGCCACGAGCGCGACGTCTGGGTGGAAGCCCAGTGCGGGCAGCGAAGCGATCACAGCCTCACTGCCGAGGCTGCGGTCCTCCTCGTCGGCGACCAGCGCCAGGACCACCGCCACCTGCGGGCAGGTCTGCGCCAGGGTCAGTGCAGCCGCGATGATGGCAGCGCAACCACCCTTCATATCGCAGGCACCGCGGCCCACCAGCCGATCGCCATCGACCTTGGGGCTGAAGGGTGCGTCCATGCCCTCGACCCCCACGGTGTCGAGATGTCCATTGAGCAACACCACCGGTCGGCGTTCGCCGCTGGGGGCCGCTGTCCACCCGATCAGACTGGGTCGGCCGGGCACCTGGGCCTCGATGACCGCGGTGCGCCAACCGGCGCGGGCCAGCACCTGCTGGACGTGCGTGACGATCTTGCCCTCCCCGCGCGCACCGGGTACCAACCCCGGGTTGACCGAGTCGATAGCGACCAGTTCGCGCAGCAGGGACTCGACGTCGATCATGAGTCCGAAGGGTAGCGGCGCCTGTGGATAACGGTGGGCGGGCGGTCACGCACGCCTAGAGTGAGGGAATGCCGCAGCCTGCGCAGGAGCTCGCGCGCGAGACGCTGGATGCGTTGGCGCGCCTGCGAGATCAATGCGGGGCCGTGGCCAGTGAACTTCTCAGCACCTTGCCGGTGACCGGTTCGGACCGGCTCCAGAGCGCACTGGACGCCTGGACCGATGACACCGCCGCACTCGCGCGGGCGCTCTCGCTGGCGGCGGCTCGCACCCTGGATCACCTGTCCGCGGCCACCGGGGTGGAGCCCACGCCCAGCGCCGCCACGGTCAGCCCGCTGCCCACCCCGCAGCCTTACCTACCCAAGGCCCCCCGATGAGCCGCATCGTCAACGACGACCCAGCCTCCCTGGCCGTCGCTGCCTCGGTGGCTCGTCGCGGCGCCATCGGCATCGGCGAGGCCAGCGCCGAGCTCGCCGCCCTGACCCGCCTGCTCTCCGAGCAGTGGCTCGGCCCGCAGGCGCGGCGCACCCGACGCGAATTGGCCGTGATCATCGCGACCGCTGACGCGCTCTCCGCCGAATTGCGGCTGGTGTCGGGGGCGATGCATGACCTCACCTCCACGAGTGCGCAGTTGCGGGCGGAAGAGGCGCGGGCGCGCGAGGCGGCCGGGGACGCCGACCTGCCCGCGGAGGTCGGGCTGCGATTGACGCGCACTGTGGCGCGGGCGAGCGCCGTGATGGCCCAGATGTGTGAGGGCTCGCGCGGTCGACTGCCGCGCCTGCGTGGCGAACTCGACCGCACCTAGCCCGGTCTGCCAAGATCTGCACCCATGCGCATCTCCGCCTCTCGTGACTTCCCCGCGCCCGTTGACCGGGTCCACGCCGTCCTCACCGACCAGGCCTTCCAGGAGGCGAAGTGCGCGGCCACCAGCACCGGGGTCTACACGGTGACCATCACGCCCGCGGTCGACGGCACCCGGGTTGAGGCCAGCCGCGACCTGCCCACCGATACCTTGCCCGATGCGCTCAAGAGCGTCGTCGGCAGCACCTTGAAGATCATCGAGACGGTCACCTGGGGGGCAGCAGCGGCCGACGGAAGCCGGACCGGATCGGTCGACCTGCGCATCGAGGGGGTTCCGGTGACCATGGTCGGCGCGGCGAGCCTCACGCCGACCGCGGCCGGCTGCACCGAGAGCTTCGAAGGCGAACTCAAGGCCAAGATCCCGTTCTTCGGCGGCAAGGTCGAGCAGTCCGCCTCCGGTCCGATCCAACAGGCCATCGAGACCGAGTTCTCGATGGTGGCCGAGCGGCTCTGACGCTCAGGCCATATGCGGGTAGCCGTGCTCCTTGGGGGGCACGAAGTTCTCCTTGATGGAGCGCACCGAGGTCCAGCGCAGGAGGTTCTGAGCCGAACCTGCCTTGTCATTGGTGCCGGAGGCCCGGCCGCCACCGAAGGGCTGCTGGCCCACGACCGCGCCGGTGGGCTTGTCGTTGATATAGAAGTTGCCGGCCGCAAAGCGCAGCTTCTCGGCGACCTTGGCAATGACAGCCCGGTCCTGGGCAATGATCGAGCCGGTCAGGGCATAGGGCGCCACCGACTCCATCTGGTCGAGCATCCGATCGAAGGCCCGATCCGGATAGACGTGCACGCCGAGAATGGGCCCGAAGTACTCGGTGGTGAAGATCTCGTCGGTGGGATCGGTGCTGGACAGGATGGTCGGCCGCACGAAGTAGCCCACTGAGTCGTCATAGCTGCCACCCGCCTCGACGGTGATGCTGCTGGTGGCATGTGCCCGATCGATGGCCGCCTTATGCCGCGCGAACGCACGATCGTCGATGACCGCGCCCATGAAGTTTCTCAGGTCGCGCACGTCCCCCATCGTCAGGGCGTTGGTGGCCTCGATGAGTTCCGGACGAAGCCGCTTCCAGAGTGAGGCCGGCACATAGGCCCGCGAGGCGGCCGAGCACTTCTGGCCCTGGTATTCGAAGGCGCCTCGGATCAGCGCCGTGCGCAGCACGTCAAGGTCGGCCGATGGATGCGCGACCACGAAGTCCTTGCCGCCGGTCTCGCCCACGATCCGCGGGTAGTGCCGGTACCGCGAGATGTTCTCCCCGATGGTCCGCCAGAAGGACTGGAAGACCCCGGTCGAGCCAGTGAAGTGCAGACCCGCGAACTCGGGGTGCTGCAGGACGACGTCGGAGACGGACTTCCCATGTCCGGTCACCAGGTTGATGACGCCGGGTGGCATACCGGCCTCTTCGAGTAGCTCCAGGAGCAGTTGAGCGGCCAGCGCCTGGTTGTGCGACGCCTTCCAGACGATGGTGTTGCCCATCAACGCCGGCGCGGTGGTGAGATTCCCGGCGATCGCGGTGAAGTTGAAGGGCGTCACCGCATAGACGAAGCCCTCCAGCGAGCGGTAGTCGCTGCGATTCCACAGAGTCCGGGAGTTCGCCATCGGCTGCTCGGAGAGGATCTGCTGGGCGAAGTGCACATTGAACCGCCAGAAATCGATCAGCTCGCAGGCGCTGTCGATCTCGGCCTGGTACGCGGTCTTGCTCTGGCCGAGCATGGTGGCGGCATTGATCCGCGCGCGCCACGGGCCCGCGAGCAAGTCGGCCGCCTTGAGCAGGATCGCGGCGCGGTCATCGAAGGCCATATCCCGCCAGGCCGGGGCTGCGGCCATCGCGGCGTCAACCGCGGCCTGGCCCTCCACCCGGCTCGCCTCACGCACATAGCCGAGCGGCTTCTTGTGCGCATGTGGTTGCCGCACAGCGATTTTGGCGCCCTTGCCGTGGACGCGCTTGCCTCCGATGGTGTGCGGAAACTCGTGCGTCTGACCGGCCAGGTCGGCCAACGTGGCCTCCAGGCCGGCGCGTTCCGGGCTGCCGGGAGCGTAGTCGAGAACCGTCTCATTGATCGGCGCGGGCACCTGGGTGAGAGCATGCATGAAGCCACTGTATGCCGTGCGCCAGGCCAGCGTCAGCGCAGCAGCGCGACGACCTCGGCCAGCTCGGTGACGTCATACCAGAGCAGGTCGGCAACACCGGTGCCGCCCGGTTCCTCGTCGACGTGGAAGGACACAATCCGCCGCAAGGTGACTGGGGCATCCAAGCTCACCGTCCACGGTGAGTCGGTGCTCAAGTCGGGGTATTCGACCATCAGGTCATCCACATCGGCGGCCGCGATGACCCGGCGGGCCTGACGACCGCAGATCCGCTCCGCGGCCTGCGCGGCTGCCACCCAGGCATGGAGCTCTAACTCCTCGTCATCGAGGGCGCCGCCACGGCGAATCATCGACGGGGTGACGGCATACGCCATGACCGGAGCCGGACCGATTTCGCGGGTCACGGGCAGCGCGGTGACGAGCGTCGGAGAGAGGGGAAGGTAGACCCGGCGCAGTGGCATCGGGCTCACACTCGCACGGGGGTGTCGACGAGTTCGGCCAGGGCGTCCACGATGCCTCGGCCGAGGACGTCGGCATCCGGCATGGCATCACGATCGGCATACAGCCCGTAGTAAACCCCGCCGTCATACGAGGTCAGCCCGATCGAGAGGGCCTGGCCCCGGCCCAGGGGCGTCACCGGATAGGTGGAGACCATGCGGGCACCCGCGGCGTACAAGGGCAGCTGTGGACCAGGCACATTGGTGACCACGACGTTATAGAGCCGCCGGGAGACGACCCCACCCAGCCGGGCCCCGAGTGCGTGCATGGTCGGCGGCGCAAAGCCACCCAGACCCATCAGCGCCTCCGCGGAGACCGCGCCGTCCTCGCCCATCTGGTGGGCCATGGAGTAGGCAATCTGCCGCAGTCGCATGATCGGCGCGGGCTCACCTACCGGAAGGTCAACGAAGCAGGCGGTCAGTTGGGCCCCGGTGGGAGCGCTGTCATCGGCATGGACCGAGACCGGAACCATGGCCCGAATGGTGGTGCCGCCGTGGACCGCCTCCCCGCGGGTCAGTAGCCATGAGCGGAAGGCGCCGCTGAGCGTCGCCAACACCACATCATTGACCGAGACGTCGAGGTCCTTGTGTGAGCGCGTGACCCGTGACCGAATTCGGCGGTAGTCATCCAAGTCGGTTCCCACCATGACGAACCGGCGCGCGCGACCCACGGTGGCATTCAGGGGCGATTCGGGGGCCGGGCGCGTCGAGGCCCGGGCCAAGGTGGAGACGATGCCGCCCGCCACCGAGGCGACCTTCTTGGCGGTCCTGGTGACATCGCCGATGCCGTGCTGCACGGTGTCGATGATCTGGCTCGGGGTCCGAACCGCGTCGGCAAGCGCGCCTACGACCAGTTCGGCGTCACTGGGCTCTGCCCGCGGGCGCCAGGTCGACATCACACCACCGCGCGAGGTCGGATTGCCGTCGACCAGGACGTTGCCGATGTCCACGGCGTTGATCCCGTCAACCAGGCTGTGGTGGGTCTTGGTGATGATGGCGAATCGGTTCTCGGCCACGCCCTCAACGAGATAGACCTCCCACAGCGGCCGGTTGCGGTCCAGCGGACGAGGTTGGATCCGCGCGATGAGCTCCTCGAGCTGCTGGTCAGACCCGGGGCGGGGCAGCGCCGAGCGGCGGACGTGATAGGTCATATCGAATTTCACGTCGTCCACCCAGACGGGGTTGCCAAGTCCGGCAGGGACTTCCCGAATCCGCTGGCGGTAGCGGGGCACATGGGCGATGCGCTCTGCGATCAGGGCAACAAGTCGGTCGTAGTCGAAACCCCCCTTGGGCACGTCGAAGACCATCACGGACCCAACGTGCATAGGGGTGGTCGCATCCTCCAACTGGAGGAAGGACGCATCGAGTGAGCTCAACCGATCAGCCACGTGGCCAATATGTCAGATGTCGTGACCTTCCGGGCTCTCCGCCGCTGTGGGTGTCGCCACGCGGGCCGGTTCACCGTCGCAGCGCACGACCTCGCAGCGACAGCGATCGCGCCGCCCGACGGGTGTTGACCTGCTCGGATACCCCGAGCAGGGGCAGCAGATCGCCGATCGCCTTGGTTAGCGGCGCCTCGGGCGCTTGCTCTACCAATGACCGCCCAGCCAACAGCGCCGCGTCGCAGGCGTCGGGGTCCCACGGCAGGAAGTGGACCTGCCCGAGGCCCGCGAATCGGCCCAGCACCCCCGCTATCGCACTCTCCGGCCGGGGGCCGGCCACGGCGGCTCGGACCTTGTTGACGATCACCGTCGGCGCGGGGGCGTCGAGCGGGTCGAGCGCCTGCACCGCGCGGACAAGCCGTTGCAATCCAACCGGATCCGCGGCCCCAACCACCAGGAGGTCGTCTGCATGGGCAAGGGCCGCCAGGGTGGCGCCATTGCGTCTGGGTGCCCGGGTGTCATAGCTGAGTTCTTCGTCGTCCTCCACGCTGAAGCCGCAGTCGACAATGACGTGCTCGGCCAACGAGCGAGCGATGTCGAGCACGTTATCCACTGACCCGGCCCGCACCTCCGGCCAACGAGCGGCGTCGGAGAGCCCGGTGAGCACCCGCAGTCGGGGCGCCGCCTCGGGGGAAATTCGTGCCAGTGCGGCCACATCGAGCAAGCCCTGCTCGGAGAGCCGAGCGGCCGCGGCAATCCCCGGGGCTTCATCGAGCAGCCCCAGAGCCTGACCGACGCACGCGCCCCACATGTCCAGATCGACGAGGAGGACTCGGCGTCCCGTGGTGGCCAGGCGGTGCGCCAGCGTGACAGCGAGCGTGGTGCGACCCGGTGCTCCGGTCGCTCCCCAGACCGCGGTGACCCGTCCGCGCACAGGCACGACCTGGGTGCTGTCATCGAGGATGTCGTCGGTCGGGTTCGGCAGCGGCGCTGCGCTGAGGGCATGAGTGGAGATATCGCCACTCGGCAGGGCGTCGAGCCATCCGTCCGACTCATCGACGGCCGGCAGGGCCGTCAGGCGATCACTCAACTCGGCCGGGCTGATCTGCGAGGTGACCACGATGCGAACACCGAGTTGGCGCAGCCGTCGCTCACCGTCCTCGTCCCCGACGGCCACTACGCCGACAACCGCGACGCGATAGCCCGCCAACTGGCGGATCGCGTCCCGATCCAGCCCCCGCACGTCGGCCGACACCGCGGCGACATCGGCGATCCCCGCCGCACCCACCGAGAGCAACTCCGGCAGATCCGCGCAGCGTCGGCTGACCTCAACCCCGGGTGCCCGCTCGATGAGGGCAACAATGCCGGCATCAAGGTGGGGGCCGAGGGCCGTGATGACGGTGATCGTCACGAGCCGGTCCTGGTCGGCGATCCCGGGACCAAGACGAGGGTGATCTTTGCGCCGAGATCGATGTCTGCCACGAGGCCCTTGACCCGTTCCACGGGGACCAGCACGGCAACCGCGCGCTCCCGTGAGGCGATGCCCACCCGGGCGGATTCCTCGACCCGCCCCACGCTCACCCGCTCCAACACTCGCTCCGGGCCTTGCCAAGCATCCACCGCCGAACCCGCCGCGCCCTTCGCCGGACGATTGACGTAAACATCGACCACCGAGCCTTGCACCAGGCTCGCCGCTGCGCTCGGGTCCACCAGCAGACTCACCGGCTGCACGGCAATCAGCGCCTGTGGACCAAGGGCGCTGACGGGCACAAGTTCACCGGCCCGGAGTTCACGCAGCACCCAGGTGTCGCTGGGCAGCGCCGCCTCGGCCGAGAGATACGCCTGGTCCAGGTCCCCGAGTCGGACATCCACTCGGACCAGGTCGGCCGAGGTCAGCTGCTGGCCGGGCACCAATGGTCCGGCCGCGGCATACCTCGGCACGGTGGCGTCGGCGCGCGAGAGCACCACGGCACCGAGCACGGTGGACAGCAGGACAAGCAGCACACCGATGATGAATCGGCTATCCCGCAGCGATGGCCGCCGCAAACGGGTGGCGGTGGGCGTAGCGAGCTGGGTCATGACCCGATTCTGGCCGACGCTGCCCGGGCGCGCCTCCCGAGCCGTGAACCCGGTGGATAACTACACGGGGGAGGTCGGCGAAGGTGGCACACTGCATCCATGGCTCGGCGCTTCATCCCGCTCACCGAGGTCTCCGAGATCCTCGACATCTCGGCAGACCAGGCGTACGCCTTGGTGCGTACTGGCGACCTCCCGGCGATCAAGATCGGCGGGCGTGGTCAGTGGCGGGTCGAGAGTGTGGTCCTGGAGGAGTACATCTCCAGGATGTATGCCGAGACCCGCGAACTCGTGGAGTCCCAGCGCCGGACCGAGGCAGCCACCGGCGAACCGCCCCAGGACTAGCTGAGCGGGGCTTCGATCAGCGCGACGGCGACGCTCGGGATGACCACGGTGGTCCGAACGGCTGCGCTGCGTCGGGCTTCGTCCACCGGGTGGGCGGCCAACTCGAGGTAGTCCGCGCCCACGATGTCGATGGTCCCCGTCACCACGGTGCCATCGAGATCAGTGATCTGCACGACGGCCCGGTCCCGAGCCAGGGCACGCACGGCATAGCCCCAGCCGAATCGACGAGCGGTGCGAGCACTCACTGATCGCCGCCCGAGGCCCTCAATCGCGCGCACCGCGGACATCGGGATGAGTGCCTGACGACGTCGCAGCGGGATCTCCAGGAGGACCCAGTCCTTGCCGACGTCGAGCACGAGGCCCTCAAGGAACACCCCGGCGGCGACCCGCACGCGCACTTCGCCCTGGTGTCCGGCCAACCGGGTGAGTAACTCGATGCTCGCGTGCTCGCGGCGGGTGCGATCGGCGACCTCGGCGTCGCGTTCCGCACGCCCTTCGGCGTCCCAGCGCGCCTCGAGGTCGGCAAAGAGGGCGTCCCAGCGCATGCTGCAAACCCTACCTGTCCACATACCCTTGCGTCGGAGCATTCCCCTCATTTACTCTCAAATCCATGCAAACCGTGGCAAATCACGCTAAAGGCATCGCATGGGCCCGGATGCTGCGCCCGCTGTCCGCCGTGGCCGTGGCCGGTCTCTCGGCGTACTGGTTGACCGCAGTCCTGGCCGAACTGGTGCAGCGGTGGCGGGCCGGCACCCCGCCGAGCGTCCGCGAGTTGGTGATGGCCTCATGCGGCGGCCTCGCGCTTCTGTTGCTGAGCTGGCTGCTCCTGGCCATCGCGCTGGAGCTGGCGGCCACGCTCCCCGGTGCCGCCGGGCGGGTCGCGGCGAGCCTGTCGCGACGGCTGGTGCCCGCGCTCGGTCGTCAGGCGGTGGCCATCGCGCTCGGCGTTGCCAGTGTCGCGGCCTGTGGGCCGGCCCCCGACACGCCAGGGCCCGCGGCGCGCCCTTCGTCGGTCGTGGCGAGCGCGCTGGCCACCCTGCCGGACCCGGGGTGGGTGCCGGCTCCCCCGGTCGTCCGGCCGCAGGCGGACCCGCGGCCACTCACCGGTGGCCAACGACCGGCAATGGCACCGCCCGGCTGGGTCGTTCGACAGGGCGACACCCTCTGGGACATTGCCCTCGCGCATCTGCATCCGGGCGCCACCGTCACGGAGGTCGCGGCCGAGTGGCCGCGCTGGTACGCGGCCAATCGCGCGGTCATTGGGCCGGACCCTGACCTCTTGCAGCCTGGGCAAGTCCTGCGGGCGCCCGCCGCTCCGAAGGCACCGGCATCATGACACCCTCGAGCCTGGCGGCGGCGGTCGCGCAAGCCAGAGTGGCCCTGCAGACCGATCGCGCCGTCTATATCCAGGAGACCTTGACCGTCGATGACGACGATGCGCTGCCGTGCCCCAGGCCGACCGGCACGCAGGCCTTGCCGGATCCCGCCCGATGGGCCGGCCAGGTAGCGCACGTCCTCCTGGAGGTCATCACCGGACAGCGGCCGCTGCATCAGTTGACCAAGTGGGTGAGCTCCGAGGTGTATGCCGTGGCCGCACGACGTCATGCAGTGGCCGTGCGCCGGTTGCCTGGACATGGCCGGCAGGTGCGCCCTCGGGTGCGGGTCCTGCGGGTGCGGGTCTGCGAACCGGCCGATGGGGTGGCCGAAGCGGCCGTCGTGGTGCTCGATGGGGATCGCGTGCGCGCGATGGCCCTACGGCTCGTCGGTCAGGACGGCCGGTGGGTTGTCCACACCATGGAACTCGGCTAAGTCGGCTCAGACCTCCTCGGTGGCGCTGGTCGTGGCACATCGTGAACTTCGTGCCGGAGCACAGAGAGCAGCGGACGCAATCAATCTGGCTGGTCACCGAGTGTCGGCCAAGGGCATGGTGCGGCTCGCCGCTCTGGGCGAGCGCTGGGGTCATCGCCGATGTCGAGGTCGCCCAGGCGTTGACTCTAGGGGACACGCAATTCCGACAACGGTTCGCGCCTCGAAGCCCAAGCTGCCGGCACTGCTGCAGCAGCCGTTGCCGCGACGGTCAAAGCGACGCAGAGCGCAAGGAGGTAGGACAGCGGCGGAACCGGTTGACGCCCGATGGCGAGCGCAGCGACACCGACAATCCTGCCGAGCACCGACTCCGCGGTGGCGAGAATCCCGACCTGACTGACGATGAGCACGAGGATGAACGCTCGTGTCGCCCCCAGGGCGCGGCGCCGGCCAAAGTCCTTGCGCCGCAGCAGTACCAGGCTCCAGATGGTCATCAAGACACTTCCCGCTGCACCGGAAAGAACGCCGAGGATGATCGCCCGACTCTGTCCAGTGAGTGCCTCTCCGACCACGGCCCTCAACTCGGCCAGACTGTGAGGACTCAATCGTGAGCGAATCACGGGGGACCTCCTTGAGCGCGCTGGCAACCAGCGCCTGCACCAACTCAAGGTCTTTCATGCGGTACCCCCCACTCGAAGAACGGGTGCGCCGAACGTACACCCCCCGGAAGGGGAGTCAAGCGCAGCTCAGCTGCGTTCACCCCTGTCCACTGACCTCCTCAGCGGCGCTGCCCGTGGCACATCTTGAACTTCTTGCCCGAGCCACAGGGGCAGGCGGCATTCCGGGGGGTCTTGGTGAGCTGTTCCTCCGTGAGGACCGCACCGGAGCTGTCCACACTCCCATCGGCTCGCACATCGCGCTCCTCGACCCCACCGGTCTCGCTGGGCGCCGAGTAGTGCAGGGCGCCACGACGAGGCTGCTCGACCCCGACCCCCCGGACCTCCACGTGCGGATGCCTATCGGCCGACTCGGCAGCCTCGCCTTCCGGCTCAGCGTGAGCCTGGGGGGCCTCCTCCCCGACCGGACCGTCCTGCGCCTGCGGCATCGCGGCCAGCAGATCGGAGACGTGCATCGGCGCCACGGTTGGGGCCGGCGCCTCCTCGCGCTGCACTTCGACGTGGAAGAGCAGTCCGACCGACTCCTCCTTGACAGCCTCGTTCATGGCCTCCCAGAGCAGGAAGCCCTCGCGCTGGTACTCAACCAAGGGATCGCGCTGAGCCATCGCGCGCAGCCCGATGCCCTCCTGCAGGTAGTCCATCTCGTAGAGGTGCTCGCGCCACTTACGGTCCAGCACCGAGAGCATGACGCGGCGCTCGACCTCACGCATGACATCGCTGCCCAACTCCTCCTCACGCGCGTCATAAGCGTGGTGGGCGTCGGAGACGATCTCTTCCTTGAGTAGCGCCGAGGTCAGCCGGCCGCGACCACCGGCGGCATCGACCACCTGGTCGATGGTGAGCGAAATGGGGTACAGCCCCTTGAGCGCGGTCCACAGGCGTTCCAGGTTCCAGTCCTCGGCGAAACCATCAGAGGTCTCCGCATCGACATAGCCCTCGACGACATCGGTGACGAAGTGCCGGAGCTGATCGTGCAGGTCCTCGCCCTCCAGCACCCGGCGACGCTCGTCGTAAATCACGGTCCGCTGGCGGTTCAGCACGTCGTCGTACTTGAGGACGTTCTTGCGAATCTCGAAGTTCTGCGCCTCGACCTGGGTCTGCGCGGACTGGATCGACCGGGTCACCAGCTTGGACTCGATCGGGACTTCGTCCTCCATTCGAGCCGTGGTCATCACCCGGTCTACCAGGCCGGCATTGAATAGCCGCATCAAGTGGTCCTGCAGCGAGAGGTAGAAGCGCGACTCGCCGGGGTCTCCCTGACGGCCCGAACGACCGCGCAACTGGTTGTCGATGCGCCGCGACTCATGCCGCTCGGTCCCCAGGACGTAGAGTCCACCGAGCTCGGTGACCTCTTGGTGCTCGGCTGCTACCTCCATCTCGGCGGCCGCCAGCGCGTCATCCCAGGCGGCCTCGTACTCCTCGGGAGTCTCGTGCGGGTCCAGGCCACGGGCCTTGAGAGCCGCCACTGCCCGGAACTCGGGGTTGCCACCGAGCATGATGTCGGTACCTCGACCAGCCATATTCGTGGCGACCGTCACCGCGCCCTTGCGACCGGCGTCGGCCACGATCGCGGCCTCGCGCTCGTGGTGCTTGGCGTTGAGGACCTCATGACGAATGCCGCGGCGACGCAGCTGCTCGGAGAGGTACTCGCTCTTCTCGACGGATACGGTGCCGACGAGGACCGGCTGGCCGGCCTCGTGCCGCCCTGCGATGTCCTCCACGACCGCGGCATACTTCGCCTCTTCGGTCCGGTAGACCAGGTCAGCCTGGTCCTGGCGCACCATGGCGCGGTTGGTGGGGATCGGGACAACCCCCAGGTTGTAGATCGAGTTCAGTTCGGCCGCCTCGGTCATGGCGGTACCGGTCATCCCGGAGAGCTTGTCGTACATCCGGAAGAAGTTCTGCAGGGTGACCGTGGCGAGGGTCTGGTTCTCGTTCTGGATGGTCACCCCTTCCTTGGCCTCGATCGCCTGGTGCATGCCGTCGTTGTACCGGCGACCGGCCAGCATGCGGCCGGTGTGCTCGTCGACGATGAGCACCTCGCCATTCATGACGACATAGTCCTTGTCGCGGTGGAAGAGCTCCTTGGCTTTAATCGCGTTGTTCAGGTAGCCGATCAGCGGGGTGTTCGCCGACTCGTAGAGGTTCTCGATGCCCAGGTAGTCCTCCACGCGGTCAATGCCGCGCTCCAGGACGCCGACGGTCTTCTTCTTCTCGTCGACCTCGTAGTCGCCCTTGGCCTCAATGCCGCGCAACGGGTCGGCACCGACGCCACGCTCCAGGCGACGGGCAATTTTGGCGAACTCGTCGTACCACTTGGTCGGCTGGTCGGCCGGACCACTGATGATCAGCGGGGTCCGGGCCTCGTCAATGAGGATCGAGTCGACCTCGTCCACGATCGCGAAGTTGTAGCCCCGGTGAACCAACTCATCCGGGCTCCAGGCCATATTGTCGCGCAGGTAGTCGAAGCCGAACTCGTTGTTCGTGCCATAGGTGATGTCCTTGGCGTACTCGGCCCGGCGCTGCTCGGGGGTCATCGAGGCCAGGATGCAGCCGGTCTCCAGGCCGAGGAAGCGGTGCACGCGGCCCATCAACTCGGACTGGTACTCGGCGAGGTAGTCGTTGACCGTGACCACGTGCACGCCCTTGCCGGAGAGCGCGTTGAGATAGGACGGCAGGGTGGCTACCAGGGTCTTGCCCTCACCGGTCTTCATCTCGGCGACATTGCCCAGGTGGAGCGCGGCCCCGCCCATGATCTGGACGTCAAAGTGCCGCTTACCGATGGTCCGCTTGCTGGCCTCACGCACGGCCGCGAAAGCCTCCGGGAGCAGGTCATCGAGCGACTCGCCATCTGCCAGCCGCTTCTTGAAGATGTCGGTCTCGGCCCGCAACTCAGCATCGGTGAGCTTGACGAAGTCTTCCTCGATCGCAGCAACCTGGGCCGCAATGCCGTGCAGCTTCTTGAGCGTGCGCCCCTCACCGGCACGCAGCAGCTTCTCGACGATCTTCACGAACTTCTCCTTGCGGGCGCGACTGCGCCCCGCTGACACGGGTGGACTCAACGCACCAGGGTAGTCGAGCCTCACGGACGATCGGGCAACGCGGCATACGGATATCCAGTTCCCCATCCGGTCCGGCTCTGGCAGGGTGGCTGGCCATGACGGAAGGTATGCCGCCCGCCCGCCCGCGGATCGAGCTCACCGATGGCCTGGTGCGCCTGCGGGCGCACACCTCGGCCGACATCGACCGCATCGTCGAGCAGAGCAACGACCCGGAGTCGATGCAGTGGACCACCGTTCCCCGGCCCTACGGACCGGATGAAGCACGGGAGTTCCTCGCGCACATTGAGGCCGGCTGGGCGGACCCGAAGGGTCACCGCTACTGGGCGATCGAGGAGGTCGCCGCGCCGGGGGTTTACCTGGGCACGATCGACCTGCGACCCAGGGGGCTCAGCGCGGAGGTCGGCTTCGGGTTGCACCCGCAGGGCCGCGGTCGCGGAGTGATGTCGGGGGCATTGCGGCTCGTCTGCAGGTACTGGTTCAGCACCGGCGGCCAGCAAGTGACCTGGTGGGCCAACCGAGGCAACTGGGCCTCCTGGCGCGTGGCCTGGGCGTGCGGGTTCACCCACCGCGGCACGCTGCCCGGATACCTCACGGACGAACACGGGGCCGTGGATGCCTGGGTGGCGACCTTGCTGGCCGAGGACCCCATGGACCCTCTGACCCCGTGGTCCGAGCCGCCGGTCATCGAATCCGCGACCGACGGGCTGCGGCTGCGCCCGTGGCGCGACCAGGACGTGGACACCATGGAGGATCGGGACCAGCCGGCGCACTTTATGCCGGCTCGCGGCATCCTGGACCAGGCCACCTTTCCCGAGTGGTTGCTCGTGCGACGCGAGCGGATGTCCTGGGGTAAGACCTTGTCGTGGGCGATCGCGGATCTCGCGAGCGACCGTGCCCTCGGCGAGGTGCTGCTCTTTGTCCACGAAGGCACGCTCGACGATGACACCGCCGAACTCGGCTATCAGGTCGTGCCCAGCGCCCGTGGACGCGGAGTGGCCTCGGCCGCAACGCGGCTCGCGGTGGCACACGCCTTTGCCCCACGCGAGGCCGGCGGCCTGGGACTGCGCCGCTTGGTTGCTCAAACGGCGCAAGACAATGCCGCGAGCAATGGCGTCCTCACCCAGGCCGGATTCACCGTATGGGGCCGCGAGAGTGCCGCCGACCTGCTGCCGAATGGGCGCGGCAATGACGCCCTGCACTGGGAATTGTTGAGCTGATCAGGGCTGGCGGAGCACGAACTCCTCCAGGGCGCCCAACTCGCTCTCGAGCTCGGCTAGATCGCCGGCCCCTCCTCGGCCGGGTTCCCAGGTCAGTCGCTGCACGAGCAACCGGCCGGCAGCCCGGTCGGCTTTGAGGTCCACCCGGCCCACCAGGTCCTGTCCGAGCAGGAAGGGCAGCACGTAGTAGCCGTGGACTCGCTGCGCCGCCGGGGTGTAGATCTCCAGTCGGTAATCAAAACCCCAGAGGGCCCGCACTCGATCCCGCTGCCAGATCAGCGAATCAAAGGGTGACAGCAGCGCCCGAGCCTGCACGCGCCGTGGGCGACGAGCATCTCGGTGCAGGTAGGCCGGTCGGCGCCAGCCGTCGATGACCACCGGGAGCAGCGTGCCCTCGCCGACCAGGTCGTTGATCGCTGGGCGAGCCTGCTCAGGACGCAGGCGGACGTAGTCCCGCAGGCACTGCTCGGTGCCCACCCCGAGGGCCCGCGCCGAGATCTCGATCAGACTGCGGAATGCCGCCGCGTCATCGGGCCGCTGCTGAGGCGCCGCCTGCGCTGCAACAGCACGGGGCAGGACGGCCGCGGTCGCGGCATACCGGCGCTCAAACTGCGTGGTGCGACCGGCCGAGGAAATCTCCCCAGACCAGAAGAGGTGCTCGAGGGCGTTCTTGACCTGCGACCAATTCCATCCCCACTCATCGCGCTCGCGGGCGCGGTCGTGGGCGAGCGCCACCTCCGCAGCCCGGGAGGTCATCGGCCCCCGGCGGGTGACCTCATCGAGGACCGCCTCAACGAGGTCCGCGCGATCGCGAGCCACCCGCTGCATGCCACCCCAGGACTCCGCTGCCGCTCGAGCCATCCGAAAGCCAAAGAGCGGCCACATCGCCGGATCAATCAGCGAGGCCTCGTGGGCCCAATACTCCACCAGCCGGCGCGGGGCGCGATCCCGCATCCGATCCAGGATCGCCGGGTCATAGCCTCCGAGCCGCGAGAAGAAGGGGAGGTAGTGGCTGCGGGAGAGCACATTGACCGAGTCGATCTGCACCACTCTGACCGTGTTCACGACGCGTTGGAGGTCACGAAGTCCCGGTGACACCGGCCGCGGACGGGCGAAGCCTTGGGCCGCCAGAGCAATCCGCACCGCCGCCGGTTTCGAGAGGCGTTCGGGCGTCACCTCAGCCATCGAGCGGCGTGCGACGAAGGCGCGAGAGCGCAGTGACGATCAAGGTCGCCGCGTCAGCGGTGGTCATATCCATCCTTGCCGCGGCCTCGGCCAGACTCTGCCCACGAGCGAGCCGAGCCATGGCTTCATGCTCGTCGTGGCTGAGTGCCGGGGATCCCAGTCCCAGTGCGGAAAGTGCCCTGGCCGCCACCCCCGGGGTGAGGATCGGCTCACCCCGGTGGGCAGAGTGCACGGCTGCAGCGATGACCTCCGCCGGTCGGTCCTTGAGGACGTAGCCGATGGCCCCGGCAAGAAGGGCGGCGTAAAGATCGTTCTCGTCGTCGGACATCGAGAGCATGACGACCTTGACCTGAGGATGTCGCGCGGTGACGATCTGGGTGGCGTCAATGCCGCCCAAACCCGGCATCCGCACGTCCATGAGGATGACATCCGGCGCCACGTAGGCGCACCGATCCACGGCATCTTGACCGTCGCTGGCGAGGCCGACCACATTGATCGAGTCGTCCAAGCTCAGCACGACCTCTATCCCCTGGCGATACCTCGCATGGTCGTCTGCGACAAGCACGCGGACACGCAAGTCCGGATCGGTCACGAAGCGGCGGCCGCGTCGTCGAGGCGTTCGGTGTCCGCGTCGACCTCCAGGTGCAGAACGCCATACGACCAGCCGTGGCGGCGGTAGAGCACGCTCACCTTGTCGGTGTCCTTGTCGTGGAAGAGGAAGAAGTCATGACCCACCAATTCCATCTCCGAGAGCGCATCTGCCAGGCTCATGGGCGAGGTGCGGTGGACCTTCTCACGGACCTCGATAGGCGAGTCGCCGAAGGCACCCGAATCCTCGGTGGCAGGGGTGTCACTGTCAACGACCGACGGCGGAGCCACGGCAGCCATAGCGGCCCCCACCGACTGCGGGGTTCGCCGCCCCCGATGGACCTGCCGCTTGTCTCCGGCCCGGCGCAGTCGCTCGGTGAGTTTGTCGATCACCATGTCCAGCGCCGCGTACTTGTCGTCAGCACACGCCTCGGCGCGCACGACGGGACCCCTGGCCACACAGGTGATTTCGACGCGATCGCACGCCTTGGACTGGCGCCGATTCGGCTCGTGACTGATCTTGACTTCGATCCGACGAGTTCGGGGCGCGAGTTGGGACACCTTGGCGAGTTTGTCCTCGACGTGGGTACGGAAACGGTCTGAGACGGCGACGTGCCGACCGGTAACGACAATGTCCACGGTGAAAGTCTCCTCTGGCGAGTGAACGGGGGTACGAACCTCAGACGCCTGCGCGAGGGCGGTCAGCGGCGGCACCACCTCCAGCCTGAGCGGGACTTCATGGCCTGACGCTAGTCGGCCGCACCGACTCCGGCAACCGCTTGCGCACACTGGCGATACAGGTCGCCGCCTGGACGGTGCGGGCGCCGGCCTCGAGGAGGGCACGACTCGCCTCGGTCAAGGTGGCCCCGGTGGTAACGATGTCGTCCACGACAACACAGTCGGCGCCGCAGATGCGCTCCACCGCGGCCGTACGGACCCCCATCGACCCGCCGACATTTCGTGCTCGCTCGCGCCAGCCCAAGCGCGATTGGTCGGCCACGACCCGAGTCAGTACGAGCGCGTCGACGAGCGCGAAATCCTCGGTCAGGACCGTGCGCGCCAGATCGAGCATGGGGGCCCGCCCCCGCCGTCGGCGGGCGAGAGCGCTGATCGGGGCAGGGACGAGGAGGATCGCGCCATCCCGCCAACGGGCTCGGGTCAGGTCGGCCTCGTCGACCACGCCGCTGAGCGCCTGAGCCAGGAGCGCCGTCAGGATTGGTTGGAGGTCCGTGCGCCCGTGGTCCTTCCAGGCCGTGACCAAGCCCCGGACCGCGTCCCCCGAAGCCGCCGTCGCACACGCCGGGAAGCCGCTCGGAGCGGGATCCGGCTGGGTGCGTTGAGCGGCGGGGAAGGTCTGCGAGTCGACCTCCACGGCGCAGGGCGCACACAAGGCCGCCCGGCCCTGCAGGTGGGCGGCACACAGCGCACACTCGCCCATCAGCACCAAATCGAGGGCGGCCTCGAGAAGTCGGCGGGTCGGCATAGCGCCACCCTGGCGTCAGCCGATCGAGCGCTCCAGCCCGAGCGGGGCGGCGGTGGATAAGGCCGCGGCGGGCAACCTCGTGGGGATCGCGCCTCCCCGGATCGTGCCTTCCCGGATTGTGCCTTCCCGCTTCAACCGCGGGTCAGCCCCAGATCAGCCGCGGATCAGCCGGCTGCCGAAATGAGTTGGCCGGTTCCACCGGAGTTCCATTGGGCGCCGCTGCGCAGCCAGAAGGTGCCCTTGGACGTGCCCACAATGAGGGCGCGCCCGCCCGAGGTGGCATCGGTCCGGACTGCGTCGGCCAGCGGCGGCAGCGAGCGCACGGTGCCCGAGAGTTCCAGGATGGTCGGCACCCGAGTCGAACCATTGCCATCGGCGATCGTGGCCAAAGCCGTCTCGCTCACCCAGGTCAGTCCCCGCACGGCTGTCAAGGCGGGCCCGAGTCGGAGCCGACCACCCACCGCCTGCGGGAGCCCGTTCGCGTCCCGGCGGATACCGGTCACGTCCACCCGCGCACCCCGCCCCGCCGAGTCGGTGGAGATCACGGCCAGCAGGTCCCCATTCGGCGAGATCGACAGCTCAGTGACCTGCCGCCCGACCAACCACGGGACATCAACCGGTGCGGGGGCGGCCGAGAGTACCTGCGAGGTGGCTTGGACGAAGAGTCGAGTCCGCTTGTCCGCCGCGCTCACTCCTCCGAACCAGACGATGCCTCGACGGTCGTATCGCGGTCCGCACATCGATGACGCAAAAGGCGGCAGCACGATCTCGCGGCCCTCCCGCCAGCGCCGCGCGATCACGCCCGGTCCATCAAGACTGGCCAACTCGCGACCGTCCGCCGAGAGTGCGAGCGCCCGCTGGTTGGCAGGCACGGCCGGGTAGCTCACGCTCAGGGCCGCATCCGGCGAGGACTCGTCATCGGTCGACCGGTAGATCCGGACCTGAGTTCCTCGACGAACGACCGGGTATGCCGCAGGTCCCGGAACGAAGAGGTTCAGCCCGACGTCCGAAGGGTGCTTGGTCACTTCGGGCGCTCCGGGTAGCGCCACAGGAACGCCATTGCTGAGCAACTTGACACCGCTGACCCGGCTGTCTTGGCGCACAGTGGCGACCAACTGGGCAACCAGGTCGGCGCGCAACTCGGGGTCATCGGGCGGGGAGGTCACGACAAGATTGACCGAGGCCACGCCATCGTCGATGACCACAGTGTCACCGGCCAGCCGCGTGCCCGCTGGCACCGCGGAAGTCACCGTGCCCAGCAAGTGCTTCGGGACCGGGTCGAGTTGAGCGCGCGCCAGCCGAGAGGCCAGCCGGTCCAGAGGGAACCAGCGCAGATCCGGCACCAAGGTTCGTCGATCCTCAGCAACGAAATAGACGGCAAAGGGTTGAATCAGGCGAGGCAACTCGGCCTCCGGAAGCCATCGGCCAAAGCCCTCCGGCAGGGTGGAAACCCGCCACTGACCATCCTCATTCGTCAAGTCGATCAGGGCCCTGGCCTCGCTGCCCGGGGCGGCCGAGACATAGTCACCGGTCGCGCTGATCTGACCCGAGGTGGGGGCCGTGACCACCACCGTGTCGGCGTCGACCGGGGTGACCCGAATCCGGGCTCCAGGCGCCAGGACCACCACGGCGCTATCGGGCGCCCACTTCGTGCCGGCCTGCGTAGTGAGGAAGGACCGTGCGACGTCATAGGCGCCATCACTGGCCCCGCCAGCGCGAAGGAATCCGGTCACGATCGACTCTTGGTCAGCATCGATGCCAGGACCGGGGTAGACCACCCGAACCGGGGGCTGCACCCGCTCCCCCAACTCCAGGCCGGCCTCCACCGGCGTGTCCACGCTCAGCCCGGTGCAGCCGACGAGGACGACCGCCGCGACCGCCACCGCTGCTCGACGCGGGCCCCTCACGAGACAGCCTCTGGAGCAAGCGGCAAGGGGGATGCGGTCAGGGGCGTGCTTTGCTGGGTGGGCAGCGTCAACCGGAAGCGCGACCCGACGCCAGGCTGCCCCCACGCCTGCAGCCAACCCTCATGGAGTCGCGCGTCCTCGAGGGCGATGGCCAGGCCGAGGCCGGTTCCGCCGGTCGTCCGCGCGCGTGCCGGGTCGGCCCTCCAGAATCGGGTGAAGACCAAGCCAGCCTCGCCGGGCGCAAGGCCAACCCCGTGATCCTCGACCAGGACTGCGACGGCACCGTCCGCAGACCGGATCCAAATGTCGATCGGCCGACCCTCGCCGTGCTCGATGGCATTGACCACGAGATTGCGAATGATCCGCTCCACGCGGCGCTCATCGATCTCGGCCTCGGCGGGGCGCGAGGGTGAATGAATGGTCACCACGCTCCCCCGGCGTTGGGCCAGCGGAGCTGAGCCCTCAACGACGCCCGTCACCGTCTGGCGCAGATCGACCGACTCCAGGTGCAATGCGGCCGCGCCGGCATCGAACCGACTGATCTCGAGCAGGTCGGCCAAGAGGTCCTCGAAGCGGTCAAGTTGATCGCGCAAGAGCTCAGCGGACCGAGCCACCGGAGGCTCGAAGTCCTCGCGTGCCCCATGAATGAGATCGACCGCCATCCGGATCGTGGTCAGCGGGGTGCGAAGCTCATGGGAGACATCGGAGACGAAGCGTTGCTGCACGGCAGAGAGGGACTCCAGCTGACGGATCTGGGTCTGCAGCGACTCGGCCATCGCATTGAACGAGGTACCCAGGAGCGCAAGGTCGTCGGTTCCGGTGGAGGTCATCCGCTCGTCCAGTTGGCCACTAGCCAGCCGCTGGGAGACTTCGGCCGCCAGCCGCACCGGGGTCACCACCTGGCGGGTCACCACCCAGGCAATAGCGGCCACGAGCAGGGTGAGAATCAGCCCGCCAACGAGCAGCGAGTTGCCGATGAGCACCATCGTGGCCTGCTCGCGTTGGAGCGGGTAGACCAAGTAGAGCTCGTACGGACCGGCATTCGGGATCTGGATGACAGAGCCCACGGCAACCGCGGGGACCGCGGCGTCGTCGATCTCGACTTCGGTAATGGTGATCTGCTGCCGGGCGGGATCAGCGGCCACGGCCGCCCGCAGCTTGGCCGGGATATCGCCGACCCGGACCACACCCGACTCCAAATCGGCCACGACCAGGCCCTTGGCGCTATCCGGCATGCGGGTCATCACGACATACCGGCTGGGGTCTGGTCCGGGTGGCGCGAGGTACTGGTTCAACAGATCTCGGGCGACGATATTGAGGTCGTCCAGCGAGGTCGCTTTGGAGTCTTCCCACTGCGCCTGGACATTCGTCACCAGGTTCTGGGACTCGTATTTCGCCGCCTCGATGCGATCGCGTTCCAGGCCGTTGCCGATCTGTTGGTACAGATAGGTCCCCAGCAGCCCCACCACGATCAGTCCCAAGAGCGCGGTGCTCGTGACAATCCGGGTCTGCAGCGAGCGCCGCCATTGGCGGAGCGCGGGACGCACAACCTTGGCGAGCAGGGCCCGCCTCCAGGCACTGGTCATCGTCAGGGCGGGCCGGCCTTGTATCCCACGCCGCGCACGGTCACCACGATTTCCGGACGCTCGGGGTCGCGCTCGATCTTGCTCCGAAGCCGTTGGACATGCACATTCACCAGGCGGGTGTCCCCAGCGTGCCGATATCCCCAGACTTGCTGCAGCAAGACTTCACGCGAGAACACCTGCCAGGGCCGACGGGCAAGCGCGACCAGGAGGTCGAACTCCAACGGGGTCAGCGGGATCTGCTCCTCACCGCGCCGCACCGCATGGCCAGCGACATCGATCGACAACTCCCCGATGGTCAGTCGCTCCGGCTCGCTCTCATCAGTGCGCCGCAACCGAACCCGGACCCGCGCGATCAACTCTTGCGGCTTGAAGGGCTTGACGACGTAGTCGTCGGCGCCGGACTCCAGACCCAGCACGACGTCCAGGGTGTCGGTGCGGGCGGTGAGCATCACGATGGGGACCCCAGACTCGGCTCGGATCCGTCGGCATACCTCCAAGCCGTCGATCCCCGGGAGCATCACATCGAGGAGCACGAGGTCCGGTCGATGCTCCCGCAGTGCCGGTACCGCATCCAGGCCATTGTCGACATGCACGACATCGAAACCCTCCGCACGCAGCACAATGCCGAGCATTTCGGCTAGGGCTTGGTCGTCGTCAACGACGAGCACTCGTGCCTTCACCAGCCAGGTCCTCCTCCCGCGGGCGCGCCCCGCACGGGGCAACTGTATGCCGCCGCACGCCCCGATGACCTAGGGTTCTCGCGTGCGGGTCTTTCCCGATCTACCCACGCTCTCCGCGCCGACGAAGATTCGACTGGGCTTCGCGGTCATTACCGGCTTGTATGCCGTCCTCACCTCGACCGTCGTGGCCACCCTCCCGTGGCTCTTTCTCGTGGTCTCACTGGATCTGACGGCCACGGCGATCGGTGCCATCCCCGGATTGAGCCCCACCCGAGTGCGCCGCATGACGCTGACCTTCATTGCCTTGTCGGCGGCGGCCGCGGGCGCAGCCTTCGGGGTGCGTGGCGTCCCTACCGCCCCACTGGTGTTGATCGCCGCGTACCACGCCGGATTGCGTTTCCAGCGGTTCGGATACCTCCTGGCCTGCGTGCTGGCCTTCGCCGCGGCCTTCGTCTCCACCCTGCTGGTCCATACGGCCAGGGAGCCCGCCCTCAAACCGATCTTCGCGTGGGCCGTCGCGGCCTTGGCGCTCGGAGTCCTGGGCGCCTGGAGCCACCGCCTCTCGGCCGAGAACGACGACGGCGGCGACTCACCCGAGGTCGTTGAGGCCATCGCGCTCATGCAGCGCCTGCGCGAGTTGTCCGACGAGATGGACACCGGCTTCGATGCCCCCGCCCTGGCCTCGGCGACCTTGCAGTCACTCGGGCATGCGGTTCCGAGCGATCGATCCGTGGTGTTCACAGGTGCCAGCGCCACCACTTTGGCCCCGGTCGCCCTGCGCGGGGCAACCCGGGTTCCCTGGTTGGGCCGCTCGGGAGGCTCGACGCTGCTGGAGGCCGCGGCGAGCCACCCCGGCCCGCTCATTCAGACCTGGAGCGATGCCACCGGGGAGCGCTGCGTGCTCTCGGTACCCTTGGTGGCTCGCTCTGGAGAAGCAATTGGGCTGCTCGTCGCTGATCGTGTGGCGAGCGATCCGTTCACTGCCGAGGAGTTGGGAGCGGCCTGGCTGGTGGCTCGCCGGACGGCGCCCGCTCTCGGCGCCGCCTTGCTCTTCGCGGACTTGCGGGCGCGTGCCAGCCTGGAGGAGCGCCAGCGGCTGGCCAGGGATATCCACGATGGCATCGCGCAGACCATTGCCGCCCTGGGCTTCGAACTAGACGCGGTCCGGCTCCAGGCGGCCAAGACCAATAGCCCGCTAGCCGAGAGCCTCAATGACCTGCGGACCTCCCTGCAGACCACTCTGCTTGACGTTCGCCTCCATATTTCTGATCTCAACATGAGTCAGCGCCCGGAGACCGGGCTCGGCGCGATCATTGGCGCGGCGGTCCAGAACTTCGGCGCCGTCACCGGGGTCAAGACCACCGTCTCAGTGAGCGAAGGCCTGCTTCGGTTGCCCTCGCATGTCGAGCTCTCCGTCTACCGACTCGCGATGGATGTCCTGGCTGATGCCCAGGCGACCGGTGCCACCAGCGCCACGCTGACTTTGAGTGTGGAAGCTCCTGGCGTGGACCTCTGTGTGAGTCATGACGGGGCCTCGCGACTCACCTCAGAGTCATTCCGTGACAACCCACTTCGCGCGGAAGGTGCCGCCATCGCCGCGGATCGACTCCCGGCAGGGGGCACGCGAGTATCCCTGGTCCTCGGCACCGTGGGACCTCTCCGGGTCGCGCCGCAGGCTAGCGTGGCCGACAATGGTGGACCTGACGGGTTCAGCGCCGCTGAGTTGGGCGACCATGGCCCGTCCGTACCGTTCCAGCAGGAGGCATCGCCGTGACCGTCAGGGTTCTGCTCGTCGACGACCACACCTTGGTGCGCCAGGCGGTGGCGCAGATGCTCGACATGCATCCGGCGCTCTCGATCGCTGGCCAGGCAGGATCAGTGGCCGAGGGTCGGCAACTCCTCCAGTCCCAGCGCATCCTGGACGGGCATGGTGCCCACACTGTCCTGGTTGTGGATGTCTCGATGCCCGATGGCAGCGGCCTCGCCTTGGCCCGGGAAGCACGCCGGGCATCCTCGCAGGTGGGCATCGTGGTGCTGACGATGCATGCCGACGACACCACCCTCCTCGACGCTCTCGACGCTGGAGCCTCCGCGCTGGTCCGCAAATCCTCGCCCGCCGAGGAGGTCGTCTCCGCGGTGCTGCGCGCCGCAGAATCGCCGCTGACCTTTTCGGCCGCCGGTTTGGCTGAGGCCCTTCGCCGCCGATCCGAACCCAAGCAGACCCCTCTCACCGTGCGAGAGACCGAGGTCCTCGAGCTTCTCGCGGAAGGGTCGTCGGTCGCTCAGGTGGGGAAGACGCTCTACATGAGCGAGTCCACGGTCAAGACCCATATCGCCAAGATCTACGACAAGCTGGGCGTGCACAATCGCGCGGGTGCTGTCATGACCGCAGTGCGGATGGGCTTGGTCGGAGACACCGGCTCCCCCCGCTAAGCGACACCGCTCCCCCGCTCAGCGACCCCGACTCCCCCGCTTTGGCGGGTCGTCAGCCGGTCGGGCGAGTGCTGGAAAAGAGATCGATCAGCGGGTCCCTGAGCAGGATCGCGGCGCCGACCAACACGATCGCCACCAAGCCGATCATCAGGCCGTACTCCACGACCGTCGCGCCCTCTTCCTCACTGAGGCGAGTACGAAGGGCGGCGAGAGCCTTGGTCATCAGCGGTGGCCTTTCAGGCGATGGGTCGGATCATGCGAGGTCAGGACCCCGATCTCCACACTGACATATGTCCCCCTCGGCTGGGGGCAAAGGCCGCGAGACTCGCCCGATAGGTGGTCGACGTCGACCGAATGGACGAGTCCACCCGGGTCCTGACCTCGCGCGCGTCAGTAGCGGTAGTGATCCGGCTTGTACGGCCCGGCGACGTCCACGCCCAGGTACTCCGCCTGCTCCTTGGTGAGTTCGGTCAACTCGACCCCCAGGGACTCCAGGTGGAGCCGCGCGACCTTTTCATCGAGGTGCTTGGGCAGGGTCTCAACCTTCGGCGCACCCTCGTCGTCCAGGTAGGACTCGGCGTGCGTGAACATCTCCACCTGGGCGATGGTCTGGTTCGAGAAGCTATTGGACATCACGAAGCTCGGGTGGCCGGTGGCATTGCCCAGGTTCATCAGGCGGCCCTCGGACAAGACGATGATCGAGTGGCCATCCTCGAAGGTCCACTCGTGTACCTGCGGCTTGATCTCGGTCTTGGTGATACCCGGGGTGCGGGCCAGGCCGGCCATGTCGATCTCGTTGTCGAAGTGGCCGATATTGGCGACGATCGCCTTGTCCTTCAGGGCGCTCATGTGCTCCGCAGTGACGACATTGAAGCAGCCGGTGGCCGTGATGATGATGTCGGCCTGGCCGATCACCTCATCCATGGTCGCCACCTGGTAACCCTCCATCGCGGCCTGCAGCGCACAGATGGGATCGATCTCGGTCACGATGACGCGGGCGCCCTGGCCGCGCAGCGAGTCCGCACAGCCCTTACCCACATCGCCAAAGCCGGCCACGACGGCGACCTTGCCGCCAATGAGCACATCGGTGGCGCGGTTGAGGCCATCGATCAGCGAGTGGCGGCAGCCGTACTTGTTGTCGAACTTGGATTTGGTCACCGAGTCGTTGACATTGATGGCCGGGAAGAGCAACTCGCCGGCTTCCGCGAGCTGGTAGAGCCGGTGCACCCCGGTGGTGGTCTCTTCGGTGACGCCCTTGATCTCGCCGGCGACCCGGGTCCACTTCTGTGGGTCCTGGGCGAGCGTGCGCCGAACGAGCGCCTTGAAGACCGCGAACTCCTCGGAGTCCTCCTGCGTGGTGGCCGGGACCTGACCGGCCAACTCCCACTCCCGGCCCTTGTGGACCAGCATGGTCGCGTCGCCACCGTCATCCAGGATCATGTTGGCGAACTGCCCCCCGGGCCAGGTCAAGATGGCCTCGGTGCAGTCCCAGTACTCCTCCAGGGTCTCGCCCTTCCAGGCAAAGACCGGGACACCCTGAGGGTCCTGCGCGCTGCCGGTCGGCCCGACAACGACGGCGGCCGCGGCCTCGTCCTGCGTGGAGTAGATATTGCAGCTGGCCCAGCGCACCTGCGCGCCGAGTGCCACCAGCGTCTCGATGAGGACGGCGGTCTGCACCGTCATGTGCAGCGAGCCGGCGATCCGGGCACCGGTGAGCGGCTTGGACTCGCCAAACTCGGCCCGCAGGGCCATCAGACCAGGCATTTCGTGCTCGGCCAGGCGAATTTGGTGACGTCCCGCCGTTGCCAGGGCAAGGTCCTTAACGTGGTGGTCAATCGACATCGAAAGTCTCCATGATGGTGGTCGGAAAAGCGCGCACAAACGCAACAGTGAATGACCCGGCGTCGCCCATCTGGGCCGCTGTCATGGAGTCGAGGGGTATCACCCGCGCCGGCAGTGCAGCACAGTCTACCGTCTCGGGAGGTAGCCGTCGGCCTGACAGACTGGCCCCATGCGGGTCCTCGGCTTCGGTACCTATGACCGTGCGCGACACCCGCGTGCCGGAGTGCTCCTCGACGGCCTGCAGGAGAGCGGCGCCCAGGTCGATGAGTTGGTCCTGCCGCTTGGTTTCTCCACCGCTGAGCGCGTCGACATGCTGGCCCACCCGTGGAAGGTCTCGCGCCTAGTGGCCCGGCTCGCCACGAGGTGGGCAGGTTTGGTGCGGCGCCGGTATGCCGCTGGTTCGCCGGAGGTGGTCCTCGTCGGCTATCTGGGGCAGCTCGATGTCTTGCTCGCCCGTGCTCTCTTCCCGCGAGCCATCATCGTGCTGGATCTGCTTGTCCTGGGCGCAGATACCGTCACCGATCGCGGCCACGGCTCTCGCCTCCGACTCGCCGCCACCGGCTCACTCGACCGGGCGGCGATGGCTGCCGCCAACGTGATCGTCGTGGATACGGCCGCGCACGCCATGCTCGTCCCTGAGCGGGCTCGCACCAAGGTGGTGGTGTGCCCGGTGGGTGCGGGCGCCGCCTGGTACGACGCTCGGAAGCCGGAGCGAGCCACCACGAACCCACTCTCCGTGGTCTTCTATGGCGCCCACACTCCGCTGCAGGGAACGCCGGTCATCGGCGCGGCCCTCGCCTTGCTCGAGACCGAACTGTCGCAGGGGCGCCTGCGGGTCACCATGATTGGGGAGGGTCAAGACCTGGTCGCCTGCCGCCGAGCTGCTGGAGATGTGCCGGGGGTGACCTGGCATGGCTGGATCGAGCCCGCCGAGCTGCCCGGCATCGTCGCGAGCCATGACATCTGCCTGGGCGTCTTCGGGACGACCGCCAAAGGCAGTCGCGTCGTCCCGCACAAGGTCTTCGAGGGAGCCGCGGCCGGGTGCGCCATCGTCACCAGCGGAACTGCGCCGCAACGCGAATCGCTCGGCAACTCTGCGGTTCTCGTGCCGCCGGGAGATCCTGCGGCCCTGGCCACCGTCCTCGCCCACCTGGTGAGCGATGCCGCCTTGGTGGACCGCCTGCGCCTGCGGGCCGCACAGCACGCGGATCAGGCTTACCGTCCACGCGTGGTTGCCGCCGCCCTGCACTCGACTCTGTTAAGGAAGTGCCATGACTGATAGCACCCCGCTGCCACCTCTGACGCTGCGCGCCTGGCTTCGCTATGACGTGGTCGCGCGATCACTCGACCGGTTGCGCCCGGCAACGGTGCTCGAGATCGGTTGCGGCCAAGGCGCGTTCGGCGCACGGGTGGCCGGGCGGACGGCATACCTCGGCCTTGAGCCGGATCCCGAGTCCTATGCCGTTGCCGCCGAACGCATTTCCGCTCACGGTGGCCAGGTGAAGCAGGCAACGACGCGCGAACTTGATCCAGGCAAGGGCTATGACCTGGTCTGTGCCTTCGAGGTGCTCGAGCACATCGAGGATGACCGCGCAGCCCTTCTGGATTGGGTTCGCTTCATCCGCCCCGGTGGGCATCTGGTCATCTCGGTGCCCGCGGATCCCAGCCGATTCGGGCCGATGGACGAGCGTGTAGGTCACTTCCGCCGGTACTCGGTCGAGCGATTGGAGTCCTTGGTGCGCGAGTGCGGCTTGGTTGAGGTCAGTACCACGGTCTACGGCTGGCCCTTGGGTTATGCCCTTGAAGCCGTGCACAACTGGCGCGAGAGCCGCAGGCCGTCGGCGCCAGCGGAGGCGTCGATGGCCGAACGGACTGCCTCCAGCGGCCGCCTCATCCAGCCCACCAAGCGTGCGACCGGATTGGCCATCGCTGCCGCCACGGTGCCCTTCAGGGGATTGCAAAGGCTTCGCCCCACGGTCGGCATCGGGCTCGTGCTGCAGGCCCGACGACCCGCAGTGTCTGAGGTCTAGGGCCGACGAGCCTCGTCGACCAGGAGCACCGGGACGCCATCGTCGATGCGGTAGGCCAGTCCACAGTCCGCACCCTCACAGACCAACTCGGGGCCACCCTGCGGTCCAACGGCATCACGCAGCTCGGCTCGGCACGCCGGGCACCGCAGGATCTCCCGCAGCCAGGGCTCGATGTCGTGGCTCATGTCCACTCCCTTCACAAGTGTTCTCCTCTGACGATACCCAGCACGTGATCACGCACTCGCTGCATCGTCAGGACGTCTGCCGCCTCCACATTGAGGCGAAGCAAGGGTTCAGTATTGGAGGCGCGCAGGTTCAACCACCACATCGGGTCCCCGGCGCCGCCCTCATGGACCAAGGTCAGCCCGTCAAGGGTGTCGATGGTGACGCCCTGAGTCTGACCCCAGGCCCGGACCGCGTCCGTGGCTCCGGTGACATCAGCGACCCGCGAGTTGATCTCGCCGGAGGCGACGTAACGCTGAAGATCGGCCATCAGCGCCGACAAGGCCCCGTCTTGACCGCCGAGGGCCGACAGGACGTGCATCGCCGCCAGCATCCCGGTGTCGGCGAACCAGAAGTCTCGGAAGTAGTAGTGCGCCGAATGTTCGCCGCCAAAGGCCGCATCATGGCGCGCCATCTCGGCCTTGATGAAGGAATGTCCCACCCGGGTACGCACCGGACGAGCGCCGGCGGCCACGATCTCCTCGCGCACCTGGGCAGAGCAAATGACGTTGTGCACGATGGCTACGTCCGCGGGATCGGTGCCAGCCTGCATGAGCGCGGCGATCTCCCGCCGAGCGATCAGCGCGGTGATGGCCGAGGGGCTCACCGGCTCGCCCCGCTCATCGACCACGAAGCAGCGGTCCGCGTCGCCGTCAAAGGCCAGGCCCAGGTCTGCGCCATGCTCCACGACCGCCCGCTGGAGGTCCACCAGATTCGCGGGGTCGAGCGGGTTGGCTTCGTGGTTGGGGAAGTTGCCATCCAACTCGAAGTACAGCGGGATCACCCGCAGCGGCAATGGCTCAAGCCCGCCCTCACCGCCCAGCACGGCTGGGATGGTCAGTCCGGCCATGCCATTGCCGGCGTCGACGACCACCGTCAGCGGGCGCACCCCGGACAGATCAACCAGGCCGCGCAGGTAGGCGGCATACGCCCCGATCAGGTCAACTCGCGTCACCCTTCCCGGCTCTGCCACGGCCGGCACATCGGCCGTGCCGGCCAGGACCGCCTCGGCGAGCTCGCGCAGGTCGATCAGGCCGGAGTCTTGGCCGACCGGCCGAGCCCCGGACCGGCAGAGTTTGATGCCGTTGTAGGCCGCAGGATTATGGCTGGCGGTGAACATTGCGCCCGGCATCGAAAGCTGTCCGCTGGCGAAGTAGAGCCCATCGGTGCTGGTCAGACCCATCATCAGGGCATTGCAGCCGCGCTCGGCCAGTCCCCTGGCGAAGGCCGCGCTCAACCCGGGTGATGACTCGCGCATGTCGTGGCCGATCACCACATCGCTCGCGCCTTCAGGGCGTACCACGACCTCTGCGAATGCGGTCCCCAGGGCCGCAGCGACCGCCTCATCGAGCTGGGATCCGACCAACCCTCGGACGTCATAGGCCTTGACGATGTCAGCGAGCGGCGAAGGGGTCACAAGGGACCACCCTAAGGGAGGCAGGGCCTGGATTTAGGACTCACCCAGGCCGCGCAGGACGCGCAAATGGCCGCGCCGACCGATCTCGCCGGTCTCGCCGGTCTCGCCGCTCGCTCGCGCCACCGGCGCTGCCACCGCCGGAGCCGCCGCGGCCGGCCCCCGCTCACGGATGGCGTCCGCGAGATCGAAGAGGTCGTCCGAAGGCACGGGGCGGTTCGTGGCGGACGCGGGCGCAAGATCCTCAACGAGCCGCACGACATCCCAGCCCCGCGGGGCGGTCAACCGCACGGTGTGCTCGGAGCACAAGTCGTAGGTGTGCGGCTCTGCATAGGTCGCCAAGGGACCGAGCACGGCCGCCCGGTCGGCGTAGGCGAAGGTCAAGGTCGCCACGGCAGGCCGGACACACCCGGTCTTGCTGCAGGTCCGCGCGAGGTTCACGTCCCGGACTCTAAGGCAGGGCGGCCACACTGCGGCCCAGGCACGCCGTAGCATGCGCTCGTGAGCCTGTCCCGACCGCTGCCGCGAGGCCAGCGATGAGCGCTCGCGGGCGGCATGGCCTGCGCGGACCGCTGGCCTGGCCGCCGGTGCCCGCGATGCGGACCCGCCGTGAGGTCTTTGACGAACTGGTGCTCGATGCCCTGGATCGCCTGCGCCCGGTGCTTGGCGATCGGGTCGACGATATCGAGGTCGCCGTCGAGGACGTCCCACCCACCGACCCAGCTCCATGGGAGGAGCGGATTGCGCCCCTAGGTCGCGCGCACCCGCGCACCCCCGACCGCCGACACCGGGTGGTCGTCTATCGCCGACCAGCGGAGAGCAGAGCACGCGATCCGCGCGAACTCGCTGTCATCATCGACGAAGTCATGGTTGAACAGGTGGCCGCGCTGCTGGGCTTGCCGCCCGACGAACTGAGCAGTTAAGGGCCCGCCGGGACGGCGGTCATCGAGCCACCGGCCTCGAGTGCGGATACGAATGGGGTGCTCGTCAGCAGCGGGGCGTTCGCGTCCGCCTCGATGACGCTTCCCTGGACCGCCGATCCGCTGGGCACCTCGAGCCAGACGCTGGCTCCGGTCACCGGGATGAGCGTGACCCGATCCGCTGGCACCCGCAACTCACGTGGGGTGGCTACCCCAGCAACCACCGTCCACAGGGTCACTGAGACCACGGAGCTCTGCGCCCGCAGCGCCACGCTGGCCTTGCCTGCCCCGGTCAAGGTGACTCCGCTGACTCCCGATACCGGCAACGCCGAGCTCGCCCAGGCCAGATCGGCGTCCGGGCTACGAACCAGCCGGCCCAGGGCCGAGGCGATGATCGGCACGTCAGCACTGACCTCAACCGAGTAGGTTCCCGCGGCCAGGCCGCTCAACGGCAGGTCGACCGATCCCCCGGCCGGTACAGTCAGCACCGACCCCCCACGCAAGGCGACCAATCCCTGGGGGCCCGCGACGCTGA
>WBZP01000758.1_pt1 | contig 42176 bp, 42 predicted proteins | sample 5204301 | NCBI WGS metagenome assembly WBZP01 (sample SAMN12412401, study PRJNA552823) | activated sludge metagenome | isolation source: activated sludge from nitrification reactor of wastewater treatment plant... | place: USA: Pennsylvania | collected 2017
TGATCCCCTGCCCTTCTTTCGCTCCGCCATCGCTGTTGCTCCCGTGTGTGATTCGTCTCGGGAACAATTTTCGTCATCGCGCGCGCGAAGGGGAAGAACGCCGTAGGGTTACCGCTTACAACCGAAAGGCGGTATGGGCAGAAGATCAGCCGCACATGTCTGCCGCCGGCATATCTTATTTGGGCGCAGGATACGTGTTGGCGGAAGGGGGAAGGTCGTTCGGATCCACTTGGAGCTTCCAAATCCGGCGGCGTCCCGGCTTGTCGGTTCGTGCGCGGAGATTCCAGCATCTGGCGTCAATCCAAGCGGCCGATTGACCGGCGCAGCCGAAATGTGGCGCTTGTCGAATAGCCTCTTCGGCCCCTGACGCGGGCCCTCGTTCGGCCCGGCATGGGCAAGCGACCGGGCCGGGCGCGAAGCAGTGCTCCGCGGAGGCTCCCGCCCCGTCCCGCCGGCGCGGACTCCCGCCCGCGGCGGCGGTCCGAGCCCCGCGTGCTACCATGCCGCGCCCGCCATGTCCGATCTCGATCGCATCTTCGCCCCCGAGGGGCCGCTCGCCGCCGCCGTGGCGGGGTTTCGTCCGCGGCCGCAGCAGGTGGAGATGGCGCAGCGCATCGCCGCGGCGATCGCCGGCAACCGGGCGCTGGTGGCAGAGGCGGGCACCGGCACCGGCAAGACCTTCGCCTATCTGGTGCCGGCGCTGCTCTCGGGCGGGAAGGTGATCGTTTCCACCGGCACCAAGACCCTGCAGGACCAGCTCTTCAACCGCGACCTGCCGACGGTGCGCGATGCGCTGAAGGTCGGTGCCACGGTCGCGTTGCTGAAAGGCCGCGCCAACTACGTCTGCCCCTATCACCTGGAGCGGGCGATGAGCGCCGGCCGGCTGGCTTCGCGCGAGGAAGCGGCGCACCTGCGCAAGATTGCCCGTTTCGCCCGGCGCACCAGGAGCGGCGACAAGGCCGAATGCATCGACGTGCCGGAGGACTCGGCGGCGTGGGCGGTGGCCACCTCGACGCGCGAGAACTGCCTGGGCCAGGAATGCCCGAACGTCAAACAGTGCTTCGTGCTGGCGGCGCGCCAGGATGCGCTGGCCGCCGACGTGGTGGTGGTCAACCATCATTTGTTCTTCGCCGACGTGATGTTGAAGGACGAAGGCATGGGCGAGCTGCTGCCGGCGTGCAACACGATCATCTTCGACGAGGCCCACCAATTGCCCGAGGTCGCCGGATTGTTTTTCGGCGACAGCCTTTCGACCACGCAGCTCGTCGAGCTGGCGCGCGACAGCCGCAACGAAGGGCTGGTGGCGGCGAAGGACTATCCGCCGCTGCAGGAGGCGGCGCAGGCGCTGGAAAAGGCGGCGCGCGATCTGCGGCTGGCGGTGCAGGGTGAGAACCAGCGCCTGCCTGCCGCGCGGCTGGAAGCCGAGGCGCCGTTCGGCGAAGCGCTGCAGGGACTCGCCGTCGTGCTGAAGGAACTCGGCCGTCATCTCGACGCGCAGTCCGCGCGTGGCGAGGGCCTGGCCAACTGCCTGCGCCGCACGCAGGAGCTGGCGGCCGGTTTGCAGCGCTGGCGCAGCGGCCAGGGCGATGGCGCGGGTGGGGCGGGTGATTTGGGCGCCGCCGCCGACGAGGCCGTGGTGAAATGGGTCGAGGTCTATTCGCAGGCGATGTCATTGAACATGACGCCGCTGGACATCGCGCCTATTTTCCGGCGGCAGATGGAAGGCCATCCGCGCGCCTGGGTGTTCACGTCGGCGACCCTGGCGGTGGGCAGCAACTTTTCGCATTACTGCGGTGAGCTGGGGCTGGACGAGGCCGATACCGCCGTGTGGGGCAGTCCCTTTGATTACGCCAACAACGCCTTGCTCTACGCCCCGCGCGACATGCCCGATCCGAACAGCGCGTTGTATCAGGAAGCCGTCGCCGAGGCCGCCTGGCCGGCGATCCGTGCCTCGGGCGGGCGCGCCTTCGTGCTGTGCACCTCGCTGCGGGCGATGCGCCGGATTCGTGAGCTGTTGCAGCAGAAGCTTGCCGGCGAAGGCGTCGAACTGCCGCTGCTGATGCAGGGCGAGGGTTCGCGCTCGGAATTGCTGGAACGTTTCCGAATTCTCGGCAACGCGATCCTGGTCGCCAGCCAGAGTTTTTGGGAGGGCGTCGATGTGCGCGGAGAGGCCTTGTCGCTGGTGGTGATCGACAAGCTGCCCTTCGCGCCGCCCGACGACCCGGTGCTCTCGGCGCGCATCGACCGGCTGCGCGCGGCGGGGCGCAACCCCTTCATGGAATACCAGTTGCCGCGCGCGGTGATCAGCATGAAGCAGGGCTCGGGACGCCTGATCCGCGACGAGAAGGATCGCGGCGTGCTGATGATCTGCGATCCGCGCCTGATCGGAAAACCTTACGGCAAGGCCGTCTGGCGCTCGCTGCCGCCGATGCGGCGGACGCGCGAATTGGCCGAGGTCGAATCTTTTATGGCCGAGTCGGTAAGATTGCGCCATGAATAACCAGCGCAGCATCGATCTGGCCGAGCAACTCAACGCCGGATGCCAATGCATTTCGCTCGATCGCGAGGGATTGGGACGCGAGCTGGAGCGGGTCAGCCCGGGATTTCATGCCGAAGTGATGACGGGGCGGCCGCACCTGTTCGCCGATTCGGTGGCCTTCGTCAGTGCGCCGCATGTGCAGCGCATGGCGCGCCTGGTGGCCGCCGTCGAGCGCGTCGTGGCGCTGCCGGCCTATCGCGCGCAGGTGCTGGCGCACGCGCCGCCGATCGCGCGCCACCCGACGCCGACGCGGGGCGTGTTTCTCGGCTATGACTTCCATGTCGGCGGCGGGCTGGCCAACAGCGGCCCGCAACTGATCGAGATCAACACCAATGCCGGCGGCGGCCTGCTCAACGCGCTGCTGGCGCGCGCGCAGAAGGCCTGCTGCGACGACGTGCAGGCGCTGCTGCCCGGCGACCTGGCCAGCGATACTCCGGAACACCTGTTCCTCGACATGTTTCGCGCCGAGTGGCGCGCCTACGCCGACAGCACCGGGCGCGACGCGCCGCTGGCGCGGGTGGCGATCGTCGACGTCGCGCCACACACGCAGTATCTCTATCCCGAGTTCGTGCTGTTCCAGCGCCTGTTCGAGCGCGGCGGCATCGAGGCGCTGATCTGCGCTCCGGGCGAGTTGGCGTTTCGCGACGGCGCCCTGTGGCATGGCGCCGCGCGTATCGACATGGTCTACAACCGGCTGACCGATTTCGCGCTTGAAGATCCGGCCAACGCGGCCTTGCGCGAGGCCTGGCTGGCCGATGCCGCTGTCGTCACGCCGCATCCGCAGGCCCATGCGCTGTACGCCGACAAGCGCAATCTGGCGTTCTTGTCCGACGACGCATTGCTTGCCGCGTGGGGCGTCGATGCCGACACGCGCGCCACGCTGGCGGCGAACATTCCGCGCACCACGCTGGTTCGGGCGGAGGATGCGGCGGACTTGTGGGCGCGACGCAAGGCGCTGTTCTTCAAACCCGCCGCCGGCTATGGTTCGCGCGCCGCCTATCGCGGCGACAAGATCACCAAGCGCGTCTTCGACGAAGTGCTGGCCGGGGACTACGTCGCCCAGGCGCTGGTGCCGCCGTCCTCGCGGACCCTGCGCGTGGACCAGGCGCCGGTCGAACTCAAGCTGGACCTGCGCAACTTCGTCTATGCCGGGCACGTGCAGATGATCGTCGCGCGTTTCTGGCAGGGCCAGACCACCAATTTCCGCACGCCGGGCGGGGGCTTCGCGCCGGTGCTGACGGTGCCGGTATTGCAGGCGGAAGCCATGGAAGTTGCGGCGACATGAAGATCTTCGGGCTTGCCGGCTATTCCGGCGCCGGCAAGACCACGCTGCTGGAGGCGCTGATTCCGCGCCTGACCGCGGCCGGGCTGCGCGTGTCGCTGATCAAGCATGCGCACCATCGTTTCGACATCGACCAGCCCGGCAAGGATTCCTACCGGCTGCGAGAGGCCGGTTGCTCCGAGGTGTTGCTGGTGTCCGATCAGCGCTGGGTGTTGATGCACGAATTGCGCGGCGCGCCGGAACCTTCGCTCGACGAGCAGATCGCGCGCTTCTCCGACTGCGACCTGGTGCTGGTCGAGGGCTTCAAGCACACGCCGATTCCGAAGCTGGAGGTGCATCGGCCCTCGGTGGGCAAGCCGTTGATCGCCGGCAGTGGCGGCGAGACCATCGTCGCCGTGGCGACCGACGAGCCCGGCGTGGTCCACCGCCAAACCGATCTGCCGACCATCGACCTCAATGACCGCGATGCCGTCGCCGATTTCATTCTTCGCCACCAGGGGTTTCGATGACGCCGACTCGTGAACAGGCATCCCCGGCGCGCAAGGCGCCGCATGGCCTGCTGGATTTTGAGGATGCCCTGGCGCGGCTGCTGGCCGGTGCCGCGCCGGTGCGCGAGCACGAGACGGTGCCGACCGTGGCCGCGCTGGGCCGGATCCTGGCGGAGGGATTGTCGTCGACGATCGATGTGCCGCCGCTGGACAACAGCTCGATGGACGGCTACGCGCTGCGCTGCGCGGACGTGCCGGCGGCCGGGACGCGGCTCACGGTCGCCCAGCGCATCCCGGCCGGCAGTGTCGGCCACACGCTGACGCCGGGAACGGCGGCGCGGATTTTCACCGGCGCGCCGGTGCCGGCCGGCGCCGATGCAATAGTCATGCAGGAGCTGTGCGCGGTGGACGGCGATCGGCTGACCGTGAATCACGTGCCGCAGCCCGGCGAGTGGATCCGCCGGCGCGGCGAGGATATCGCCGCCGGCAGCGAGGTGCTGGCCGCCGGCAGCCGTCTGTGGGCCGCGTCACTGGGTGTGGCGGCGTCGGTCGGGGCGGCTCGGCTCGGCGTGTTCCGGCGTTTGCGCGTCGCGCTGTTCTCGACCGGGGACGAACTGGCGATGCCCGGCGAAGCCCTCAAGCCCGGCGGCATCTACAACTCCAACCGGTACACGCTGCACGCGCTGCTCGCCGGACTGGGTTGCGAGGTCGCCGATTTCGGCATCGTGCCCGACAAGCGCGAGGCGACGCGCACGGCCTTGCGCGAGGCCGCCGCCGGCAACGACCTGATCCTGACCAGTGGCGGCGTTTCGGTGGGCGAGGAAGATCACGTCAAGCCGGCGGTGGAAGCCGAAGGCGAACTCGCTTTGTGGAAGATCGCCATCAAGCCGGGCAAGCCGCTGGCTTTTGGCAGTATCGGTGGCGGTGACACGGGGGCGGCCTTCATCGGCCTGCCGGGCAACCCGGTGTCGAGCTTGGTCACTTTCGTGACGCTGGTGCGGCCTTTCATTCTCAAGGCGCAAGGGGTTGCGCAGGTCATGCCGCGCGCGCGGCGGCTGCGGGCGGATTTCTCCTGCCCCGGCGACCCGCGCCGCGAATTCCTGCGGGCGCGTATCAACGCCGGGGGCGGGCTGGACCTGTTTCCCAACCAGAGTTCGGGCGTGCTGACTTCCTGCACCTGGGCCGACGGGCTGATCGACAACCCGCCGGGGCAGGCGATCGCACCGGGCGATGAGGTGCGCTTCCTGGCGTTTTCGGAACTGCTATAGTGAATTCATGAAGGTGAATCTGCTGTTCTTCGCGGGTTTGCGCGAGGCGCTGGGTGTGGCCTCCGAGTCCTTGGCGCTGCCGGCCGGCGTCGTGACGGTGGGCGGGTTGCGCGCGCACCTGGCCGCGCGTGGCGAGCCGTGGTCGGCGCTGGCGACGACCAGGAACCTGCGCGCGGCAGTCAATCAGCAGATGGTCGGGCCCGAAGCGCCGTTGCAGTCCGGCGATGAGGTCGCGTTCTTCCCGCCGGTGACCGGGGGCTGAGATGTCGGTCAGCGTGCAGGAAGCCGACTTCGACGCCGGCGCCGAGATCGCCGGGCTGTCGGTCGGGCGCGAGGATGTAGGCGCCGTCGCCAGTTTCGTCGGCCTCGTGCGGGCCGACAAATCGACTGACCAGACAGGCGCCGACGTCGTGCGGGCGATGACGCTCGAACATTACCCCGGCATGACCGAAAAGGCGCTGGAAGCCATTGTGGATGAGGCACGCGGGCGCTGGGATGTGTTCGGCGTGCGGGTCATCCACCGTGTCGGCCGCCTGCTGCCGGGGGATCGTATCGTGCTGGTGGCGGTGGCCTCCGCCCATCGCGGCGACGCATTCGCCGCCTGCGAGTTCATCATGGACTACCTGAAGACGCGAGCCCCCTTCTGGAAAAAGGAGGAAACCAGCGTCGGGGGGCGCTGGGTCGATGCCCGCGCCAGCGACGATCATGCTGCCGAGCGGTGGCAGCCAAAGAGTGAGTAGCTGACGCGCCGGCCGGTCTCGCGCCGCCGATCAGAGTTTGGCGGCGTCCTTCTTGAGTTCCATGATGGCCGCCACCGTTTCCTTTGAGGCGCCGGCGAAAGCGCCTCCCAGCGCGGCCTTGGCGCCGGCCTTGTCGCCGCCTTCCACTTTCTTCACGACTTCGGCCGCGCAGAGGTGAAAGTTGGCGTGCTTCTTCACCAGATCCTGATAATGCGGCGCCGCCTTGAATTTCGCGCCGTCCCCGTAGATCCACTTGCCCAAGTCGCACAAATTGTCCTTGCATATCGTGGCACTGCTGAGTTTTTCCGTACTGGTGCCGTCGATAAACTGGGACAGGCGGACTTTCCATTTGATATGGGCCGCAATTGCATCGTCGAAGTTCATTCTTCCCTCCCTATGGTTTTTATCGGATCAGGTCTCCTTGAAGCGCCTGACGCTTTGCTGCAGGGCCGTCGCGAGATCGCGCAGGCGACGTGCAGCATCCACCGTCTGATTCAGTGTTGTGGATGTTGTGGCCGACATCTGGACGATTTCTTCCACGCTGCCGGATATCTGCTTGGTTGCGGAACTCTGTTCCTCCAGCGCGCCGCTGATGTCGTTCACCACGGACTGCACGCGCTTGGTGCCGTCGCGGATCTGGCTGATCGACTCGCCCCCCTGTTCGGCCAGCTTGACGCCCTTTTCCGCCTGGGTGACGCCGGATTCCATGCTGGCGACCGCGCCGTGCGTCCCGGCCTGAATGCTCTTGACGGTGGTCGCGATGTCGGTGGTCGAAAGGGCCGTGCGTTCGGCAAGCTTGCGCACTTCGTCCGCAACGACGGCGAAGCCGCGCCCCTGTTCGCCGGCCCGGGCGGCTTCGATCGCGGCGTTCAGTGCCAGTAGATTGGTCTGGTCGGCGATCTCCTTGATGGTGTTGACGATCGAGGTAATTTGCTCCGACTGACGCCCCAGCTCCTGGATCGCGGCAGAGGAGGAGTTCACCGCATCGGCCAGCCGCCGGATTTCGGCGGTGGCATCCTGGATCACCGTGGTGCCGCTGTCGGCCAAGTCGCCGGCCTGCTGCGACAGCGTGAAGGCTTCGCGTGCGCTGTCCTCGACCAGATTCATGCTGATTGTCATCTCGGTCACCGATACCGAAATCGACGAGGCGGCGTCCGACTGTTTGCTCGCCAGCGCCGACACGTTTTCGGCCGACAGCATCATGTCTTGCGAGGCGCGGCCGAGGTTTTCGGCGCCGTTGATGACCTCGTGGATCATGCTGCGCAGATTGCCCTGCATGTCTTTCATGCCCGCCAGCAGGCTTTCGCTGTCGCCCGGCGCGCACACCACGTCGGTGCCGATGTCGCCGGCGGCGATGCGGCGCGCGACGGCCACCGCCTGGCTCGGATCGCCACCGAGCAGGCGCAGCAGATAGCGGCGCATCAGCACCAGCGGCACCGCGACGATGGCGGCGACGATCAAACCCCAGAAGAGGAACTTGATGGCTTCCTGGCGAAAAATCCTGTTGACGTCGTCAAGGTAGATGCCGCTGCCGACGATCCAGCCCCAGGGCGCGAAGCCCATGACGTAGGAAATCTTGGCCACCGGATCCTTTTCGCCGGGCTTCGGCCAGTAGTAGTCGACGAAGCCCTTGCCGTTGTTTTTGACGGTCGCGACGAACTCGTTGAAGATCAATTTGCCGTTGGGATCCTTGACGGCCGACATGTCCTTGCCCTCGAGTTCCGGCTTGGCCGTGTGCATCAGGACCTTGGGGGCCATGTCGTTGACCCAGAAGTACTCGGTGCCGTCGTAGCGCATGTTGCGAATCACGGCCAGGGCGCTGGCTTGGGCCTCCTCGCGCGGCATTTTGCCGTCGGTCACCCACTTTTCGTGCTGGGCGATAACACCGTGGGCAACCTCGACCAGATTGCGCACCTTTTCCTGGCGGTCGTTCAGCAGGAGGTTGCGTTCGGTGTAGAGCACGCCGGCAAACAGGACCACCAGCGCGCCGACCGTTGCGATGATCGTTGCGATCAGCCGGGTGTTGAGCGAGATATTGTTTTGTGCCCGCATGTGGGTCTCCTCCTGTTTCCCGGATGCGCAGGCAGCAAGACCTGCCATCCATTTTTCGAATCGCTGCCATGCTACTCCTTCCAAAGCAATACGACTAAAGTTATACGAATAGTCCCCCATCGGGGAGTCCGTTGCCCGCGCCACAAAAGCAAACGGCCGGCCACTTGCGTGGTCGGCCGTGAGGGACTGGGCGCTCGGTGATTACTTGCGTGTGGCGCCCGCCGCCGCCTTCTTGACTGACTCGCCGACGCTGCCCATGGCCGCGGTCGAGGCCTTGGTGATCTGCTCGAATGCCGCATTGGCGCTGGCGATCGCCTGCTGGAACGACTCCATCATGTTCGGCGCCTGACCCGGCAGATTCTTCATGAAGCTCTGCAAGGATTCCGTCAAGTCCTGGCTGCCCGAGGCCAACTGTTCGGTCACCAGACGGGTGAACTCGGCGCGCGCCGAATTGCCGATCTCGGCGATCTGTTGTGCCGCGGCAACCATGCGCTTGGTGGTTTCCTGCGCGTACTGGGTACGCAAGGCCATCATCGCCTGCGGATCCTGCGTGCCGGTCTGAGCCTTGGCGTTTTCCACGCCGCTTTGGAACATTTCCTTCGCGAGTTCGGATTGCAGCGCCATGATGCGCTGGGAATTCTCGATGGACAGCTGCGCCATGCGCATCGCGGCTTCCATGTTCTTGCGGTGCAATTCGCTGAAGTGCTCGATGTTGCCTGCCATAATTACTCTCCTGTGATTTACCTAGCAGAGCCAATCTACCACTAATGGCTCAGGAAACTCTGACCTAGATCAAAAGGCCCGGTTTTGGGGATGGGTGTTGTTCTGGAAACCTGCGTGCACCATACTGAACACGGCCTGCTTTTTACCACAAAGGATGAATAATGAAAACACTGGGAGTTGCCCTGGTGCTGCTGGTGGCGCTGGAGCATGTGTATTTTCTCTACCTGGAGATGTTTCTGTGGACCAGGCCGAAGGGCCTCAAGATCTTCGGCAACACCGCCGAGCGGGCCGAGGCGTCGAAGGTTCTGGCGGCCAATCAGGGGCTTTACAACGGCTTCCTGGCGGCCGGATTGCTGTGGGGCCTGGGCTATGCCAACGCCGCGGCCGGGGTTCACATCCAGATGTTTTTTCTCGGCTGCGTGATTGTTGCCGGGATTTACGGGGGCCTCACGGTCAAGCCCCGAATCATGGCATTGCAGGCCGGGCCGGCCTTGCTGGCCTTGCTCGCGCTGGTCGCCGCGTAGCCGGAGGAATTGAAATCCCTCATTCGATCCCCATGTGGCAGTCAGTGACAATCTTCCGGGGCGTATTCCATGCGTATCGACAAATTCACCACCCGATTTCAGCAGGCGCTGGCCGATGCCCAGAGTCTGGCGGTCGGCAATGACCAGCAGTTCATCGAACCGCAGCACCTGCTGCTGGCACTGATCAATCAGCAGGACGGTGGCACCGCTTCGCTGCTGGCGCGTGCCGGAGTCAATATCGGCGGACTCAAGGCGGCCCTGGGCAAGGCGATGGATCGTCTGACCAAGGTTCAGGGTCATGGCGGTGAAGTCAGCATCGGTCGCGATCTGGCGAATCTGCTCAATGTCACCGACAAGGAAGCGCAGAAGGCCGGCGACCAGTTCATCGCCTCCGAAATGTTCCTGCTGGCCCTGACCCAGGACAAGGGCGAGGCCGGGCGGCTGCTCAAGGAAGCCGGGCTGGATCGCAAGGCACTGGAAGAAGCCATCAAGGCGGTTCGCGGCGGCGAGAACGTCGGTTCGCAGGAGGCCGAGGGCCAGCGCGAGGCACTGGCCAAGTATTGCCTCGATCTGACCGACAGGGCGCGCGCCGGCAAATTGGACCCGGTGATCGGCCGCGACGACGAGATACGCCGCACGATCCAGATCCTGCAGCGGCGCACCAAGAACAACCCGGTATTGATCGGCGAACCCGGCGTCGGCAAGACCGCCATCGTCGAGGGCCTGGCCCAGCGCATCGTCAATGGCGAAGTGCCTGAGACGCTCAAGGACAAGCGCGTGCTGGTGCTCGACATGGCAGGCCTGCTGGCGGGCGCCAAGTACCGCGGCGAGTTCGAGGAGCGCCTGAAGGCCGTGCTCAAGGAGGTCGCCCATGACGAAGGCCGCATCATCCTGTTCATCGACGAGATGCACACCATGGTCGGCGCCGGCAAGGCGGAGGGTGCGATCGATGCTGGCAACATGCTCAAGCCTGCCCTGGCGCGCGGCGAGTTGCACTGCATCGGCGCCACCACGCTCAACGAATACCGCAAGTACATCGAGAAGGATGCGGCCCTCGAACGCCGTTTCCAGAAGGTGCTGGTCGATGAACCCTCGGTCGAGGCGACCATCGCCATCCTGCGCGGTTTGCAGGAGAAATACGAACTGCATCACGGCGTGGATATCACCGACCCGGCCATCGTGGCCGCCGCCGAGTTGAGCCACCGTTACATCACCGACCGCTTCCTGCCGGACAAGGCGATCGATCTGATCGACGAGGCCGCGGCGAAGATCAAGATGGAAATCGATTCCAAGCCGGAAGTGATGGACCGGCTCGACCGCCGCCTGATCCAGTTGAAGATCGAAAGCGAAGCGGTGAAGAAGGAGAAGGACGAGGCCTCGAAGCGGCGCCTGATATTGATCAAGGACGAGATCGACAAACTCGAGCGCGAATACGCCAATCTGGACGAGATCTGGCGCGCCGAGAAGGCTCAGGTGCAGGGCTCGGCGCACATCAAGGAAGAGATCGACAAGATTCGCGGCCAGATGGCCGAGCTGCAGCGCAAGGGCGCCTTCGACAAGCTCGCCGAGCTGCAATACGGCCAGTTGCCCAAGCTCGAAGCCCAGCTCAAGGCAGCGGATTCTGCGGCCAACGAGGTCAATGCCGGAGGCGCTGGCAAGACCCGGCTGCTGCGCACGCAGGTCGGCACCGAGGAGATCGCCGAGGTGGTGTCGCGTGCCACCGGCATTCCGGTGTCGAAGATGATGCAGGGCGAGCGCGAAAAACTGCTGAAGATGGAAGAGAGGCTGCACGCGCGCGTGGTCGGGCAGGACGAGGCGGTGCGACTGGTGGCCGACGCGATCCGCCGCTCGCGGGCCGGGTTGTCGGAAGAGAGCCGGCCCTACGGTTCCTTCCTGTTCCTTGGGCCCACCGGGGTGGGCAAGACCGAACTGTGCAAGGCGCTGGCGGAATTCCTGTTCGATGCCGAGGATCACCTGATCCGCATCGACATGAGCGAATTCATGGAGAAGCATTCGGTGGCGCGGCTGATCGGCGCGCCGCCGGGCTATGTCGGCTACGAGGAGGGCGGCCACCTGACCGAACAGGTGCGCAGGAAGCCCTACTCGGTGATTCTTTTCGACGAAATCGAGAAGGCGCATCCGGACGTGTTCAATGTCCTGCTCCAGGTGCTCGATGACGGGCGGATGACCGACGGCCAGGGACGCACCGTGGATTTCAAGAATACGGTGATCGTGATGACCTCGAACCTGGGCAGCCAGATGATCCAGCAGATGTCGGGCTCGGACTACCAGGTGGTGAAAATGGCGGTGATGGGCGAGGTGAAGACCCATTTCCGCCCCGAGTTCGTCAACCGCATCGACGAGATCGTGGTATTCCACGCGCTGGACGAAAAGCACATCGCCGGAATCGCGCGCATCCAGTTGCAGTATCTGCAAAAGCGCATGGCGCGGCTGGAGATGAGCATGGAGGTGTCCGATGCGGCGCTGGCGCTGCTGGCCGAGGCCGGCTTCGATCCGGTGTTTGGCGCACGGCCGCTGAAGCGCGCGATCCAGGAGCGCATCGAGAATCCTTTGTCGAGGCTGATCCTGGACGGGAGTTTCGGGCCGAAAGACAAGATAATCGTGGGCGTCGCCAAGGGGCAGTTGAGCTTCAAAAAGGCGTGACGGCAGCGTGACACCGGGGGCCTGCGCGATCAAGGAGTGGTCGGCGGAGCGTGATTGGCGCGACGCTGCGGCCGAGAACGGAACACTGCGCGGGAGGAGGCCCTCATGAAAGGCGCGGAAACATTGCTGCGTACCCTGGTCGCCGGCGGGGTCGAGGTCTGCTTCACCAACCCCGGCACCTCCGAGATGCAGTTCGTTACGGCGCTCGACCGGGTGACCGGCATGCGGGGCATCCTCACGCTGTTCGAGGGCGTCGCCAGCGGTGCCGCCGACGGCTATGCGCGCATGGCGGGCAAGCCTGCGGCGACCCTGCTGCACCTCGGGCCGGGATTCGCCAATGGGCTCGCCAACTTCCATAACGCGATGAAGGCCGGCACGCCCATCGTCAATATCGTGGGCGAGCACGCGACGAGCCACCTGCAGTACGACGCGCCGCTCAGCGCCGATATCGACGCCTACGCCAGACCCGTGTCGGGCTGGACGCGCCGGGTTTCCGGTGCCGCGACGATCGCCGCCGACACGGCCGGCGCCGTCGCCGCGGCAAGCACGCCACCGGGGCGCATCGCCACGCTCATCGTGCCCGCCGACGCCACCTGGAGCGAGGCCACCGAGCCCGCCGCGGCTTTGCCGATTGCGTCGCGCAGGGCGGTGGAGGAGACGCGCATCGCCGCCTGCGCCGATGCCTTGCGCTCTGGCGACGCGCTGCTGTTACTCTCCGGTCAGGCGCTTCGCGCGCGCGGCACGGAACTCGCCGGGCGCATCGCCGCCCGCTGCGGCGCCCGGTTGATGGCCGCCACCTTCTTCCCGCGCACCGAGCGCGGCGCCGGCCGCGCGGTGGTCGAACGCTTGCCCTACTTCGCCGAAATGGCCCTCGAAGCGCTGTCGGGCGTGCGCCACCTGATTCTGGTGGACGTCAAAGCGCCGGTTTCCTTCTTTGCCTATCCGGGAGTGCCGAGCTGGCTCGCGCCCGCGGCGGCAAACATTCGGACCCTGGCCGCCGGCGAGGACGATGCCATCGACGCGCTGGCGCGGCTGGCCGAAGCGGTCGGCGCCGGCGCCACTCCCTGCGTGACCGCGCCGCTGGAGCGACCTCCCCGGCCACGGGGCGCGCTCAGCCCCGGTGCCGTCGCGCAAGCCCTGGGTGCCTTGCTGCCGGAGAACTGCATCGTCTCCGACGAAGGCATCAGCGGCGGCGTGCCGGCCTACATGGCGACCGCCAATTCCCCCCCGCACGACTGGCTGTTGCTCACCGGCGGGTCCATCGGCGACGGCATGCCCGTGGCCACCGGCGCAGCCGTCGCCTGCCCGGATCGCAAAGTCGTCAATCTGCAGGCCGACGGCTCGGCGGCCTACACGCTGCAGGCCCTGTGGACCCAGGCGCGCGAGAAGCTCGACGTGACGACCATCATCCTCGCCAACCGGCAGTATCAGATTCTGTACACGGAGCTGGCCCGGGTCGGCGCCAAGCCGGGACCGCGTACGGCGGATCTGCTTGATATAGGCCGTCCTGATCTAGACTGGGTCAAACTCGCCGAGGGCATGGGGGTCGAGGCGGTTCGCGTGACTACTGCCGAAGCCTTCACCGACGCCCTCGCGAGTTTCCTGAGCCGCCGCGGCCCGAATCTCATCGAAGCGGTCCTGTAGCGGTCGCCGGAGCCGGCGGGTCGGAAAGGCCCGGCATTGCCCCGATGGCACCGGTATCGGCGACCCTGCGCCGTCGCGAGTGCAGCGGGGTAACGATTTCTTACAAATCACGTGCGGGCCGGGGCAAATCGCTTACACCCGCCGAGTCCAATAGGCACTGTCGCCAAAACGCGCTGGCGGCCAAGCTACCGGCCGCGGCGCTTACAAGGAAAGGATCGGCACCATGAAGCGGATCACGATCATCGCCGCCCTCCTGCTGCTGGGGACGGGCGGAGTCGGCACGGCCTGGGCCGACCACGGCCATGTGCGCTTCGGCATCACGATCGGGCCGTATTGGGGCGGGCCGTGGCACTATCCGCCGCCTGTTTATTACTACCCGCCCTATGCCGCGCCCTATTACGCGCCGGTCGTGGTGCAGCCACCGGCCCCGCAGGTGTACATCGAACAGCCGCAGGTTCCGGCCGCTCCCCCCGCGCCGATTGCCGCGGCGCTGGTGAATTATTGGTACTACTGCGCCGCGGCGAAGGGCTATTACCCCTATGTGCGCGAGTGCCCGAGCGGATGGCAGCGGGTATTGCCCGAGCCGCCCGGCCAGCGCTGAGCCGATCCGGGAGCTGCGATGATGAAATTGCCACCCGTCCTGTTCCTGGCCGCGCTGCCCCTGCTGCTGATCGGCGGTTGTGCTTCGGTGCCCAGCGGTCCCAGCGTGATGGCGCTGCCCGGCAGCGGAAAGAACTTCGAACAGTTCCGCAGCGACGACGCGCAATGCCGCCAGTATGCGCAGTACCAGATCGGGGGCGGGACTGCGGACCAGGCCGGAGTCGATGCCGGGGTGCGTAGCGCCGCCGTGGGTACCGTGGTCGGGGCTGTGGCCGGCGCGGCGATCGGCGGGCGCGACGCCGCCGGCGTCGGCGCCGGCACCGGATTGCTGATCGGCAGCATGGCCGGCAGCGGCGCCGCCCAGGGTTCCGCCTACGCCACCCAGCGCAACTACGACAACGCCTATGTGCAGTGCATGTACGCGAAGGGGCAGCAGGTGCCGGTGTCCGCCGCGATGGCGCGCAGCCGGTCCCAGGCCCCGACCGAACGATCCGTCGCGCCACCGGCGGGCGCGTCCTACCCACCGCCGCCTCCGCCCGGATATGGCCCACCGCCAGGTTACGGATCCCCCGCGCGCTGATCAGGAGATGAACATGCGCTGGCCTTTGCATGCCCTGGCGCTTGCCCTGCTGGCACCTTGCGTCGCCGGCGTCAGCCGGGCCGACGAGCGCCATCACCGTGACGATCATGGACACCGCGATAGTCGTCCGCAGTGGCGCGGCGACATCGGACACTTTCGCGAACACGACATGACACGCTGGAGCGGCGGCCGCTGGCATCACGGCCACCACGACGGGCGCAACGGCTGGTGGTGGATCGTCGGCGCCGCCTGGTACTTCTACCCGACACGGGTCGTGCCCTATCCCGATCCCTACCTGCCGCCGGTAGTGGTGGTGCCGCCGGCCCCGGCCCCGGCGCCGACCCCGGTCCAGTACTGGTATTACTGCGCCAACCCGGCCGGTTACTATCCCTATGTGGCCCAATGCGCGGTGGATTGGCAGCGCGTCGAGGCCACCGCGCCGGCCGTCGCGCAACCCCGCTGACAGACCGCGCAGGGCTTTGCCGACCCCGCACGGCGCAACTCGCCCGGGGTATCCGGTCGGCCGGGGGCGGCGCCCGCGCCTGCCGATTTCCGTCGTCGATTTCGGTTAGCATCCCCGGATGAGCGGCAAATCCCCATTCCGTGTCGATGCCGCCGTGATCGCCCTGACCGGCATGGCGCACGCCACCTCCCACCTGTTCCACCTGCTGCTACCGCCGTTGTTTCCGCTGCTGATGCCGGAATTCGGCTTCGGCTATACCGAGGCCGGCTTCCTGATGACGGTGTTTTTCGCGATCTCGGGCACCGGTCAGGCTCTCGCCGGAATCGTTGTCGATCGCTATGGTGCGCGCCGCGTGCTGATGGCTGGAGTCAGCCTGCTGGCCGCTTCCGGCCTTGCGCTCGCGATGGCGGTCAATTACCCGATGCTGCTGCTGGCGGTGGCCCTGGCCGGCATCGGCAATTCGGTATTCCATCCCGCCGATTTCTCGCTGCTGAACAAGAAAGTTTCGCCCGCGCGGCTCGGGCATGCCTTTTCGATGCACGGTCTGTCGGGCAATCTGGGCTGGGCGATGGGCGCGGCAATTTCGGGCATGGCGCTGGCCTGGGCCGGGTGGCGGCTGGCGGGCGTCGTGGCGGCCTTGATCGCCGGCTGCTCGGTGGTGGCGCTGAAGCTGGCGCGGCCCTTGCTCGATGACGATGTAGTCGGAGTTGGCGCACGCCCGACGTCGGCGGGGGCGACGTTCGGCTTCCTCGGCACCTCCGCGATCTGGCTCGCCTTCATGTTCTTCCTGCTGGTTACGGCGGCTTTCGGCGGCCTGCAGAGCTTTTCGGTGCCGGTGCTCGGCGGCATCTATGGGCTGGCCCCGGCCGCCGGCGCGGTCGCGCTGACCGGCTATCTGCTCGGCTCGGCGGCCGGCATGGTGATCGGCGGCTTCGTCGCGGGGCGTGTCGAGGCGCATGACCGCGCGGTCGGCGGCGCCCTGACGGCGGCGGCGTTGTTTGCGGCGGTGCTGGCCAGCGGTTTGCCGCCGGTCTGGGCCGTGCTGCCGCTGATGGTCGGCATCGGCGCCGGTGTCGGTCTCGCCGGCCCCTCGCGCGATCTGCTGGTGCGCCGCGTCGCCACCGATTCGCTGGCGGGAGGCAAGGCTTCGCCGGCGTTCGGCCGGGTGTATGGCTTCGTCTATTCGGGACTCGATGTCGGCCTGGCGCTGGGGCCCCTGGCCTTCGGCGCATTGCTCGATGCCGGGGGGCGCGGTGGCGTGTTGCCGGGCGTCGCGCTGCTACAGGTTTTGGCGGTGCTGACAGTGTTGTCGATGGGCCGCAAGGTGCAGCGGCCGGCCACTAGATCTGCCTAGCGCGGCCCGCCCAATAGGGATCGCGCAGGTCGCGCTTCAGGGTCTTGCCGGCGGCGTTGCGCGGGAATTCCGGCAGGATCACGACGCCCTGGACGCGCTGATAGCGCGCGGCGACCCGTTCATTGATCCAGTCGCGCAATTCCTCGGCCGTGGCCCCGGCGTGTTTCAGCACCACGGCGGCCAAAGGGGTTTCGCCCCAGGTCTCGTGCGGTATGCCGAACACGGCCACCTCGGCAATCGCCGGATGGCACGCGGCGATGTCCTCGATGTCGCGCGGATAGACCTTGACGCCGCCGGAGTCGATCATGTCCTTCTTGCGATCGATCAGGTAGAGATAGCCATCTTCGTCGAGATAGCCGATGTCGCCGCTGTGGATCCAGCCGTCGCGCAGCGTTTCCGCCGTCAGCCCGGGTTTGTTCCAGTATCCCTGCATCGCCAGCGGGCCGCGCCCGACGATCTCGCCGGCTTCGCCCGGCGGCAGATCGCGACCGTCGTCGCCGACGATGCGCACCGCGCAGAAGGGCGGCGGACAGCCGACCGAGCCGGCCTTGCGCAGCGCATCGGCCTTGTCGAGTATCGTGACGAAGCCTTCGGTCAGCCCGTAGAGTTCGTGGAAGCGGCCGGGCAGCAGTTCGTTCAGTTGGTCCTTGCGCGGCTGGGCCAGCGGCGCGCCGAGCGACAGGATCATTTGCAGCGAAGCCAGCTTGCGCGCATCGAACTGCGGCGAGTCGAGCAGGGCGATGAGCTGCGCCGGCACCACCATGATGTGGGTGACCCGTTCCGTGGCGATGGTGTCGATCATCGCCGCGGCGTCGAACTGGCGGTGCAGGATGTAGGTCGCGCCGAGGTGGAAGGCCGGCATCAGCGTGACGAAGGCGCCGTTGAAGACAATCGCGCCGGTATGCAGCACCACCGATTCCGGCGTCATGCGCCAGGCGGCGCCCAGCAGCACCGCGTACATCGAGCGTACCCGGTGGCTGTGCATGATTCCCTTGGGCAGGCCGGTGGTGCCCGAGGTGTACATGATGTTGAGCAGGTCGTCGGGATCGACTGCGGCCGCGGGCGGCGCGGTATCCGGTGCGGCGGCCGCCAGCGCCGCGTAGCTGGCCCAGGGCGCTGGGGCGTCGTCGATCAGCAGCACGCGCGACGCGCACAGCGTCGGCAACTCGGGCAGGACCGCGGCGACCACCGGCAGCAGGCTTTGCTGGGTCACCAGGCAGACCGCCCCCGCATCGTTGATCAGGCTCGACAATCCGACTCCCGTCAGCAACGGCGACAGTGGCACCGCGACGGCTCCGATGCGCGCGCAGGCCCAGTAGATCTCCAGCAGTTCCAGCGTGTTGGGCAGCAGCGTGGCGACACGCCCGCCTTTGGTCACACCCAGTGTGCCCAGCAGCTGCGCAACGCGATCGACCCGTGCGTGGAAACACCGGTAGTCGAGCCGGTGGTCCTCGAACACCACTGCGGTGGCATGCGGGCGAAAGCGCGCGTGATGGGCCAGCAAGGATGAAAGCTGCATGGTCAGACCTCGTCGTTCCCCGGTCGGCACGCCGCAAACCCGCGGCGGCGAGGCGGCGGCGCGCAATGGACGACCATCATTTGCCTTGCAGCGTCCATACGCCATCCCATTCCGGCGGGGGCGGCGCGTCGCGATAGATCTGGCAGCGCTCCCGATAGACTTTCGCCGGTCCGTCGCCGGGATGGGCCGCCAGGGCCCGGCAAAAGCTTCTCTCCGCGCCGGTCCAGTCGCGATCCCGGTAGCGCGTCAGCCCCTCGCGGAAAAGCCCCAGCACTTCGGCGCGGTGCGGAAAGCTGTCTTCGGAGTGATGGTCGATGGCTTCGTAAATCGCCACCGGCGTGCTTCTGCCGCGCACGCGAATCAGGTCGATCTCGCGCGTGGCGGTGTGGTCCTTGACGGCGTTATAGGTCGCATCGCAAAGCAGGATCGAACTGCCGTAAAACTTGTTGGCGCTTTCCAGCCGCTCGGCGAGATTGACGCGGTCGCCGATCACCGTGTACTCCATCCGCTTCATCGATCCGATGTTCCCCGCCACGACATGTCCGGTGCTGATGCCCACTCCGATCCGGATCGCCTCGCCGCCGCGCGCGGTGCGGCGCCGGTTCAGTTGGTGCAGGCCGGTCATCATCCGGTTGCCCACGGTGACTGCGTTGATCGCGTCATCCTTGCTTTGCAAAACCGAGCCGAAGACGGCCATGATCATGTCGCCGATGTACTTGTCGAGCACGCCGTCGTGGGCGAAGACGATGTCCACCATCTCGGTGAAATATTCGTTGAGCAAGGCCACGGTTTCCTTGGCGCCGAGCCGTTCCGAGATCGAGGTAAAGCCGCGAATGTCGGAAAACAGCACGCTGACGTCGCGCCCGGTGCCGCCCAGCACGGCGTCGCCGCTTTCCAGCAACTGGTCGACCACCGTCTTGCTCATGTAGCGCGACATGGTGTTGCGCAGGCGCTTCTCGCGTGTAATGTCTTCCAGCATCAGCATGTAGCCGATCGGCTCATTGCGGATGCTGGTCAGCGCCACGGTCGCAAGATTGACGGCGACGGCCTCGCTGCCCGCGACAAACAGGTCGGTGTCGACGGTGATGTCGGTCTTGCCCGAGGCGCGGACCTTTTCCAGACTCGCGCCCACCCAGCCGTTGCGGCCCAGGAAAAGCTCATCCAGTCCGCGGCCGAGCAGTTCGTCGTCGCCGAGGCGCAAGATGCGTCGCGTCGCGTCATTGACCTTTCTCACCCGTCCGCCGACGTCGAGCGTCAGCACCGCATTGTTCATGCTGTGCAGGATGGCCTCGTTGTAGTTGCGCTCGGCGCTGACCTCCTCGAACAACTGCGCGTTTTCGATGGCGACCGCGGCCTGCGCGGAAAATGCCCGCAGGCGCCGTTCGTCGGCCCCGCCGAAGGCGCCGCCCTTGCGGTTCAGAATCTGCATGACGCCGATCTTGCGTTCGCCGCGCGCGATGATCGGCATGCACAGGATGCTGTGCGTGTGGTAGCCGGTGTGGCGGTCGAACTCGGGATTGAAACGCGCATCGCGATAGGCATCCGGAATATTGATCACGCGAGCCGTGGTGAAGCATTCGCCGGCAATGCCCGCCGTTGCCGGAAAGCGAATCTCCTCGCTGGCGATGCCGCCGGCGACGCGGGAAAACAATTCATGTCGCGCCGGATCATAGAGAAACAGGCTGCCGCGGTCGGCTTCCAGCAGCGCGGTTGCCGCCGCCATGATCTTCGTCAGCAGCGGGTCGAGGTGAATTTCCGAGACGATCGACACGCTCACTTCGAGCAGCAGGGCCTCCTCGCGCTGCTGGCGCTCGACTTTCTCGAACAGGCGGGCGTTTTCCAGCGCGGCGGAGGCTTGCAGCGACAGTCCTTCGAGCAATCGCTGGTCCTCGGCGTCGAAGTCTCCGACATGCTTGTTCAGGGCCTGGGTGACGCCAATCACCTGGTGGTGCTTGTTGCGAATCGGAACGCAGAGGATGTTCCGCGTGTGGTAGCCGGTGCGCCGGTCGAACTCCTGATTGAATCGCGGGTCGGCGTAGGCGTCGGCAATGATTTCGGCCGTGCCGCTGGTGAATGCCGAACCGGCGACGCCAAGGTGGCAGGGGAAGCGAATTTCCCCGATCGTATCGCCCTGCAAGACCCGCGAGAACAGCTCATCGGTTTCGGGATCGTGAAGAAACAGCGAACTGCGGTCGGCGTTGAGCGCCTCGGTGACCACTTCCATCAGGCGCGGAAACAGCACGTCAAGGGAGAGGCTGTCCGAAACTCGATTGGCAATGTCGGCCAGCGCCGTCGTCCGCCGCAGCATTTCGGTGATGCGGAAGAACAGTTGAGCCTTGCCCGTCTCGTCCAGTTTATCCAGCAGCCGTTCGATATCTTCCTGGTGCAGACGGTGTTCAAGGATCTCGCGAACGGTTTCGAAGTCGATTTGCATGCGCGACCTTAGCGGCGGATCGATTGGCCAAAGACCGGGCTATTGTAACCAGAACGCGAGTGCGGCCATCGCGGCAGCAAGTGCGCTACGGCGCGGCGTTGGCGGACGGCGCGCTCACCGACGGGTCACGCCCGGTGCCGGCGGCCTCAGTGGGCGAGCTGGGCGTGGCGCGGACAGGAAACCAGATGATCATTGACCATGCCGGTCGCCTGCATGTGGGCGTAAATCACGGTCGGGCCGATGAAGCGAAAACCGCGACGCTTGAGTTCCCTGGACAGGGCTTCGGCCTCTGCGGTAATGGCCGGGACCTCGGCCGGCGAGCGCCAGTGGTTGATGCGTGGCCGGCCATCGACGAAGCGCCACAGCAATTGGTCCAGCGTGTCGCCGCTGTCGTAGAGTTCCAGCGTGGCGCGGGCATTGCCGATGGCGGCCGCGATCTTCAAGCGGTTTCGGACGATGCCGGCGTCGCCCAGCAAGCGTGCCACATCCGCCTCGCCATAGCGGGCGATGCGCGCCGCGTCGAAGCCGTCGAAGGCGCGGCGGTAGTTCTCGCGCTTGCGCAGGATGGTGATCCAGGACAGCCCCGCCTGGGCGCCTTCGAGGACGAGAAATTCGAAAAGCGTGCGTTCGTCATGGCAGGGAACGCCCCACTCGTTATCGTGATACTCCATGTAGAGCGGATCGCTGCCGCACCAGGGGCAGCGCTGAACCCGGGAAACCGCGGTTTCCCGGTTCAATTCAGCACCAGCACGCCACGTTTGAGCCCGCGATCTTCCGGATGCGCCGACAGGACGAAGCCCAGGCTGCCGACGAAGGCCAGCATGCGCGTGTTTTCAGCAAGGAAGTCGCCGCGCATATAGCGCAGGCCGCTGCTGCGGGCCGTGTCGATCAAGGTGCTCATCAGGCGGCGGGCCAGTCCCTTGCCTTGCCATTCGTCGGCGACGACGATGGCAAACTCGCAGGATTCGCCGTCCGGCCGGGTGGCGTAACGCACGACGCCGATTTCCTGCTCCGCGCCGGCTTTATCGGTGGTGGCGACAAAGGCCATTTCGCGGTCGTAATCGATCTGGGTAAAGCGCACCAACTGCGCCGGCGAAACTTCACGGATGGTGTTCATGAAGCGCATGTAGCGGGATTCGGGCGACAGCGCTTTGACGAATTCCTGCTCCATGCGCACGTCTTCGGGCTTGATCGGGCGGATCGTGATCTGGGTGCCATCCTTGGCCTGGAAGGCGGTTTTCAGGTGTGATGGATAGGGATGAATTGCCATGTGGTCGTAGCGACCCGCGGTGACGGGCATGTTCTCGACGGTAATGCGGGCATCGACCGCGACCGCGTCATGTTCGTCAACGATCAGCGGATTGATGTTCAGTTCGCTGATCCAAGGCAGTTCGCAGACCATGGTCGATACGCGCAGCAAAACGTTTTCGATGGCGTCCCGGCTGACGGGCGGCATATTGCGGAATTTGCCGAGTCGCGCGGTGGTGCGCGCCGAGGCCAGCATGTCGGTTACCAGAAAGGAATTGAGCGGCGGCAGCGCGACCGCGCGGTCGCTGTTGTATGCCTCGACGCCGGTGCCGCCGGGGCCAAGGTAGATGGTGGGACCGAAGATCTTGTCGCGCAGCATGCCGACCACCAGTTCGCGGCCATGGGGCTTCTGCACCATCGGTTCGATTGCGATGCCGTTGATCTGCGCGGCGGGATGATGCTGCTTCACTTCCTCCATGATTTCGAGCCAGGAATCGCGTACCGCGGCGAGGCTGTTCAGATTGAGGCGGACGCCGCCGGAGTCGGTCTTGTGCTTGATCTGGGGCGAGTCGATCTTCATCACCACCGGCAGGCCGAGTTCTTCGGCGAGCACCATGGCTTCGGAGGCCGAACGGGCGACCACAGTGGGTGCGATAGGAATCCTGAAGGCCGCCAGCACGGCCTTCGATTCCATTTCGCTGAGCACCTTGCGTCCTTCCATCAGCGCCGTTTCAATGACCAGACGTGCCGATTCCAGTCGCGGCGGGACTTGCTCGGAACCGGAAATCGCCGGCGGCGTTTGCATCAGCAATTGCCTGTTCCGGTAGTAATTCGAAATATGCGAAAACAGGTCGACCGCCGGCTCCGGTGTGCGAAATGAGGGAATCGCCGCGCCGCGGAACAGATTGCGCGCTTCGATCACTTGTTCTTGGCCCATCCAGCAGGTGACCAGAGGCTTGTCGCTTTGCCGCGCTATTTCGATCAGGGTGCGCGCGGCCTGCGTCGGATCGGTCATCGCCTGCGGCGTCAGAATGGCCAGCACGCCGTCGACGTTGTCGTCTTCGATGCAGACCTTGAGCGCGGCGCCATAGCGCGCCGGGTCGGCGTCGCCAAGAATGTCGATCGGGTTGGACTTCGACCAGGTCGCGGGCAGCAGCCCGTTGAGACGGGCGAGGGCGGCCGGGTCGAGTTGCGCCAGCGGAATGCCGATGTCCTCGGCATAGTCGGCCGCCATGACGCCGGGGCCGCCCCCGTTGGTGATGATCGCCAGGCGCTTGCCGCGTGGCCGGAAGTGCGAGAACAGGGCGGAGGCCGCCGCGTACATCTGGCCGACGTTGGCCAGGCGCACGACGCCGGCGCGCCGCAGCGCCGCGTCGAACACGTCGTCGGCGCCGACCAGGGCGCCGGTGTGGGAGAGCACGGCTTTCTCGCCGGCCGGATGCTTGCCCACCTTGATCAGCAGCACCGGCTTGCAGCGCGCCGCGGCGCGCAGCGCGCTCATGAAGCGCCGCGCATTCTTGATGCCTTCGATGTAAAGAAAGATGTTCTCGGTACGCGGATCGGAAACCATGTAGTCGAGCACTTCGCCGAAGTCCACGTCGCTTTCGGCGCCCAGCGAGACCACGTTGGAGAAACCGATCTTGTTCGGCAGCGCCCAGTCGAGAATGGCGGTGCACAGCGCGCCGGACTGCGAAATGAGGCCGATCGTGCCCGAATGCGCGAAACCGTGGGCGAAGGTGAGGTTGATCTGACTGGCCGGGCGCATGATGCCAAGGCAGTTGGGGCCGATCAGACGCATGTTGTGGCGACGGGCGTTTTGCAGCGCGTTGCGCTCCAGCGCGGCGCCTCGCGGCCCGGCTTCGGTGAAGCCACCGGACATGATGATGGCGTTTCTGCAGCCGCCGCGGCCGCAGGCATCGACGATGTCGGGAACCGTATCCGCCCTGGTGCAGATCACCGCGATGTCGAGTCGATGGGGAATGTCTTCCATCGACGCATAGCTCTTCATGCCGAATACGGTTTGGTGCTTCGGATTGACCAGGAACAACTGTCCCTTGTAACCCGAATCGAGCATGTTGCGAACCAATGTGACCCCGATTGACCCGGGCGTTTCGGACGCGCCAACGATGGCGATCGACGCCGGTTCGAAAAGGGACTGAAGGTAGTGTTGTTCGTTTTCCATGACGGCGCTCCGCAGCGTCGGTAAGGCGTGTGACAGGGGCGTTTGGTGCAATGCAGCAAAAGCATAACACCTTGCGGCCGCTCGTGCCTAGCGAAGCGGATCAAGGCTGGGCGGCCGTGAAACCCCTTGTATGCCGGTAGTGACTGTAATGGCGATCGGCACTCAGAATGTGGTTGACCAGCCAATCCGTCAATAAGCGTTTGATACGAAAGCTCAAATACACGCGACCCTGCTCCCCGCCCTCGATTTCGCGGCGCAACTCGCCAAAATATTCGACGAAGCGCTGGTGCTGGCGGACGTGGAGGTCGAGGAAGGGGTATTTGTCCTGCCGCATCAGTTTTTCTTCCATCGCGAAATCCTTGGCCGCCGCGAACTCGATCTGGGCCAGCAGCGATGGCGTGTGGTCCCAGGCGCTGACGTTTACCGCCCGCGCCAGGGCGTCGATGTCCGCCAGCAGCTCCTGATGCGCGGCGTCCACCGGCGGCTCGCAGACGGAGTACTCCGGACGCCAGGCGAATGCCAGTTCGGCGCCCGGGTGGGCCAGGCTCCGTGACGGCGTACCGCAGCGTTCGAGATACACCCGGGCCGCGTCGTCGTCGGGAACCGCGTCCAGGTGGGCCAGGATTCTCTCCCGCGCGGCGTCGATGTCGTCGAGGTGAAAGTAGGCCAGGGCCTGTTCGAAGGTCTTCAGGGTTTCCTTCTTCGCCTCGCGCACCGGCGCAGGGTCGCCGCTGAACACTTCATACACCGATTGACTGTCCTGCTTGCCGCGCACATTGGTGCGATCGAGAAAGCGGATCGACCAGAGTTTGGGCTGGTCAAGGCAATACAGCGTGTATTCGCTGATCAGGATCGATACCCGGTAGTCCTTGGTCAGACGTTCCAGCCGCGCGGCGAGGTTCACCGCGTCGCCGATCACGGTTCCGTCCATGCGCGCGGCGCCGCCCACCGTGCCGAGAATGACAATGCCGGTGTTGATGCCGATGCCGACCTTGATCGGACGATAGCCGGCGCGCTGGCGGCCGGCGTTGTAATGCTCAAGCCGCTCCAGCAGGGCCAGGCTGCAGCGCAATGCCGCGTCCGGCGAATCGGGGAACAGCGCCATGATGGCGTCGCCGATGTACTTGTCGATGAAGCCGCCGTGGGCGGCAATCACCGGCTCCATCTGAACCAGATAGGAGTTGAGGAAGTTGAAGTTCTCCTGCGGGCTCATCGACTCCGACAGCGACGTGAAGTCGCGAATGTCGGAGAACATGATGGTCATCTTGCGCTCGACCTGCTGCCCGAGTTCCACCCGGCGGATGTCTTCGATGCCCAGCAGGTTCAGGAATTCGCGCGGCACGAAGCGGCCGTAGGCTTCCGTCGTCGTGCTCAGCCGTTCGCGCAGGGCATCGGTGCTGTCCTGTGCATTGCCAATAGGCTGTTTCGGTGTTTCGAGCATCAGGTATCGAGCCAGACAGCGTCCCGCGACATGGATTCAGTTCAAAATGATACCCGACATGACAATACAAATGAGCGAAAAGCCCTCGCCGTGGGTTGAGCGTTTTCTACCCCTGATCGCTGCCGGCGGTTCGGTGCTGGACCTGGCTTGCGGCCACGGTCGTCATTCGCGGCTGCTCGCCGGACATGGCTTCCGGGTCGAAGCGGTCGATCGTGACGCCGAAGCGCTGGCGGCGATCTGCGCCAATGCCGCTGGCGTGGTGACGCGGCTCGCCGATCTCGAGGGCGGGCCCTGGCCGTATTACGAGCGCGTCTTCGATGGCATTGTCGTCACCAACTATCTGTACCGGCCCCTGCTGCCCTTGCTGCTGAACGCGCTGGCGGTGAACGGCGTGCTGATCTATGAAACTTTCATGGCCGGCAACGAGCGCCTCGGGCGGCCCGCCAATCCGGCTTTTCTGCTGCGCCCCGGAGAACTGCTGGATGTGGTGCGGCGACGGCTGACGGTGGTCGCCTTCGAGCAAGGCGAGGTGACGGCGCCGCGGCCGGCCGTGGTGCAGCGCCTGTGCGCGACACGACGCCTGGATCCGATATTGCCTGCGTAGCCGCAGATCGCCGGCTTGGCCGCGGGCCCTGGCTCAGGCCGGCGCGGCGAGAATTTCAGCCGCCAAACGGTCGAACGCGGCGGAATCCAGCCGCTCGGTGGTGTAGCGGGTCGCGCCGGCAAACGAGTTGTAGTTGTGCGTTTGCGAGCGTTCGTAAAGCGGATCGTAGTGCTGCTCCAGGAGTTCCGCGACCAGCGCGGGAAAGTTGCGCTCGATCACCAGCGCGCGCCAGCGTTCCAGCGTCTTGTTGCTTTGCAGGCCTTGGAGCTGGTTCAACCGCTCGGTCAGCCAGAGCGGGTCGGCAATCGCGTAGTCGTAGTCGCGCAGCAGGAATTCGACCCGCGCCGGCAACGGTGCCTCGATGCGCAAACCGGGCGCACGGCGAATCGCCTCCAACAGCGCATCGGGCAATTGCAGGCGACCGATCTTGCGGCTCTCGGCCTCGACAAACACCGGGCGCGACAGGTCGAGCGCCGACAGCGTCGCGAGCAGTTGCGATTCGAAGCCGCGCTGCGCCGGCTGGGGCTGGCCGGGCAAATTGCCCAGCACCGACCCCTTGTGGGCCGCCAACTGTTCAAGATGCACTATCTGCGCGTCGCGTGCCGCGAGGGCCTCCAGCAGGCGGCTTTTGCCGCTGCCGGTGGCGCCCGTGACCACGCGAAACCCGATTCGCGCCGGCAGCAGCGCGAGTTGCTCGATCACATGCCGGCGCCAGTGCTTGTAACCGCCCTGCAGGCGATGGGCATCCCAGCCGACTTCCCGCAGAACATGGGTGAATGCGCCACTGCGCTGGCCGCCCCGCCAGCAATACACCAGCGGTCGCCAGGTCTTCGGTTTGTCCAGCATCCGCTGCTCGATGTGCCGCGCGATGTTCTTCGAGACCAGTGCCGCCCCCAGTTTCTTGGCTTCGAACACGGACACCTGCTTGTAGAGGGTGCCGACGCGGGCGCGCTCGGCGTCATCGAGCACCGGCAGGCTGATCGCTCCGGGCAAGCGGTCCTCGGCAAACTCGCCAGGCGCGCGGGCATCGATGATGGCGTCGAACTCGGCGACTTGTGCTACCGTCGCCACTCCCTTCGGCAATTTTTCCGACATCGGTTTCTTGGGCCTTAGCCGCGGACAGTGGGACGCTGAACGCGAAATCGTCCCTGACCCGACAGGTTTCGCCAGGGATTTTCACGTTTCACTTTGATTTTGCGCGCTTCCCCGGCAGCAACGGTTTCAGGGCCTTCCAGACATGATCGAGAATCCGCGGCTGCGCGGCGGCGGTCGGATGCAGGCCGTCGGCTTGAAACGCGTAGGGATCGAAGACCACCGGTTCCAGCAGGAAGGGTAACAGCGGAACATTTTCGCGACCGGCGATCTCGCGGAAGGCGGCGTCGAATTCCTGCGTATAGGTCGGTCCGTAATTTGGCGGCAGATGCATTCCGACCAACAGCACCTTGGCGCCCTGTTGCTTGGCCAGCGCCACCATGAAGCCGAGGTTGTCCTTCATTGTCGCCACCGGCAGGCCGCGCAAGCCATCGTTGGCGCCGAGTGCGAGAATGACAATCGCGGGTTTGAAACGGTCCAGTGCGGCCGGCAGGCGCGTCCGCCCGCCCGCGGTGGTTTCGCCGCTGAGACTGACATTGGTCGCGGTGAGCGCGGAACCGCTGGCTTGCAGGCGCTGTCCGAGCAGGGCCGGCCAGCTCTCGCTGACGGCGATGCCGAAGCCGGCCGAGAGGCTGTCGCCGAACACCAGGATGCCGCGCTGCGCGGCGTTGACAGCGAGGCTGCAGCACAGCAGGACGAGCAGGCAAGCATGGGAGAAAGGTCTTTTGAACATGATTGGCAATGGCGTATTGAACAACGTGGTGATCGATGTCGCGGCGCTGGGCAAGATCGTGCCCAGCGGCAGCGGCACGCTGACGATTCTGCACGAGATTTCGTTTGCGGTGACTTCCGGCGAGGCGGTCGCGATCGTCGGCGCCTCGGGTTCGGGCAAATCGACCTTGCTCGGGCTGATGGCGGGGCTCGACCTGCCGACCTCGGGCGCGGTGCGGATCCGCGGCAAGGACCTCGGCGATCTCGATGAGGATGGTCGCGCCGAATTGCGCGGCCGCCTGCTCGGCTTCGTCTTCCAGTCCTTCCAGTTGCTGCCGGCGCTGACCGCGCTGGAGAACACCATGTTGCCCCTGGAGTTGGCCGGCCGCGCCGACGCCCGCGCCACGGCCGAGGGGATGCTGATTCGCGTCGGACTCGGCGAACGCCTGGCGCACTATCCGAAGCACCTGTCCGGCGGCGAACAGCAGCGCGTCGCGCTGGCCCGCGCCTTCGCGATGGGGCCGCAACTGCTGCTGGCCGACGAGCCGACCGGCAACCTCGACGCCGCCACCGGAGCGCAGATCATCGACCTGATGTTCGCGATGAATGCCGAGGCCGGCACCACGCTGATCCTGGTGACCCACGACGAAGCCCTGGCGCACCGCTGCGGGCGGACGCTGCGCCTGTCGGGCGGGCGGCTGGAGGCGTAGCGGCCGGGAAAGTCGGCGCCGGCGATACGGCTCGGAAGACTCGCGGAGGCTGTCCCGCGCCCGCGCCGCGTCGCCGAGACTGGTGCAAAGGCCTTGCTCGATTCGGAAAATCTAACTAGACTGGTCAAACTAGTATTTATTGGAGCGACACCATGCAAACCGTCAGCCTGTTCGACGCCAAGACCCATCTTTCGCGCCTGATCGAGCAGATCGCCACCGGCGCGGAAACCGAGATCGTGATTTCCCGTAACGGCAAGCCCGTGGCGCGCGTGGTGCCGATCCAGGAGGATGTATCGCGTCGCATCGGGCTGGCCAAGGGGGAGTTCAAGGTGCCGGAAAACATCGACGCGCACAACGCCGAGGTCGCCGCGCTGTTCCTTGGGGGCCGCTGAGCGTGCGCCTGTTGCTCGATACCCAGATCATCCTCTGGGCGCTGACCGGGTCCGCCCGGCTGGGTGCGGCAGGGCGTGGATTGATCGCCGATCCGGCGAACGATATTTACGTCAGTACCGCGTCGATCTGGGAAATTGCCATCAAGCATGCCCTCGGCCGCGGCGACATGCCGGTCAGCGGCGCCCGCGCCGCCGAGTTGTGCGCGGCCGCGGGCTACCGCGAACTGGCGGTGGCCTGGCGGCACGCCGTGGTGGTCGAAACCCTGGCGCCGCTGCATGCCGATCCCTTCGACCGTATTCTCGTTGCGCAGGCCCTCGCCGAACCGATGCGGCTGCTGTCGCGCGACGCCGCCGTGGTGGGCTATGGCGCCATGGTGATGGCGGTTTGAGCGAAGCGCCACGGCGTGGCGCGGCTTTTCCGCGGCTTGCCGTCCGCATGTTTCTGGTATAAACGGCAGCAGTTCATCGCGGGAACAGTCCCATGACCAAGAAGGCAGGCCCCTCCGTCGCAGCCGCCAAACGAGCCAAGGCCGAGGCCGAAATCCTCAGCTACCGGCACGCCGAGCGGCGCAAGAACAATCCCGAAGTCGGCATGGTCACGCCGGCGACCGATGCCGACGACGGCAAAACCACCTGGCGGCATGATCCGCACCTCGACCCCCGCCTGAGCTGGACCGGCAAGGCCGAACGGCTGAGCTTCGAGGTCGACACCGTCAGCCTGCATGTGCATGAGCGCATCGACCCGGCGAGCATACTTTCCGCGGTGCGCAGGAGAGCCGGTGCTGGCGACACCGCGAAAGACAAGGCCAAGGGCGCCAGGGCAGCGCAGATGAAAGCCATCCAGCCCGGCCTGTTCGACGCGCCCATCGAGAGTCTGCCGCTACGGGACGCGATCGACTTCTGCAAGCACGACAAGGGCTGGAGCAACCGGCTGGTGGCCGGCGACAGTCTGCTGGTGATGAATCCGCTGTCGCAGAAGGAAGGCACGGCGAGAACGCAACAGCCAGATCGTGATCGACTCAATTGGCATTTTAGGAATCAGTTTCAAACGTAACGGAGATGGCCATGATCGACGGCGAACTCATGACACAGCTGCTCGCTTTCCGAAAAGAACGCGATTGGGAACAATTCCATACGCCGAAGAATCTCAGCGCAGCGCTTTGCGTGGAAGCTGCTGAATTGTTGGAGCAGTTTCGATGGGCGAAAGACACGGAGTTGATGGAATTGGTTGAGCGCGAGCGAGAGGCCATTGAGCACGAAGTCGCGGATATCGCAATCTTCCTCAGTTACTTCTGTCACGATTTGGAAATGTCTTTGTCTGACGTTGTCCGTCGCAGACTGGAACTGAACCGCGCCAAATATCCGGTCGAGAAGGCACGTGGTACAGCGACCAAATATGATCGGTTTGAATAGATGGACCGGCAAGGGCCGCATCGCGATGTGGTCGCTGGATACCGACTACGATGAACGTTCGCTGTTCCCGCATCGGGTGTTCTTCCCGATGGCCGGCAAGGGCGAGGGCTGGGACAAGCTGAAAAAGGACATCCGCGCCGAACTCGACGAAGACCTGCTGCCGCGGTTTCACGACACGGTGTCGCTGCCCTTCGCGGCGGGGGGGGACAACCGCAAGGTGGCGGTGAAGATCGTGGATGATCGGGGCATTGAATCGTTGAAGATCGTGAATTTGGAGGATTGAACATGAATGCACGTGTAGCGTCCGTGGTGGAAATGGCAAAGACATGGCCCGCGGAAGATCGAGCCGAGTTGTTGGATGCCCTGTTTGGCATGGTCAGTCCCGTCGGCAATGAACTGGAAGCGCAATGGGTCAAGGAATGTGAAGATCGCTGCGCCGCCATTGATCGTGGCGAAATGCCGTTGATTGCCGCCGATGTGGTGATGGCCGAGTATCGCCGCTGATGCAACTGTTTTATTCGTCCGCGGCGCGGGCAGAACTGGACGAGGCGTTTGTTTATCTGGAGGGCGAAGAGCCCGCCTCGGCTATCGGTTCATCGCCGATGTGAACGAGGCGCTCGGTCGCATTTGCCTGTTCCCGTTGGCATGGCATCCACTCGGACTCAACTTGCGACGATGTCATCTGAAACATTTCCGCTATGGCGTGGTTTATCGGATTCGAGGCGAGCAGGCGGAGATTGTTGCGATCGCGCACGACAGGCGGCGGCTGGGGTATTGGCGGGACAGATTGAAGGGGGAGCGATGAGCGATCGCGTCAATGATTCTTTCGAAGAGGCCAAACAATTGATGATCGACGAACGCATCGAGTTGGCGGATATGCTCAATGCCGACGAAATGCACGCGCAGATCGAAAGAGAATTCGGTCTTTAATGAAGCTTAAACGTAGCGACATATATAATGCCGCATTATTGAACTATACTGATGACAGTTCATTGTTCCGGAGATGTCATCATGAGAAAGCTGGAAATCGCCGATCCAGAAGTCATGCGAATCGCTATCCAACAAGAAATCGCCCGCTCTGACGAGTCGCGTTACGACCATCGGTTGCATGGACTGCTGCTGGTTACTGGCGGCCAAAGCTGCCAGCAGGTTGCCGAGCTTTTCGGGGAGGACCGCCGCACGGTACAGCGCTGGGTCAAGCGATTCGAGAGCCATGGACTGGAAGGAGTGCGCGAGGGTGAGCGCTCTGGCCGGCCGGCGACATTGGACGCGAAACAGTGGGTGGCGCTGGGGCGCGACTTGAGACGCGACCCCGGAGCATTTGGCCTCGTCGGCCATCTGTGGGACGGCAAACTGCTCTCCGAGCACCTGCGCCAGCGCTATGGCGTGGCGTTGGGCGTGCGTCAGTGCCAACGGATCTTCGGGCAGATGGGCTTCCGGCTGCGGAAGCCCAGACCTCAAGTGGCTCAGTCCGACCCCGTAAAGGTCGCGGCTGTTAAAAAAACTGCGCCGCCTGGCAAGGCGACGGGACATTGAACTGTGGAGTCTGGACGAATGCCACTTCCAACAGCACGGCACGCGATGTCGGATGTGGGTGCCGCCGGAGATCAAGGATCCGGTGCTGATGCACGCCCCCACCCGCAAATCAGTCGCCTGCTTTGGCGCGGTCAGTCTGAGTACAGGCAAATTCATACGCGCCATGTGCGAGAGATTCGACGCCGTTACGTTCGAGAAATTCTTAAAGAAGCTTCTGCGGCATCGCTCGCGCGGCAAGCGCATGGTTGTCGTGCTGGACAACGCCAGGTACCACCACGCCATACTCCTCAATCCTTTGCTCCGGAAATATCGCACCTTGCTCAGCTTGCTGTTTCTACCCCCATACAGTCCGCAGCTGGCGCCGATCGAACGGGTCTGGAAGCTGGCCCGCCGCATGGCTACCCACAACCGCTTCTTCGCCACGTTGAGCGAACTGCTCAATGCGGTCGACAAATGCTTCGACCGCTGGCGACAACCCAATTCGGTGCTGCGTAGATTATGCGGCATTATTTAAGACGCCATGTTTAGCTTCTCTCGGCTGCCAGATTGGAGTTCGTGCAGGTAATCGCCGGGTATCGCCCGCACGAGAGTCCCCGTGGCCGGCGCGCTCATCATCAACTCCCCCTGCGTCGCTTCCGCCCGCCACTGGCAGCAGGCGCGCGACGGCTCGCTGGCGCTGGTGGAATAGCGTCGTCCGGCAAGTTACGAGATCTTCGGCATTCGCAACAACACGCGACGCACCGAGGAACTGGAGCGGATCGGCGAAATTCGCGGGCGGGTGGATGCCTGGCGCGCGGCCGGCTATCCGGGTGCGACGGCGGTATCGCCCCGGCGCTGGGCGGCGCGACCGACATCAGCAAGGCGGTGCGCATCAATCTGGAACTGCTGCCGGAGGAATTCCGCCTCCCGCGCATCGGCTTCAAGGCGGCGGCCAGCGCCTTCGCCGCGATGGAAGGCCGGTTCCGGGGCAACCGCGAATATCTGGCGTTTCAGTTGATCCGGCTGGTCAATGCCTTCCTCGCCTCGAAGATCCGACGCGGAAGTCGCAGATCAGTCACATGCTGGCCGACAGCGCCCGGGAGCAGCACGCAGCGAACGTGCTGGAGATGAGCGAACGGGTGGTGGCCTACGCCAAGAACGATCATCTTGGATTCCAGTTGCATTATCTGTGGAACGGCGTGCGCCGCCGTCATCTGCCCGACTTTCTGATCCGGCTGGCCAACGGCAAGACGCTGGTGCTGGAAATCAAGGGCGAAGACTCGGCACAGAATCGCGCCAAGCGGGCGGCACTCGCCGTCTGGGTGCAGGCGGTCAACGCGAAGGGCGGCTTCGGCCTCTGGTGCTGGGATGTGGCGTTTCAGCCGGCGCAGATCCAGGACATTCTTGCCCGGCACTGACTGACTCAGGCGCCAAGGATCCCGCGCGCTGCCCCCACGCCGCTTTTGACCGCGCCCTCGATGGTTGCCGGGTAGTCGCCGGCGACATAATCGCCCGCCAGCCACAATCCGGGCAGCGCGGTTCGCGCGACGGGCCGTCGCAGATTCGGCACGCAGGCGAAGGTGGCGCGCTTTTCGGCAATGGTCTGCACTGCCAGCGGTGCCGGCAGGTTGGGCACCACACGGGCGATCTCCCGGTGGATGCCGCGTTCGAGTTCCTCGGCCGGCAAGTCCAGGTGCCGGCCGCGCGCGCTGATCACGGCGGCGATCAGCCCAGCTTGGCCGCACAGCGCGCCGCGGTCGAACAGCCATTGCGCCAGCCCGGCGTCCACGCCGAGCATGGGTTGCGCCAGGCGCACCGTCGCGGGATAGCGCAGGTAGCTGGTGACGATCGGTTCCCACTCGAAGTGGGCCACCTCGGGCGCCAGCGCCGGCACCAGGCTGGCCAGGTGATAGGGCGCCACCGCCAGCACGACCTGCGCGAACGGACCGCCATCGTCGATCTGCCAGCCGCCCCCGGCATGGCGCAGGGAAGTGATGCGGCGGCCGCGATGCACGGCGCCGCCATGCCGCGCGATGAAGTTCGCGGCGGGCTCGGGAAACAGCGCCGAAAGATCGACTTGCGGCAGCAACAGGTCGCTGGCTTCGCGGTTGCCGCCCAGGCTGTCGCGCAAGACATGGGCCAGCACCTGGGCCGAGGCGCGCTCGGCGGGAGTGTTCAACGCCGCGATGCACAGCGGTTCCCAGAGGAATCGCCGCTGGCGCGGCGGCGTTCGATTCCCGTCCAGCCATTGTGTGACCGTGATATCGGGCTCGACGCGGAAGCTGCCGGCTTGCAGCCCCCGCATCAGGCGCAGCGCAGCCCATTTTTCGCGCCAGTCGAGGCCGCGCGCGAACAGCAGGGCGCCTGCCGCATGCAGTGGGGCCGGCAAGCGTGGCGCGCTCATCAGGAACTCGCCGGGGAATTCGAAGCGCAGCGGCGTGCGCCTGAGCAATTCGTCGGGATTGGCGCCCACCGCGCGCATCAGGCGCAAGGTTTCGCGATAGGCGCCGACCAGGATGTGCTGGCCGTTGTCCGCCTTGACGCCGTCGATCTCGGCGGCGCGGGCGCGCCCGCCGAGGACGCGCGAGGCCTCGAATACTTCGACTGCTCTGCCTGCCGCGGCCAGTTCGACGGCGGCGGCCAGCCCGGCGTAGCCGGCGCCGATGACCGCCAGCTTCAAGCCAGGCGATTCGGCGCTGGTTTCGGGAAGCGGACGTACAAGGGAAACAGGGATCGAGGCCGCGGGGAGTTCACGTTTCAATTCAGCCGCCGATCCAGGTCCTGGTCGCCAGCCAGAATTTGCGCAGCGGGGGCAGCGAGGTGCGTCGATCCAGCACGCGGCAGCCGTCGCGCATGATCTCGTCGAGCGTCGCGCGGTAGATGGCGGCCATGATCAAGCCCGCGCGCTGGGCCTTGCGGTCGGCGGCCGGAAGCTGGGCAAAAGCCTGCCGGTAGGTGGCTCGGGCACGCTCCACCTGGAACTCCATCAGGCGGCGGAACCGGTCGCTGTAGCGCGCTTGCAGGATGTCGGCCTCGGCGACGTCGAAGCGCGCCAGCTCGTCCTGCGGCAGGTAGATGCGGCCGCGCCGCGCGTCTTCGCCGACGTCGCGGATGATGTTGGTGAGCTGGAAGGCGAGACCCAGGTCATGGGCGTATTTGAGGGTCTGCCGGTCCCGGTAGCCGAAGATTTCCGCGGCGAGCAGGCCGACCACGCTGGCGACCCGGTAGCAATACAGATTCAGCGCCTTGAAATCGGCATAGCGGAATTGGTCCAGATCCATCTCCATGCCGTCGACGATTTCAAGCAATTGTTCCTGCGGCAGCGAGAAATCCTTCAGCGACGCGGCCAGCGCTTGGGTCACCGGATGGCTGGGATGGCCGGCAAACAGGGCCGCCACCTCGCCACGCCACCAGCCCAGCTTGGCGCGCGACAGGCCGGCGTCGGTGCATTCGTCGACCACGTCGTCGACTTCGCGGCAGAAGGCATAGAGCGCCGTAATCGCCCGGCGTTGCGCCGGTTCGAGGAACAGGAAGCTGTAGTAGAAACTGGAGCCGCTGTCCGCGGCCCGTTGCTGACAGTATTGGTCGGGAGTCACGGCTTGGTGTCGCGCGCGCGGACCAGCGCGCTCCAAAGGATCGGTGGCCAGTCGAGCGGCCGGAGAACGGGACGTCGGTTGAAGACATCGTAGTCGACGGCCTCGATTTTATCCAGAATGCGCAGTCCGCCGGCGACTATGGCGCGGATTTCCAGGCCCAGGCGTCCCGGCAGGTCCCAGCCCAGCGAAGCGCCGCTGAGCATCAGCGCGCGCGCCCGTTCGACCTGGAAGCGCAGCAGGGCCGTAAGCCCGGCGTCGGGGGGCAGGTCCGCTCGCCGTTGCAGAAGGTCGCCGTCGCTGACTCCAAAGCGCGCCATGTCGTCCTGCGGCAGGTAGATTCTGCCGTTCGCGCCCTTCGCGGCGTCAATGGCGACGTCCTGCCAGTGGTTGATCAGCTGCAACGCCGAGCAGATCGCATCCGAGCGCGCCAGGTTGGCTTCCACGGCTTGGCCGAACAGATGCAGCATCAGACGTCCCACCGGGTCGGCCGAGCGCCGGCAATAGTCCATCAGTTCGGCAAAGTCGCGGTAACGATCCTTGCCGACATCCTGCATGAAGGCATCCAGCAAATCGCGAAACAGTTGCAGCGGCAGGTTGTACCTGGCGATCACCGGGCGCAGGCGCAGAAAGACAGCGTGTTGCGTCGGTGCGCCGCCGGCGATGGCATCCAGCTCGGCCTGATAGCCGGCAAGCAGCGCACGGCGTTGCTCCGCGGAGCGGTCCCCTTCGTCGGCGAAATCGTCCGCGCTGCGGGCAAAGCCGTAGATTGCCGCCACCGGCTCGCGCAAGGCTGCCGGCAACAGCACGGAGGCAACCGGGAAGTTCTCGTAGTGGTCGACGGCCATGATGCGGGGGGAGTATATACAGAGCCATTCGACAGGCTCTTGGGCATTCGTACCGCGCCATTCCCGGCGACCAGGGAGGGCGCGCGCGCCGATCGCGCCCGAATCGGCAGCGGTCGGCCTTGGGGCCGGCCATGTCCGGGGGTTGGTCGTCTTGCAGGCGCAACTTGCAGGCCGGGCCGAGGTTTTCAAGCGCGCGGCGATGGCGGCGAGCCGCAAGGAACTGTCGAAAGCGGGTAAAATCGGCGATCCACGTTGCGTCGCGCCGGCCGGCATTGCCGGCCTGTTGCGACATGCGCCCAGGTGGCGGAATTGGTAGACGCACCAGATTTAGGTTCTGGCGCCGCGAGGCGTGGGGGTTCGAGTCCCTTCCTGGGCACCAGCGATCGGGCGCAAACCCGGAACCTGGTCGGCGGCTTGTTGATCGATACTTAAAATGACGGAACGAGAGATGACGGAAAATGCAAGCACGGAGGCTGCGGTCGGCACGGGCAGCGCCCTGGAACGACGCATCGACATGACCGTGGCGATGGTCGAGGTCGACAAGGATGTCGAGCAGCGCCTGAAGCAAATGTCGCGCACAGTCAAGATGGCGGGTTTCCGTCCCGGCAAGGTGCCGCTGAAGCTGGTCGCGCAGCAATACGGCTCCCAGGCGCGTTCGGAAGCGATTGGCGCGGCGGTCGAAAGAATCTATGGGGAAAAAGTCCGCGAACAGAATCTGCGCGTGGCGGGTTATCCGCGCATCGAGCCGAAGGCCGATGCCAGCCCCGGGCTGCTGGGCTTCACAGCGGTATTCGAGGTCTATCCCGACATCACCCCCGCCGATCTGTCCGGCCAGACCATCGAAAAGCCGACTTTGACGGTGACCGAAACCGAGGTCGACAAGACCATTGAGGTGCTGCGCCAGCAGCGCACCACTTACACCGAAACCGATCGCGCGGCGATCAACGACGATCGCCTGGTGATCGATTTCATCGGACGCAAGAATGGCGAGGAATTTCCCGGCGGCAAGTCCAGCGACTACGCGGTCATCGTCGGCGGCGGCAAGATGCTGCCGGACTTCGAGGCGCAGCTTGCGGGCGTCAAGAGCGGGGACCGGAAAGAGTTTGAGGTCACCTTTCCCGCCGACTATCAGGCCGCGGAACTGGCTGGCGCCACGGTTCAGTTCGAGATGAACGTCAAGAAGGTGGAAGCGCCCAGCGTGCCGCAGGTCGACGCCGATTTCGCGCGCCAGCTCGGTGTTGCCGACGGCGATGTCGACAAGATGCGGGTCGAGGTTCGCGCGAATCTGCAGCGCGAGGTGAAGAAGCGCCTGCTGGGACGGGTCAAGGAGCAGGTCATGGAGACTCTGCTGAAGTTGAATCCGATCGAGGTGCCGAAAACGCTGGTGGCCATGGAATCGGAACAGATGGCTGAAGCGGCGTTGCGCGACCTGGAGTCGCGCGGGATGATGATGAAGAATATTCCGATCGAACCTTCCTGGTTTGTCGAGAAGGCAACGCGCCGGGTGAAGCTCGGCCTGTTGCTCGCCGAGCTGGTGAAAGCCAAGAACCTTCATGTCAAGCCGGAGCAGGTGCGCGCCATCGTCGACGAACATGCCGAGACCTTCGAAGACCCCAGGGAAGTTGTCCGCTGGTACTATTCCGAGCCGAAGCGGTTGGCCGAGGCCGAGGCCCTGGCGCTGGAGAACAACGTCGTGGATTGGGTGCTCGCCAATGCCGCGGTCAATGAAGTGCCCATCACGTTCGACGAGCTGATGGGAAATGCAACCTGATTGCGCCGGAGATGCTCATGCACGATTCTCGACAATTCACCGGCGCCCATGATGCCCCGGGTCCCGACACGCAGGCGCTGGGCCTGGTGCCCATGGTCATCGAGACCAGCGGTCGCGGTGAGCGGGCTTATGACATCTACTCGCGCCTGTTGCGCGAGCGGGTGATTTTCCTGGTTGGGCCGGTCAACGACGGGACGGCAAATCTGGTGGTGGCGCAACTGTTGTTCCTGGAGTCGGAGAATCCGGACAAGGACATCTTCTTCTACATCAATTCGCCGGGCGGATCCGTCACCGCGGGGATGGCCATTTACGACACGATGCAGTTCATCAAGCCGCACGTGTCGACGCTGTGCATCGGTCAGGCCGCCAGCATGGGCTCGTTTCTTCTGGCCGCCGGGGAGAAAGGCAAGCGCTATTGCCTGCCGAATTCGCGGGTGATGATTCACCAGCCGATGGGTGGCTTTCAGGGACAGGCGTCGGACATCGAGATCCACGCCAAGGAAATCCTGTTTCTCAAGCAGAAACTCAACACCATGCTGGCGCTGCATACCGGACAGTCGATCGAGCGCATCGAGCGCGATACCGACCGCGACAATTTCCTTTCGGCGGAAGCGGCGGTCGAGTATGGGCTGGTCGACAAGGTACTGACCAGCCGGGCCGAGGCTGCCGGAGCTTAGTCGTTCCCAAGGACGGAGACCACGATGGCGGAGAAGAAATCGGGTGGCGGGGAAAAGCTGTTGTATTGCTCGTTCTGCGGCAAGAGCCAGCACGAAGTCAAGAAACTGATCGCCGGTCCCTCGGTCTTTATCTGCGACGAATGCATCGAGCTTTGCAACGACATCATCCGCGACGAAATCGCCGCGGTGCCGGCGGGCGCCGCGAAGCGCGATCTGCCCGCGCCGAAGGAGATCCGCGAAATGCTCGATCAATACGTGATCGGGCAGGATTCGGCCAAGAAGATCCTCGCCGTGGCGGTCTACAACCATTACAAGCGGATCCGGCACCAGGAAAAGGGCAGCGACGGCATTGAACTGTCGAAGAGCAACATATTGCTGATCGGCCCCACCGGATCGGGCAAGACCCTGCTGGCGCAGACCCTGGCGCGCATGCTCAATGTGCCCTTCGTGATGGCGGATGCGACGACGCTGACCGAGGCGGGCTATGTCGGCGAGGATGTCGAAAACATCATCCAGAAGCTGCTGCAGAAGTGCGATCACGAGGTGGACAAGGCGCAGCAGGGCATCGTCTATATCGACGAGATCGACAAGATCTCGCGCAAGTCCGACAACCCCTCGATTACGCGGGATGTTTCCGGCGAGGGCGTACAGCAGGCGCTGCTGAAGCTGATCGAAGGGACGGTGGCCAGCATTCCACCGCAAGGCGGGCGCAAGCATCCGAACCAGGATTTCATCCAGATCGACACCACCAACATCCTGTTCATTTGCGGCGGTGCCTTCGACGGCCTCGACAAGGTGATACGCAATCGCTCGGAGAAGGGTGGCATCGGCTTCGGCGCCGAGGTCAAGAGCCGCGACGCCAGCAACGTCAGCGAGATGCTGAAGCAGGTCGAGCCGGAGGACATGATCAAGTTCGGCCTGATTCCGGAGCTGATCGGCCGCCTGCCGGTGATCGCCACTTTGCAGGAACTCGACGAAGTCGCGCTGGTCCAAATCCTGATTGAACCGAAGAACGCCTTGATCAAGCAGTATCACAAGCTCTTTGCGATGGAAGGGGTGGAACTCGAGGTGCGTCCGTCCGCGCTGCAGGCCATCGCCAAGAAGGCCTTGAAGCGCAAGACCGGAGCGCGTGGCTTGCGTTCGATTCTGGAGAGTGTTCTGCTCGATACGATGTACGAACTGCCCACCATGGAGAGCGTGAGCAAGGTCGTGGTCGACGAGAGCACGATCGAAAGCGGTGCCCAGCCATTGATGATCTACGCCGACCAGCCCAAGGTTTCGGGTTCGAACTGAGTTTCTGGCTGGCTCGATCCGGCGGCCGCGCCGCCTTGAATACCTGTCGCGCACCCCAATGTGCTTGGCGTGACTCATAACCGAAGGACACGATGATGTCTGACCTGCCGACTTCCCCGATAGACACCCAGGCCCTGCCGCTCTTGCCCTTGCGCGACGTGGTGGTATTCCCGCATATGGTGATCCCGCTGTTCGTCGGTCGTCCCAAATCCATCAAGGCGCTGGAAACCGCGATGGAGAGTGGCAAGAACATTCTTCTGGTGGCGCAGAAGTCCGCCGCCAAGGACGAGCCGGTACCGGAGGACATGTACGAAATCGGTTGTCTGGCCAACATCCTGCAGATGCTCAAGCTGCCGGACGGCACGGTGAAGGTGTTGGTCGAAGGAGTGCAGCGCGCCCGCGTGCTGCGTATCGAGGACCAGCGTGCGCTGTTCGTCGCCGACGTCGCCCTGATTCCGGTCGAAGAGCGTACCGACAACGAGATCGAGGCGATGCGCCGTGCGGTGCTGGCCCAGTTCGACCAGTACGTGAAGCTCAACAAGAAGATTCCGTCCGAGGTCCTGACCTCGCTGGCCGGCATCGAGGAGGCCGGGCGCCTGGCAGACACGATCGCCGCGCATCTGCCCTTGAAGCTCGAGCAGAAGCAGGAGGTTCTCGAAGTTTTCGGAGTGTCGGAGCGGCTGGAGAAGCTGCTCGGCCAGCTTGAAGCCGAACTCGATATTCTTCAGGTCGAAAAGCGGATCCGCGGCCGCGTAAAGCGCCAGATGGAAAAGAGCCAGCGCGAGTATTACCTCAACGAGCAGGTCAAGGCGATCCAGAAGGAGCTCGGCGAAGGCGAGGAAGGTGCCGACATCGACGAAATGGAAAAGAAGATCAAGGCCGCCGGCATGAGCAAGGAGGCCTTGGCCAAGATCAACGCCGAGGTCAAGAAACTCAAGCTGATGTCGCCCATGTCGGCCGAAGCCACCGTGGTGCGCAACTACATCGAAACCCTGCTGGCCTTGCCGTGGAAGAAGAAGTCGCGGATCAGCAAGGATCTGGCGGCGGCCGAAAAGGTTCTCGACCGCGACCACTACGGCCTGGAGAAGGTCAAGGAACGCATCGTCGAATACCTCGCCGTGCAACAGCGCGTGGAGAAGGTCAAGGCGCCGATCCTGTGCCTGGTGGGCCCTCCCGGAGTGGGCAAGACCTCGCTCGGCCAGTCGATTGCAAAATCCACCAACCGCAAGTTCATTCGCATGGCCCTCGGCGGCGTACGTGACGAGGCGGAGATTCGCGGCCACCGGCGCACCTACATTGGTTCGATGCCGGGCAAGATCCTGCAAAACATGACCAAGGTTGGGGTCAAGAATCCGCTGTTCCTGCTCGACGAAGTTGACAAGATCGGACAGGACTTTCGCGGCGATCCCTCCTCCGCGCTGCTGGAAGTGCTTGATCCGGAGCAGAACCATACCTTCCAGGATCACTACATCGAGGTCGATTTCGATTTGTCCGACGTCATGTTCGTCGCCACCGCGAACACCCTGAACATCCCCGCCGCGCTGCTCGATCGCCTTGAGGTGATACGCCTCGCCGGCTACACGGAGGACGAAAAGGTCAACATCGCATTGCGCTACCTGGTGCCCAAGCAGATGAAGAACAACGGCATCCGGCGGGACGAGCTCACCATCACCGAAGATGCCCTGCGTGACATCGTGCGCTACTACTCGCGCGAAGCCGGCGTGCGCGCGCTCGAACGGGATATTTCGAAGATTTGCCGCAAGGTGGTGAAGTCGCTGGTGAAGAAAAAGCGCAAGAAGAAGATCGTCGTAA
>WBZP01000534.1_pt1 | contig 42166 bp, 30 predicted proteins | sample 5204301 | NCBI WGS metagenome assembly WBZP01 (sample SAMN12412401, study PRJNA552823) | activated sludge metagenome | isolation source: activated sludge from nitrification reactor of wastewater treatment plant... | place: USA: Pennsylvania | collected 2017
CACAGCGACGTAGGCCATATCGAGGCGCAAGGCCTGGATGCCCAGCATGGGCGAGGTGGCGGCGCGCATGTGGAACTCGGCCGGCGCGCCGCCGAATAGCACCGGCGCGCCCGGCCGCACGATTTGGGCCATCGTCAGCCCGGCCAGCACGTCAACGACGTGGAAGACCGTCGCGCCGACGACTGACACCGGGGCGATGAGGCCCATCAGCGTCACCGGGACGATCTCGACCGGGATACCCCAGGCGACGCAATCGAGCAGGTTCTGGCAGGAGTCCTCGCTGTAGCGGAACATGCCCGTGGCGGTGATGGTGAAGAGCGACAGCGGCCGGGCGATGAGGTCGGCCCGGTCGTGGCGGAAGAGTTGCATCATCTCGGCCATGCGGCCGACGCCGTGCTCGGTGAACGCGCCGCTGACCACCGGCTTGCGCGAGTTGGTCAGGCACAGGTAGAGCCGCCAGGCGTCGGACACGCCCGGCTCGATGTCGGCGTTGGTGCTGAAGGCCGTGGCCAAATAGGCAATGTGGGGCAGGCCGTCAGCCAGGCGGACGTATTCGGCGAAGTCGACCGTCGTTGCCAGGCGCGTCTCGCCGCTGCGATGGTCGAGAATCTTCAGGCCGCTGCTGGCGGGCACAAAGTGGACGTTGTCGCCGCCCAATTCGGCGTGGGGCCGGCCGTCGCGGTCGTAGAGGGTGAAGGAGCGCGGCGTGGTGGCGATGGCCCGCTCGACCACGTCGGGCGGGAAGAGGACGCGGCCGTCTTTGGCCGTAGGAAGCCCGGCGTCCAGCAGCCGCCGCCGCAACTCCGGCCCGCGCACTTCCATGCCGACTTCGGCCAGGATGCGTTTGGCTTCGTCAAGGATTCGGCCGATGAGCGCGTCGTCGAGAAGCTGGATGCGTGGGCGCATAGTGCTCCATTGTGTTCACATTGTGAACGGAGTGTTCATGCGGAGTGTAGCAGGTGTTGGCGGTTGTGCAAGTTAGGTTCTAGGGGCTAGGTTCTAGGGGCTAGGGAAGCGCCCTCTTCCCTAGAACCTAACCTCTAGCACCTAGCCCCTATTCCCGCGGCCAGACAACTGCCAAATAGGTGTTCGGCCACGGCTCCAGCCGGGCGATGGTACCGTTGGTCGTATCCAGTACGGCACTGCCCCACATTTCGTCTTCGGCATAGCTGACAACGAGATGCTGGTCATCGAGGAATGGATTGGGCAGAGCCATTGTCAACAGCCCGACGGCGCTGGCCACCATCTCCGGCTCACCCGTGTAGGGCGCGCTGATGCGGTAGATAGCCCCAGGTGCGGGGGCGAACAAGGCCGTCTCGTCGGCCGGCAAAGCAGCCGTGCTATAAACAAGGTCGCCACCAGGGCTGAACGTCGGGTAACCGGTGTAGTCATCAACAGTGGCAATGTTGGCCACTTCCGTCCCGTCTGGCCCGATGACGCGGACGGCGTGCGCCTGGTCGACGTAAGCCAGCGTGCCATCGTCGCGGAAGTCGCCGATGCACAGGAAGAGCTGCTGGTCGGTGCAATCGAAGACCTTTTGCGGCTGGCCGCCGGCGGCCGAGACTCGGTAGAGGTTATCGTAGCGGCCGACGAAGGCGCTCCAGCCACCGCCCAGGCCAATCGGCTGCCAGGTGAAATAGAGCGTCTGGCCGTCGGTCGTGAAGCGCAGTGGCGTGGCGATCCGGTTTTCGGCTACGGTCATGTCCTCATATATGACAACCGGGTTACCGGCGTCGCCGTCGCCGATCCACATGCTGCTCATCAGAGCCATCGGGTTGTCGGCGCTCTGCGGCTCGGTCGAACTCCACGCCAGGCGGCTCTCGTCCGGCGCGACGGCGAACTGGGCCAGATAGTAGGTGTCGCCCATGACTTGCGTTCCCGGCAACGTCTCGACGACCCCATCCGGGCCAACACGGGCCACCATAATCGTTTGTGTCTCGATGTCGCGCTGCAGAAAGTACACGCTGTCGCCGGCAACGACTTCGGGGCCGATGTCCTCGGCGATGGGAAGGACACAGCGCGCACCGCCCAACGGATCGTGCAGGTCAAAGCTGGCGCCGGTGGATAGCACCAACGCCGGTCGCGGCACTTCCGGGCAGAGGGTGGTAGGTTCAGTGGTGGCCGTCGGCTCGGCCGTCGGCTCAGTCGTTGCCTCGGCTGTGGCTTCAGATGCGACTGTGGGCGTGGCTACGGCCGGCGGGGCTGTCGCGGCCGTTGTTGGTTCGGCCGGCCGCGGGGTGGCGCTGGCGGCGATGGTAGGTTGCCCCGGCTCGACTGCGCCGCCACAGGCGACCAGCGCCAGGGCCAGCAGCATGAACACCAACACAAATGACCATTTGCGCTGCATGGACTTCTCCTGATGAAGTTTCGCCGCGCCGGTTTAAGGCGTGGCCAGTTACAAATCGGTGGGCAGTCTACCGCATTGCCGCGGCGTGTGCTGTTAACAGGACATCAGTTCTTGTGTAAATGAAGTGGCCGCGCGTTGGCTCTTTGGCCGCTGGTCTTTTTGCCGCCTCAGGCATTTTCCCGCAACGGCCGGAACCCCTCGCCCAACACCTCCTGCGCCTGCCCGATAATGACGAACGCCTCCGGGTCGGCCTCGTGGATGAGCGCCTTGAGCTGGACGATCTCCGCCCGGCTGACGACGCAGAGCAGGACGTGCTTCTCCTGCCCGGTGTACATGCCCTTGCCCGTCCAGTTGGTGACGCCGCGCTCCAGATCGGCCAGGACGCGGTCGGCCACATCGTCGGGGCGGGTGGTGATGATCGTCGCCACGCGCATGACGTTGGAGCCGTTGAGCGTCACCTCGACCAGCACGCCGCCGACGTAGAGGGCGATGACGGCATAGAGCGCCCGCTCCCAGCCGAACGTCAGCCCGGCCAGGAAGACGACGATGCCGTCGGTGTAGAGGTAGGCCTGCGACAGGGGCATGCCGAAGCGCCGCTCCAGGATGCGGGCCAGGATGTCGGTGCCGCCGCTGGTGGCCCGGGCGCGGAAGAGCAGGCCGACAGCCACGCCGGCCGTCACGCCGCCATAGAGGGCGTTGAGGGCCAGGTCATCGGTCAGCTTTACCCCCGGCCAGAACAGTTGCAGCCCGTCCAGGATGACGGAGAAGAGGAGCGACGCGGCCACGGTGCGGGCCAGAAAGCGCCGCCCGCCCAGGAAGCGCCAGCCGAGGAAGAAGAGCGGGATATTAATGATGAAAGTCAGCGTGCCGATGGGCCAGCCGGTGAAGCTGTTGATGATCTGCGCCGTGCCGCTGAGGCCGCCGGCGACGAGGTCATTGGGGATGAAGAAGAGGTCCATGCTGAGGGCCAGCAGGGCCGCGCCGGCGAAGATGAGGAAGTAGTCGCGGGCCAGTTGCAGGCGCGTCGCGTGGTGTTCGCTCTCGCGCCGCAACCGGACGCGCTCGCGGATGGCGGCCAGGTGGCCGTTTTTGGGTGTTGTCGGTGATTGGGACATTGTTATTCTCCAGGGTTGTTCACATTGTGAACAAGAAGTTCATAGTAGCGTTGACGATTATAGCGCAGCGGGCTATGATGGGGAGACTTGCTCCACTGCTGCTGAAGAATAGCACGCTGATGACGCTGATTTCAACGCTGATTGGCGTGGCCCAGAGGAATGCTGTTCCCAGCAGCGTGAATCGGCGTTGAAATCAGTGTTCATCAGCGTGCTATTCTTAGCCCCATGACCATCCGCACCACCTTCCCCCGCCCCGTCCGCGAAATCGAGAACCTGTGGTTGCCCCTGCCCGATGGCGCGCGCCTGGCTGCCCGCATCTGGCTGCCGGCCGACGCCGAAAGCCACCCCGTCCCGGCCCTGTTCGAGTTCCTGCCCTACCGCAAGAGCGACGGCACGACCATTCGCGACGCCCTGCGCGCGCCCTACTACGCCGGGCATGGCTACGCCGTCCTGCGCGTGGACATGCGCGGCAGCGGCGACTCCGACGGCGTGCTGACCGACGAGTACACCACGCAGGAGCACGACGACGCCGTGGCCTGCATCGCCTGGATCGCCGCCCAGCCGTGGTGCGACGGCAACGTGGGCATGATGGGCATCTCCTGGGGCGGGTTCAACAGCCTGCAAGTGGCGGCGCGGCAGCCGCCGGCGCTGCGAGCGTTGGTGGTCATCGGCTTCACCGACGACCGCTACGCCGACGACGTGCATTACATGGGCGGCTGTGTGCTGACGTCGCAGATGCTGGCCTGGTCGGCGGTCATGCACGCCTACAACGCCCTGCCGCCCGACCCGCGCTGGGTGGGGGAGCGTTGGCGGGAGATGTGGGCCGAACGGCTGGAGGGTTCGCCGCCGTTCGTCGAAGAGTGGCTGGCCCACCAGACGCGCGACGCCTACTGGAAGCACGGCTCGGTCGGCGAGGCATACGACGCCATCCGCGTGCCGGTCTACGCCGTCGGCGGCTGGGCCGACAACTACAACAACTCTGTGCCGCGCCTGCTGGCCGGGCTGAGCGGGCCGCGCAAGGGGCTGATCGGCCCGTGGGCCCACACCTTCCCGGAGATGGGCACACCCGGCCCGGCAATCGGCTTCTTGCAGGAGAGTCTGCGCTGGTGGGATCACTGGCTGAAGGGCATTGACACGGGCATCATGGACGAGCCGATGTTGCGGACGTGGCTCCAGGACAGCGCGCCGCCGGCCACGACCTGCGACGCCCGCCCTGGCCGCTGGGTGGCCGACCCGACCTGGCCGTCGCCCAACGTGGCCGAGCGGACGCTCTACCTCAACAGCGACGGCGCGGCCGACTGGCTGGGCGACACGCCGCGGCCGGAGATGGCCCGGCAGATTCGTGGCCGCGAGGGAGACGGCCTGGACGTTGGCCCGTGGTGCGCCTATGGCGCGCCGGGCGACTTCCCCGGCGACCAGCGCCCGGCCGACGGCGCGGCGCTGTCGTTCACGGCCGCGGCGCTGAGCGAGCCGATGGACATCCTCGGCTATCCGCTGCTCGACCTGGAGCTGAGCGCCGACGAACCGCTGGCCCTGGTCGCGGCGCGGCTGTGCGACGTGGCCCCCGACGGCGCTTCGACGCTGGTCAGTTGGGGGCTGTTGAACTTGACCCACCATCAAAGCCACGAGTTCCCGGAGCCGCTGGAACCGGGGCGGCGCTATCAGGTGACGGTGCAACTGAACGTCATCGGCCACCGGCTGGCCGCCGGGCATCGCTGGCGGGTCAGTGTGACGCCGACCTACATGCGCCACGCCTGGCCGTCGCCCCGGCCGGTAACGCTGACGGTCACGTGCGGTGAGGCGTCGCGGCTGCGCCTGCCCGTCCGCGCCCCCTCGCCGGCCGACGCAGCGCTGCCCGACTTTCCGCCGCCGGAGACGGCCGCGCCCATCGCTATGGAACAGTTGCGCACCGCCCACAGCCGCAAGACGATCCGCCACGATCAGGTCGGCGGCTGGACGGAACTGCGCTTCGAGGACGACGGCGGGCGGCTGCGCTACACCGGCTCCGGCATGGAGGTGGACGACGAGGCGACGGAGGTCTACGCCATCCGCGACGGCGACCCGCTGTCGTTGCGCGTGGACATCGAGCGCACCGTCGAGCTACAGCGCGGCGACTGGCGGGTGCGGGTGGAGTCGCGCTGCCGGATGGCGGCCGACGCCACCTACTTCCACCTGAGCCACACGCTGGACGCCTACGAAGGGGACAGCCGCGTCTTCACCCGCGCCTCCACCAGGGCCATTCCGCGGAATTGTGTTTAAGATGAATGATCCGCAGATTGGGCAGATTGGGCAGATTTCAGACGGCTCTTCTTCTGAAATCTGCCCAATCTGCCCAATCTGCGGATCAACTCTTCTGGAGTGAACTATGACCAGATTGCGCGATTTGGGTATTAGCATCGGCGAATTCCCGCCCGGCCCCCACAACGCCATTACCGACGTGCCCGGCACGCTGGTCGGCCACGCCACCATCATCCACGACACGCCGCGCGTGGCCCGCACCGGCGTGACGGTCATCATGCCTCGCGGCGGCGACATCTGGCGCAACCCGGCCTTCGCCGCCGCCCACTCCTTCAACGGCTGCGGTGAGATGACCGGCCTGCTGTGGGTCGAAGAGTCGGGCCAACTGAGCCACCCCATCGCCCTGACCAGCACCCACCACGTCGGCACCGTCCACGAGGCGCTGATCGCCTACGCCCAGGAGCACGGCCACACCGAACACGGCAGCCTGCCCGTCGTCGGCGAGACGTGGGACGGCTGGCTCAACGACATGGACGGCTTTCACCTGAAGGCGGAACACCTCTACGCGGCGATGGCCAACCTGTCGGTCGAGCCGCCGGCCGAGGGCAACGTCGGCGGCGGCACGGGGATGATCTGCCACGAGTTCAAGGGCGGCATCGGCACGGCGTCGCGGCTGGTGGCGACGAAGAGCGGCGCGTGGACGGTCGGCGCGCTGGTGCAGGCCAACCACGGCGCGCGCGAGGACTTCCGGGTGGATGGCGTGCCCGTCGGCCGCCTGCTAGGCCCGACGCAAGTCCCAACCCCCTGGCCCGACCCGGCGCAGAGCAGCAGCATCCTTATCGTGCTGGGCACCGACGCGCCGCTGCTGCCGTTCCAGTGCCGGCGGCTGGCCAAGCGGGCCACGGTCGGCTTTGCCCGCGCCGGCGGTATCGGCCACAACGGCAGCGGCGACATCTTTCTGGCCTTCGCCACGGGCAACGAGCTGAGCGCGGGCGAGGAGTTGGCGGCGCTGCGCATGATTCCCAACCACCACCTAAACCCCATGTTCGCCGCGGCGGCCGAGGCGGTGGAAGAGGCCATCCTCAACGCCATCGTCGCCGCGCAGACGATGACCGGCTGGCAGGGACGGACGGCGCATGCGCTGCCGCATGAGGAGTTAAAGCGGGTGATGTCGGAGTGGGGTGGCGGCGGCGCGAAGGGGCAGTATCGGCGGGGGCCGGTGCATCAATGAGCGTTCCCTAGCCAACGTTCAGCGTCACTGGCGCTCATAGACGGTTATGCCCTCACGCAAGGCGGGCCGCAGGACGAGGCCGATCGCGTCGCCGCGTTCATTGATTTCCTGCGGTGTTGTTACGACCACATCTTTACTGACCGGCAGACTGCTAAGCGTCCGCATGAGATCAATCGTAACGGCGCGTTTGTTCTCTATTTCCGGTAGGACAATAAGAAGGTCTAGATCGCTATCCGGACGCGCTTCGCCTCGTGCTCGCGAACCGAAGAGAATAATGCGCAGCGGATCGAACTCACGTGTGATAAGCTCGATAGCTTCGGGCAAGTAGGCGACGGATTGGGTGAGAGCGTCGTTCACACTTTGGATTATAGCGGTCGAAGCAACACTTACTAATGAGCAGCCCTGCTGAAGGATTCAACCATGAAGCAACATTACCATACCATCATCCTCGGCCTCGGCGGCCTGGGCAGCGCGGCGCTCTACTGGGCGGCGCGGCGGCTGGGGCCGGACGTGCTGGGGCTGGAGCAGTTCGAGATTGGCCACGGCCGCGGTGGGTCGCAAGACCACTCGCGCATCATCCGCCTGTCGTACCACACGCCCGGCTACGTCAAATTGGCCCAGGCGGCCTACGCGACGTGGGCCGAAGTGGAGGCTGAGGCCGGCGAACAACTCATCATTCCCACCGGCGGGCTTGACCTGTGGCCCAGCGCGCCGGCCTATCCGATGTCGGATTACACCGACAGCATGGACGCCTGCGGCGTGGCCTACGAGCGGTTGAGCGCGGCCGAGGTCATGCGCCGCTGGCCCCAGTTTCGCCTGCCCGACGACGTGACCGGCATCTATCAGGCCGACGGCGGCATCGCCACGCCCATCCTCAGCAACGCTGCCCACCGCCGGTTGGCCCTCGGCTATGGCGCGACGATCCGCGACAACGCGCCGGTGACGGACGCGCGGCCGGTGGGCGACGAACTGGAGGTGACGGCCGGCGGGGTGGTCTACCGCTGCCAACACCTGATCGTCGCCGCCGGAGCGTGGTCGAACAACGTGCTGGCCCACTTCGGCCGCTGGCTGCACCTGACCGTGACCCAGGAGCAAGTGACCTACTACCACAGCTCGCTGGTCGAGGAGTTCTTCCCCGACCGCTTCCCGGTGTGGATCTGGATGGATGAACCGTCGTTCTATGGCTTCCCGGTCTTCGGCGAGGCGGGGCCAAAAGCGGCGCAGGACGTGGGCGGCGAGCGGGTGACGGCCGACACGCGCACCTTCGAGCCGAACGCGGCCACGCTGGCGCGGACGGAGGCGTTCCTGGCGCGGGTGCTGCCGGGGATGCTTGGCCCCCACATCTACACTAAAACGTGCCTCTACGACCTGCCGCCCGACCGCAACTTCGTGCTGGGCCGCCTGCCGGAGCAGCCCAACGTCTCGCTGGCCATCGGCGCGGGCCACGCCTACAAGTTCGCCAGCCTCATCGGCCGCATCCTGAGCCAACTGGCCATTGATGGGCAGACGGGCTACGACATCGGGCCGTTCCACATCGATCGGCCGATTCTGCTGGAGGAGAACCCGGTGGAGAGCTTTATGTGTTGAGCGCTACCCTTCTGCGAGTACACTGCTTATAGAGAAAACATCCACAGATTTCACAGATTACGCAGATTTCCAAGAGATCAATCTGTACAATCTGTGTTATCTGTGGATGCTTTTTCCATTAGCCTTTAAGTGGCTTGACCGTGAGCAACATAGGAGTGGTAACGCCAAATTCAAAACTGGCACCGGCCAGGAAAGTAGCTAACCATCCTAAGGCATCTAGCGACCACTCGGCCAGAGTACCATAAAACGTAACCAGATGTTGTGGTGGCCCTATCCATAAGTGGTCAATAAAAGTGGGTTTTGCAACGTTCGTATCGTCCGTTAATGAGAATGAATCACATACAAAAACATCTTGCTTAATCTTTCGCAACCACTGAAACAGATCAGATGCCACCGAGCGGATAATTGGATTCTCGCCGCCATCCAATACCACTTGCACACGAGTAATCGAGTGTGGATTGCAATCAAAAAACCAGCCCGCACTGCTAAGCGGAGCCAATAGACCGTCAATACGCAATGACTTATCTGCCAATCTCTCGATACTCTGTATAGGCAGCAAAACCTGGATTGCATCAAGCTGCAAAGTGCCCAATCGTGCGATTACATCGCCCACACATGAGAGAAATGGTTGCAGAGGCAACGGCTGAGTGGGGGGAACCAATCGGGGTAGTGACACTTGAAACCACACCGCATAGGGGTGCTGGGCAGCAGGATCAGGGCCTTGTTGCCCCGCATCATTCATGCCCCAAAGACCACCTGTTGCGCCCTCCGCAGCTTTAGTAAGCCATCCCATGGCCACAGACCTTGAATGAAACAGACTGTATGCATCTGATTCGGCCGCGCCAAAGTCTCGCCACGGGTGCAGTGTCAGTTCACCGTGCAAGCCTGCAAACATGGTACCAGTAGGGATTCTCATCAAGTCATCCTCCGCCCCATAATCCATACCCCGCGGTCCGCCTCTCCTCCCGCCGCCGCTGCTGTTCGTGAATTTCAACCACGTGGGCGACCTTCTCGGCAATGGCTGCGTCGAGCCACAGGCGGCCGTGCTCGGCCGTGGCCAGGCTGCCCGCGCCATAGGCCCCGGTGGCCGTGTCGTCGTCCCACGGCGGGTTGGCCACCAGCGCCCCGCCCTCGATCCAGTCCATGTAGTAGCTCTCCGTGGCCACAAAGTCGGTCTCGTCCACGACGCGCGCCATGTGGGTCAGGTCGGGGCGCAGGGCCAGGATCATGGACGTTTCCAGTTCTCCGGCGTGGCCCATGCCGCCGCGGCCGGAGAGGCGCGTGGCGGCGAGAATCGGCCCGGCGATGTGGCCGTTGGTGTGCAGCCAGGCCGTGGCGCAGAAGATGCGGCGGTGGCGCTCGCCGGCGTACTTGACGACGTTGACCAGGAAGGAGCAGTTGCCGCCGTGGCCGCTCATCAGGTAGTGGAGCCGGAAGCCGCGGCCGACGAGCACATCCACCACCGCCAGCCAGAAATCCTCGAACGCCCGCCCGCCGACGTTGAGCGTGCCGGCGAAGGAGGAGCGGTGGGTACTGGCCCCATAAGGGAAGGGGGGCAGGCAGACGGCCAGGTCGGGCACGGCCGCCGCCGTCCCCTGCCCGATGGCCTCGATGATGAGCGTGTCGGTGCTGAGGGGCAGATGGTGGCCGTGCTGCTCGGTGTGGCCGATGGGGATGAGGACGCACTTGTCCGCGTCAGCAGCGGCCGGCAGAGGTGGCGCGGCGCGCATCTGGCTGGTATGCCATTGGGTGATGCCCCGTGACCCTAGACCCAACTCAAGTCCTTGGGGGTGCAGAGCGTAGACGCGGCTGAAGCCGTCGTCTTGCAGGCTATCGAGCAGGTTCGAGACCATCCGGGCGAACGGGGCCATGGCCGTCTCCAGCCCACTGCCCGGCCAGCCATAGGGGATAGGCGGCAACAGCCCGACGGCCGCCGGGTCGCCCAGTGCCTCGGCCAGCCGGGCCAGGTTGTAGCCCTCGCCAAGGGGGATGACCAGCGGCGTATCGCAGCGCAGGGCGGCCACTGCGGGCCAGGTCAGTTCGTCGAAGGCGAAGTAGTCGGTCAATGGGGTTGGTGCTCCATGGCGGACAGGGTCTCGGTGGAACCGTCGTTGTTCAGCCACTCCGGCAGGCCGTGCGGCTGTTTCTGTTCGGGCGGCAGCGGTGAGACGTAAGTAAAGCCGTCCGTTCGCTTGGCGAAGTCCGCCCGCGCCGCCGCGCGCAACTCGTCATCGGTCAGCACGTCGAGCGCGGCCAGCGCCAGCACTTCCGTGGCCGCCAATGTGCCTTTGAGACCGATTGACATCCCGGCGCAAGCGGTCACCGGCCAGGTGTGCAGGGCCACGTCGAGCGGCAGGGTCGGCATAGCGATGCCCATCGTCGGCGTGATCCAACTGACGTCGGCCACGTCGGAGGAGCCGCCCAACGTTGGCTCCTTCATCAGGGGTATGATTGTCGTGGCCAGCCCCTTTTCGGCCAGGCCAAGTTGCTGTTGGCAGGCGCGGGCAAACGCCTGCTCTTCATCGCTCCAGGCGGGCACGCCGACGTGCTTCAAAAGCGCCTGCATCCTCTCGGCCAGCGGCGTGTTGGGCAACAGGTCGTGTTTGCCAAGGTAAACGTTGACTTTGGCCTGCGTCTGCGTGGCCAGCGCCACCCCCTCGGCCAGTTGCCTGACCCAATCGGTCGTGGCCACGACGTGCCGGCGGTCTACGTCGCGCACCACCAGCCACATGCGCGCGTAGTCGGGGACGACGTTCGGCGCTTGCCCCGCGGACTCATAGATGTAGTGGAGGCGGGCCGTCGGTTCAACGTGCTCGCGCATCAGATTCAGCCCGTGGGCGGCCAGTTCCATCGCGTCGAGCGCCGAGCGCCCCTTCCACGGTTCAAGCCCGGCATGGGCCGACCGGCCAAAGAATTCGATCTTCATGGCGTCGTTGGCGGCCATGCGCACGTTGATGACGGCGGCAATGGGCGCGGGATGCCAGTGGAAACAGGCGTCGAGATCGTCGAACAGCCCCTCGCGGGCCATGTAGAGCTTGGCCCCTTCGGTCTCTTCGGCCGCCGAGCCATAGACGCGCAACGTCCCGGCGATCGCCTCCGCCTCCATAATGCGCTTGACGGCGATGGCCGCGCCGGTCAATGCCGCGCCCAACAGGTTGTGGCCGCAGCCGTGGCCGCTTGTCTTGCCGTCGGCCCGCGGTTCCTGGCGGGGCGCGGCGGTGTTGCCCAGTCCCGGCAGGGCGTCATATTCGGGCAGGAAGCCGACCTTTGGCCCGCCGTCGCCTTGTTGCCACTCGGCCACGAACGCCGTGGGCACACCGGCCGTGCCCCGGCTGGTGAGCGTGAAGCCGGCCGCTTCCAGCTCGCGGATGTGAACGGCGGCCGACTGCACCTCCTCCAGACTGACCTCGGCCAGTTGCCAGACCTCAGCGCTTATGCGCTCTATGACCGGGCGGCTGTGGTTCATTGCCTGGGAAATGTCGCGGATGGTATTCATTGCCACGCTCCATTGCTCACGCTGAGACGGACAAACCGGGTAGAAACGGGCATTCAATCATATAAGTGGACATTCGCCAACTCGCGCTCGCGCCGGGCCACGTACTCGTCCAACGCCTCGGCCGTGCCGGGGTCGAGCGGTGGCGGCTCATAGGCGGCCAGCATCGCTTTCCAGACGCCGTTGGCCCGTTGCGCCGCGTCTTGCCCGCCGGCGGCCAGCCAGGCGTCGTGCCCCTGCCGGTCGGCCAGCGTGGTGGGGAAGAAGGCGGTGCGAAAGCGCGCCTGGGTGTGGGCTGTACCCAGGTGGTGGCCGCCGGGGCCGACCTCGGCGATGGCGTCCAGAGCCAGCGCTGCGTCGTCCACGGCGAAGCCGTGCAGGAAGTGGGCGAACATGGCCAGGTTTTCCAGGTCGAGAATGAACTTCTCGAAGGAGACGGTCAGCCCGCCGTCGAGCCAGCCGGCGGCGTGCATGATCAGGTCGGTCCCGGCCAGCACCGCCGGCCACAGCGACCACAGCGCCTCGTTGGCCGCCTGGGCATCGGCCGTCTGGCTGCTGGTCAGCCCGCCGCTGCCGCGATAGGGCAGGCCGTAGCGCCGCGCCAATTGCCCGCCGACCAGCGCCGCCCAGGCCGACTCCGGCGCGCCGAAAACCGGGCTGCCGCGCCGTAGATCAATGGGCGTCGTGAAGCCGCCATAGATGACCGGCGCGCCCGGCCGGACGAGTTGCGTCAGGGCCACCCCGGCCAGCACCTCGGCGTTCTGCTGGGCCAGCGCCGCGGCCATCGTCACCGGACTCATCGCCCCGGCCAGGATGAACGGCGTGATGAACGTCACCTGCCCGGCGCGGGCGTAGCTGATCAGCCCGCCCAGCATCCGCTCGTCGTAGCGCAGTGGACTGTTGACGTTGATGACGTCGCCCGTCACCGGGTCGCCGTCGAGGTCGCCGTAGACCAGGCGCATCATGGCCAGCGTGTCGGCGGGGATGACGCGGCCGTGGGCGGCCTCCATGACGACTTTGTCCGTCAGACGGAAGGCGGCGCGGACGCGGTGCAGGTGGCGGACGTTCACCGCCACGTCCTGGGCCGTCACCTGTTCCCAGGCGGCGAAGTGCAGGGCGTGGCACGATTGCGACAGGCGCAGCAGGTTCTCGTAGTCCTGCATCGTGCCGGGGCGGCGGCCGCGGTCGAGGTCGGTGGCGTAGGCCATGCCACCGCACGGCCCGAAAGCCAGAGCGCCGCCGCCAATGACCACGTCGTGGGCCGGGTTGCGCGCCCGCCAGCGGAAAGACGATGGGGCGGTGGCGATGGTCGGCAGCAGCAGGTCGCGATCAATGCGCACGCGGCGCGCCGGCCGATCCACCCGCGCCCCGGCCCGCTGCCAGAGATCGAGCGCCTCATCGTCGAGAAAGTCAATGCCGACCGTCTCCAGGATGGTGAGCGAAGCGTCATGAATGCGCTCCAGGTCGTCGGCGCTTAGCCAGTCGTAGGGCGGCCGGGAAGGGCGAGGCTGGCGGAAGGGGATGTCGAGCAGGGGCAGGCCGGGCGTGGGGCGCGGTTGTCGGGAGCGGGTGCGGGCCATGAGCGCGTTACCCTGGAAACCGAGTTTGGCGAACAGGAGTTCGCTCCGAGAAACTCGGTTTCTAGGCCCGGTTTCTATCCCGCCGCCGCCGGCAGCCCGATGGCCGACTTCTGGCCGATGAAGTCGAGGATGGAGGCCCACACTTCGCTGTGTACCGGCTCGAAGGGGCGCATCATCTCGTGGCCGGTGTGGGGGTAGATGGTCAGCTTCTTGTCGGCGTTGGGCAGCTCGGCGAAGATGCGGCGGGCGTTGTCGGGCGGGGCGGCCGAGTCTTCTTCGCCGGCGTAGATGCGCACCGGCAGATCGAGGCGCGGCCATAGCTTGCGGCCGTGCTCGATAGTGGCCACCATCTCGTGCATGCCCTTGATGGGCACGCGGCTGATCAGCGGCAGCGTCGCCTGGAAGGCCGGGTCGTCGAAGTTCACGGTTGGGTCGAAGTCGAGGACGCGCTCGCGCACCAGGTGCTGCATACTCTCGCGTTTGCTCTTGTGGGGGTAGTACCAGGGCATGAAGAAGCGGGCATATTTGACATAACGCAAGCGCTTGTCCGGCACGTCCCACACCGGCGCCAGCATAGCCACGCCGCGCACGCCGCCGAACTTGAGCGCCACGTGGGCGGCCAGGATGTTGCCCATCGAGTGGGCGATGATAAACAGTTCGTCGCTTTCGGCGCGGGCGGCGGCAAAGGCTTCTTCGGCTTCGGCCAGCCACGCCTTGCGCCCGGCGGTGGCCAGCTTGTCGGGGTAGTGGCCGTGGCCGGGCAGCAGCGGGCAGCGGACAGTCAGGCCATGACCGGCCAGGAACTCGGCCAATGGGCGCGAGCTAAGTGGGCTGCCCATGAAGCCGTGGAGAAAGAGGACGCCGACGCGACGCCCCGGTGGTTGGGGCAAGACGCTCGACAAATGGTAAGGTCGCCGCTCAGGCGGCACGTCGTAGGATGGTTGAAACGGCATAACGCAGAGTATACGCCACTGTTGAGGCGCGACAAACGCCAACCCGCCGGTTGTCGCGCCCCACACTCTGGACTATGATTCGGCCCAGAGGTCTCGTAACTTGCGCCGAATCCTGACCCGCACCAGCCTGACCACCCGACTTGTCATCCTCGTCGTGGTGCTCATCTTTCTGACGACGCTCAGCGCCGGCGTGCCGGCGTTCTTGCTGGCGCGGTCGCAACTGGAGGCGCAAGCCTGGGAGCGAGTGGACGCCACGGCCCGCGGCACCGAGTCGCTCTATGATGCCGCCGAGAGCCGGGTGGTAGACCTGACGGCGTTGTTGGCCGAGCGGCCGACGCTGCGCCGGCTCATCCAGGATGGTGACATCGCCGCCATCGAGCCGTACCTGCGCGCCTTTCAGGAACAAAGCGACCTCGACCTGATCTTCCTGTGCCATGACTCCGAGTTGATTGTCTCCACCCTGGCCGAGATGCCGGCGTGCCCGGCCAACTTCCACAGCGGCGTGCAGCTCATGGACAACCAGCCGGTGCTATTGGCCGGGCAGAACATCTTCAGCAGCGATATCCCCGAAACGTTGGGCACGGTCGTCGCCGGTATGTGGCTCGATAGCGAATTTCTGACCCAACTGAGCGCCAACACCGGCGTCGAGCAGACGATCCTGAGCAGCGACGGGCAGCCGTTGGTTTCCACCCTGCCGCCCGGCGTCATGACCCTGCAACGGCGCGGTAGCGGGCGCGAACTGACCGGCGACGGCCGCTCCTATCTCGTCTCCCAATTCGCGCTGCCCGGCCAACCATCGGCTACCGCTCTCGTGGCCGAAGCAGCGCTGCCGATTGACAACTTGCTGGCCACGGAGCGCACGGCCCTGATGGTATTGGCGGCCAGCACGGCCATTGTCGCCCTGGTGGGCGTGATTGCCGGCGTGTGGTATATCCGCCGGCTGATGGCGCCGCTGCGCCGGCTGATGGGCGCGGCCGAGCAGATCAGCGCCGGCGATCTGGCCGCGCCCATTCCGCGACTGGCCGGCCCGCCGGAGCTGGCCACCTTGTCGGCGTCGCTGGAGAAGAGCCAGGCCACAATGCTGAGCGCGCTCGACGAGCGATCCCAGGCCCGCGACTGGCTCAACACGCTCATTCAGTCGGTTGTCGAGGGCGTGGTGACCTTCGACACGCGCGGCCGGGTGACGTTCATGAGCCAGGGGGCGGAGATGTTGTCGGGCTGGTCGAGCGCTGAGGCCGTGGGTGAACCGATCAACGCGCTCTTCCCCCTGGCCGATTCGCCCGATGGCCAGACCTTCCTGGATCACATTCCTCCGGCCGGGGATAAGCGCGAGATCGAGGTGCGCACCCGCTCCGGCAAGACGATGGTTGTGGCGGCTACCGGGGCGCGCATGGTTCCGCCCAACAGCGACACCGTCCAGGTGGCCCTGGTGCTGCGCGACGTGACCGAGGAGCAGGCGCTGCGCAATCTGCGCTCCTTCTTCCTGGCCAACATCTCCCACGAGTTTCGCACGCCGCTGAGCACGCTCAACGCCTCGCTGGAACTGCTGATGGATCAGGCCGACGACCTGACGCCGGCCGAGATTCGCGAGCTGTTGAACCCGACCAACCTCAGCCTCCACAGCCTGCAATCGCTGATTGACAACCTGTTGGAAAGCAGCAGCATCGAGGCCGGCTCTTTCCGGCTGCGCCCACGGCCGGTCAGTCTGGAGGAGGTAATGGCCGACGCCCTGACCATCGTCCGGCCACTGGTGGAGCGGCGGCGTCAGGCGGTGGCCGTCACCGAACCGGCGCGCCTGCCGACGCTGCTGGCCGACCGGGCGCGGCTGACGCAGGCGTTGGTCAATCTGCTGTCCAACGCCGCCAAGTATAGCCCTATCGGCTGCCCCATTGACCTGGGTATCAGCCAGAGCAACGGCATCCTGCGCGTGGCCGTGGCCGACCGCGGGCCGGGCGTCTCGCCGGAGGATCGGGTCAACCTGTTCCGCCGCTTCATGCGTCTGGACGCCCAGGGCGGCGACGAGCAGTACGGCATCGGCCTGGGCTTATATCTCGTCAAACGAATCGCCGAGGCCCACGGCGGGCAAGTCGGCGTAGACGATCGGCCGGGGGGTGGGGCTGTCTTTTGGATGGACCTACCCCTGGTCAGTGAAGAGAAGAGCGCATGAAAGTCCTGGTAGTCGAAGACGATTTAGCCTTGTCGGACGTCGTTAGTTTCACGCTGCGGCGGGCGGGCTATGAAGTCATGACCGCCCACGACGGGCTGGCCGCGGTGGAGGCGTTCGAGCAGGTTCCGCCCGATCTCATCCTCCTCGATCTCAATCTGCCCCGGCTGGATGGGTTGGGCGTCTGCCGCAAGGTGCGCGCGGTCAGTGACGTGCCGATCATCATCCTCAGCGTTCGCGCCGGCGACGAGGCGGTGGTGCGCGGTCTGGAGATGGGGGCCGATGACTACATGGTCAAGCCGTTCAGCCCGACGCAACTGGTGGCCCGCATCCGGGCTGTCATGCGCCGGGTGGGCATTTCGGCCGCGCCCACGATGCTGACCGTCGCCGGGCTGGCCCTCGACCGTTCACGCGGCGAAGTGCTGCGCATCGAAGATGGCGCGTCGGTGCGGCTGACCGGCCTGGAGCTTAAGTTGTTGGAGGCGCTCATGCTCCATCCCGGCCAGGTGTTGCCCAGCGATACCCTCATCGCCACCGTCTGGGGGCCGAAGGGCGGCGACCGGACGATGCTGAAGCAACTGATGTACCGTCTGCGCTCAAAGATCGAGGCCGACGCCTCGAAGCCGGTCTACATCGAAACCGTGCCGGGCATCGGCTACGCCCTCAATCTGCCGGCTGACTGATCCCTCCTGCCTGTTACCCGTTTGTTACCACCCCATAACCGCGTCTGTTACCGTCGCCTGATAGGATTCTTGAATCGGGTGACCAACCATGACGCTTCATCTTGACTTGGGTGCTTACGAAAACAACGCCGACCGCGAGCTGCTGAATCGGATTTCGCAGCGAGTCGCTGCCTACTACCTGGCGCTGCCCCTGGCGCGCGAGGAGGGGCAGGTGACGGTTGTAACTGCCTACCCCGAAAACGAGGCCGCGCTCAAAGTATTGGAACGCTTGCTGCAAGCTCAGATCGTACCGGTATCCAGTTCCGAAACCGACTTGCAAGCAGCCATCGCCCGTATCTACCCGGCGAGCGCGCCGTTGGCGCAATCAATCCTGGTGTGGACAGATGAAGCAGATTGGTGTGAGGCGGTCATCATGACCGGACGTGCCCTGGGTCGAGCGCTCGACCAGAGGGTGCATATCCTCGACTGCAAGACGCCGCTGGCCGAAGTGATGGCCGCGGCGCGGCGGCAGGAGTTTTCGCTCCTGGTCACCCATATGTCCGATGAGGCGCGACTCATGCGCCTCGTGCGCCAGTCGCCGACGTCGCTGCTACTGGTTCGCGGCGAGTATGTGGCCATTGACAAACTGTTGGTGGCCCTGCGTGGCTACGGCTCTGATCATGAGGCGCTCGATCGGGTTCTACCCCTGATCGTCCATGAGGCGGCCGATGCCACCGTTCTGCCGCTGGCGCGCTCGGCGTCTTCGCGACTGAATGAAATGCTGACCGGCGATGCGCCGATCCGGCAGCACCTACGGGCTTTCTTGCACGAACTGGACCAGGCCGACGTGGACGTCGCCGTGCGCCTGCGCCAGGGAGAACCCGCAACGCAAGTCATCACCGAACTTTCGCAAGGTGGCCCGTATGACCTGCTCGTGATCGCGGCCGAGGCGGATGGCGACTTTGTCTGGCACGTGCTGTCGCGCATCGAGCGCGAAGTGGCGTGGCCGGGACACCCGATCCTCATCGTCAAACCGCCGGTCAACTCTGTGGAAACAACTGACTGAATCTGAAGGAGTGAGAAACATGTTGCGGTTTCTGAAAGTATTGGCCGTTGTTGTATTGTCCCTGGTGTTGGTGACTGTTTTGGCTGCCTGCGGCGGCACAGGCTCCACTGAAGAGCCGGCTGTCGAAAGCGCGGCTCAGGCGACCAACGCCCCGGCCGAGGTCGAGGAACAAACACTAACCGTTTCCGGCGCGTTTGCTCTGTTCCCCATGATGACCGTCTGGGGCGAGCAGTACTCGCTCGTCAACCCCAGCGTCCGCTTTGACATCACCGGCGGCGGCGCGGGCAAGGGCATCACTGACATGCTCTCCGGCGTGGCCGACATCGCCATGGTGTCGCGCGAACTGAAGCAGGAAGAGATTGACCAGGGCGCTTTCGGCGTGCCGGTCACGATTGACGCGGTGGTGGCCACGGTCAATGCCGATAACCCCCACATCGAAGAGATTCTGGCCCAGGGGCTGACGCCCGAAGCGGCGGCGGCCATCTGGATGAGCCAGGAGACGACGACCTGGGGCCAGTTCCTGGGCACCGACGCCGCCGATGCCATCACCGTCTACACCCGCTCTGACTCCGCCGGCGCGGCCGAAGTCTGGGCCAAGTACATGGGCGGCTCCGTCCAGGAAGACCTGATCGGCACGGCGGTCAACGGTGACCCCGGTGTGGCCGAGGCCGTGCGCCAGGACGCTCTGGGCATCGGCTTCAACAACATCGGCTTTGCGTATGACCTGACCACGGGCAACCAACTCGACGGCCTGCGCGTCGTGCCGCTCGACCTGAACGGTGACGGGCAAATCAGCGCCGATGAAGATTTCTACGCCACGATTGACGACATCGCCGGCGCCATCGCGGCCAAGGTGTATCCGTTCCCGCCGGCGCGCGAGCTGTATCTGGTAACCAAGGGTGCGCCCACCCCGGTCATCCAGGACCTGTATCGGTGGATTTTGACCGACGGCCAGGCCTTTGTTGCCGACGCTGGCTACGTCAGCCTCAGCGCTGATCGCTTGACGGAGGCCCAGGGTCTGGTAGGCGAATAATGGTGTGAGTCGGTAGGGAAGTATCCGTCTGAGACCAAGCCGGAGCGCGCCTCGCGCGCTCCGGCTAAATCAGTGTCAGAGGAGTGACTCATGGAAATCTCGACTCGCGAAGCACTTGCGGCTGCACAGGCTGAAGCGAAAGTGAAAGTTGGTCGTCGTGTGGATAATCGTCGTCTCGTTAAGGACACCCTGGCTCGACGGGGGCTTTTCCTTGCCGCGATTCTGCTGATTGTGCTGTTGTTCTTCATCGGCGGGCTGCTGCTCGTTCGGTCGCTGCCCATCCTTCAGGACCATTCGCTGGTCCAATTGCTGACATCGGTCAAATGGCGGCCGACGCACGGCGAGTTCGGGCTGGCCCCGTTCATCGCCGGCAGCTTCGCCGTGACACTGGTGGCGATGGCTCTGGCCGTCGTGCCGGCGGTGTTCAGCGGCATCTATCTGGCCGAATACACCTCGTCCAAGCGGCGGACGATGCTCAAGCCCATCCTCGACCTGCTGGCCGGTATTCCGTCGGTCGTCTACGGTCTGTGGGGCGTGCTGTTCGTCGTGCCGCTCATCCGCGAGGTGATCGCGCCGTGGCTGGGCGGGACGTTGGGCCAGTCCATCCCGCTGTTTGCCGTCACCAATCCCAGCGGCTACAGCCTGCTGGCCGGCGGCATCGTCCTGGCCATCATGGTCTTCCCGCTCATGGTCGCCGTCACCGACGAGGTGCTACGCAACATCCCGCGGCAGATGCGCGAATCCACTCTGGCCCTGGGGGCCACGCGCTGGGAGACGACCTGGGTCGTTGTCCGCCACGCCGGCTTGCCGGGCATTCTGGCGGCTGTCGTCCTGGCCTTCTCGCGCGCCTTTGGCGAGACACTGGCCATTGTCATGGTCATCGGTAACAGAGTGCAGATTCCGCGCTCCCTGTTCGATGCCGCTTACCCACTGCCGGCGCTCATCGCCAACGCCTATAGCGAGATGATGTCCATCCCGCTCTACCAGTCGGCGCTGATGCTGGCCTCGCTGGTGCTGATGGTCATCGTCCTTATCTTCAACATCGCGGCGCGGCTGACCATTGTGCGCCTGAGCAACAAGGGGTAAACATCATGGAACGCGCAAAACGCAGGAAACTACTGGACAAGACGATGGCCTGGTTTATGCGCCTGTCAATGGCCGGCTCGGCGGCCGTCCTGGCGCTCATTCTAGGCATCATCATTTGGCGCGGTCTGCCCGGCCTCTCCTGGGAACTGATCTCCACGCCGCCCGAAGGCAGCTTCTATCTGGGCGGCGGCGGCGGCGTGCTGAACGCGATTCTAGGCTCGCTCTATCTGGCCCTGGGCGGCACGCTCCTGGCCTCGCTGCTGGCTGTGCCCGTCGTTCTCTACATCCACACCTATGCCGGCAAAAGCCGGCTGGCCAACTACCTGCGCCTGACGCTCGATGTGATGTGGGGCATCCCCAGCATCGTCTACGGCGCGTTTGGCTTCTCGCTGATGATCCTGATCGGGTTGGGCGCTTCACTGCTGGCGGGCATCGTCACTTTAGCCTTCGTTGTGCTGCCTATTCTGGCCCGCACCTTCGATGAAGTCTTGATGCTGGTTCCCAAGGAACTGCGCGAGTCTACGCTGTCGCTGGGCACGACGCGCCTGGAAATGCTGGGCATGCTGCTGCGACAGACATTGCCCGGTCTGATGACGGCCTTGCTGCTGGCCTTCGGCCGCGCAATTGGCGACGGCGCCTCGGTGCTCTTCACCGCCGGCTACACCGACCGTATCCCCGAATCGTTGTTCCAGCCGGTGGCCTCGCTGCCCGTCTCTATCTTTTTCCAGCTCAGCGCGCCGTTCAAGGAAGTGCAGACGCGCGCCTATGCCACGGCGCTGATCTTGACGGTGATAATCCTGGGCATCAGCCTGATTGCCCAACTGATCTCGCGTCGCCTCGGCCGCAACGTCATCCGTTAACTACGAAACCAATCGGGCGCGCCCCAAGCGCGTGCCTGCGGGAGTCGCCACCATGCAACACTCACTATCAATCAAAAACCTCAACGTCTGGTATGGGCACCAACACGCCCTGAAGGACATCAATATCGAACTGCCGGCGCGCCAGATCACGGCCATCATCGGCCCGTCGGGCTGTGGCAAGTCAACCTTTCTAAAAACTCTCAACCGGCTGCTGGAACTGAACGAAAGCGTCCGCATCGAAGGCAAGGTTATGGTAGATGGCGAGAACATCTACGACCCGAGCGTGGATGTTACGGACATCCGCACCCGCATCGGCCTGCTGGCCCAGAAGCCTTTCCCTCTGCCCATGTCAATCTATGACAACGTGGCCTATGGGATGCGCATCCATGGCATCAAGAACGGCAGCGTGGAGAACGGGGTGCAGGAGGCGTTGACCTCCGTTGGCCTGTGGGAAGAGGTCTCCGGGCGGCTGAAGTCCCCGGCGACCGGCCTCTCCGGCGGGCAGCAGCAGCGGTTGTGCCTGGCGCGGGCTATCGCCGTCAAGCCGGCGGTGCTGCTGTGCGATGAGTCCACCGCCTCGCTCGACCCCATCTCCGCCCAGGGCATCGAGTCGTTGCTGATGGACCTGCGCGGCCAGTACACGCTGGTCATCGTCACCCACAACATCGCCCAGGCGCGCCGCCTGGCTGACTACGTGATGTTCATGTGGCTGGGTGAACTGGTGGAGCACGGCCCGGCGGAGACGTTCTTCAACGAGCCGCAGCTACCGCTGACCCAGGCCTATCTGGCCCGCAAAATTGGCTAATAGTTCCCCTCTTCCGGATGTGGGAGTCAACAGCAACCCGGCCGCGGCACCCGCCACGGCCGGGTTGTTTTCGCTTTGGGTTGAGATGTGGTTTTGACCGCGGGCTGGCTCATCCACCGGACTAACGCCGGCTGGACAGTGGGATGTAGACGCGCCAGAGCGGCGGCGGCGCCTCGTCGCGCACGGGAGCAAAGCGGCAGGTGATCGCCTCGCCGGCGTCCAGGTCAATGCTCGCCTTAGCCAGCGTCAGGTCAATGGCGCTGCCCCCATCGCCGTCCCCTTCACAGGTGATGGCGCTCAGACGCCACCCCTCCGGCAACCGCACGTCCACGTCATAGACCCCGGCTGCCAGCCCATTGAACGCCTGCGCCGGCTGCGATGGCGCGTGTAACGTAAAGCCCCCCAATCCGCCCCGATAGCGAAAAGCCGTCTCGTCGGCCGGCGTCGGCGCATGGACGATAGTGATGCGGCCACTGCCCACCGGCGCGCGCGTGTCGGCAAAGGCGCAGACGATGGACTCGCCGGCGTCGAGGTCAATGGTGGCCGTCAGCGCCGCGGGGTTGAGCGCGCTGCCGGCGTCGCCGTCGCCGTGGCAGGTGATGGCGTCCAGTTGCCAGCCGGGCGGCGGCGTCTGGCGTACAGCGTAGCTGCCCGGCGACAGCGCGGCCCACGTGCGCGTCGCGCTGTTGGGCACGGCCAGCGCGAAGTCGCCCAGCGCGCCGCTGTAGGCGAAGGTGACCGCTTCGGCCGGCGTGGCCGTCTGGGTCAGGGTGATCGTGCCCATCTCGGCCGTGGTGCGCACGTGGCGGAAGGCGCAGGTGATGCTCTCACCAGCATCCAGATCAATGGCCGCCGTGGCCCCTTCGCGCGCGATGACCGTGCCGCCGTCGGCGTCTCCCTGGCAGGCCACGTCGCCCAGCGTCCAGAGGGGATGCAGCAACTCGTGGACGCGATAGACGCCGGGAGCCAGGTTGAAAGTAGCCTGTGGCGCGGACGGCGCGCGCAAGAGAAACGGGCCAAGGTCACCGGTGTAAACGAAGTCCTGGTCGTCGGCCGGCGTCGCCTCGTGGCGGATGGTCAGTGTCGCCACAGGGGACGAGCGGGCCACGGTGAAGACGCAGCCGATCGTCTCTTTGGCGTCCAGGTCAACCTCGGCCGTGCCGCCGGCCGCGTTCAACGTGCTGCCATTGTCGCGGTCGCCGGCGCAATTGATCGCCTGAATCCGCCAGCCGGCCGGAACCACGGCGCGCACGGTGTAGACGCCGGCGGCCAGCTTGCCGCTGCGCCAGTCGGCCGCGTCGGGGGCGCGCAATTCAAACGCGCCTACTTCGCCGTCGAAGGGTACAACCACCGCCCCGGCGGCCGACTCGACGGTGATGCCGATGCTGTTGCGCGTGGCGCGTTCGACGAAGGTGCAGGTAATCGTCTCGCCCGCGTCCAGGTCGAGCGTCGCCGCGCGCCCCTTCAGGTCTACGACGCTGCCGCCGTCGGCGTCATTGCAGGCGATGGCCGTGACCTTCCAGTTTGTCTCGCGTCCCTGCGTCAGCCGGTAGCTGCCCGGCGCGACCTCGAAGGCGCGCCGCGGCTCATCGGCCGACAGGGCGAACGGCCCGAGGTCGCCGCCGAAGTCGAAGCGCGTCCCGTCGGCCAGCGACGGGTTGTGGATGACGACGATGCGCGGCTGGAACTCGTAGGGGCCGATGTCGCAGCGCGGGCTGCCGTCGCCATTGCCGTCGGTCGGGCGGGGTTCGCCGCGCCGGTCCGTGGTCAGCAGTTGGCCGGTCTCTACGCTAAGGCACTCGCTGGGTGGCACGGCGTCGAGGGCGTTGCTGTCGGCCGCCGGCCGTCCGTCGGCGGCCAACCCGGTGGCCGGGCGCGCCGGCAGGCCGCAGGTGGCGTCGTCGAGCAGGTTGTCGCTGCCGGTCAGCGGTGTCGCGCAGTCGCCGCCGCGGCTATTAGCGATGAGGCTATTGCGCAGGCGCAGCGCGCCCCGCCCGGCGATGCCGCCGCCGAGGGACGCGCCGTTGCCCAGCCAGGCCGTATGCTCCAGTAAGACCGCGCCGCCGTCGCCGAACAGGCCGCCGCCGCGGGCGGTGGCCTCATTGTCGCGCCAGAGGGAGTTGAGACTGTGGAACGCGCCTTGAACGTAAGCGCCGCCGCCGAAGCGCGCCGCGTTGCCGCTGACCGTGGCCCGCGCCAGCGTCACGTCGGCCGCCGGGCCGACGAAGAGGCCGCCGCCAACCCCGGCCGTGTTGTTGGCCACGTCCGAGCGGACGATTGTCAGCGTTCCGGCCGCGGCGAAGACCGCCCCGCCGCCTTCGGCCGTGTTTTCGGCCAGGCGGCTATCCTCGATGGTCGCCGCGCCGCTGGCCATATACAACCCGCCGCCCCAGTCGGCGGCGTTGTCCAGTAGCGCCGCCCGCCGCATGACCAGTTGGCCGCCGGCCTCGACGGCAATGGCCCCGCCGCGCTGCCCGACCCCGCTGCTCAACGTCAGCCCGTCCAGCGTCAGCGCCCCGCCGCCGGTCACGGTCAGCAGCGGGCCGCGCCTCTGACCGTCCAGACGGGTCGTCGCCGCGCCGTCGCCGGCGATGGTCACCGCCTGGGCGACGCGCAGCCCCGCCTCGTGGTACGTGCCGGGGGCCAGGTGGATGGTGTCGCCGGGTAAGGCGCGGGACAGGGCGTGGGATAGGGTGGCGCAGGGGGCAGCCGGGTTGGCGCAGCTATTGCCCGCGCCATCGCTGCCTACCGGGGCGACGTAGCGCGCGACGGCCAGCGGCTCGGCCGCGGCGACGAGGGTCACCAGGCCGATCAGTAGGAAGGGGCCGAGGAGGCGGGCGAAGATGCGTGCGTTCATCATGGAGCACGAACCAGCATACCTCACCCGCCTTACAATTGGCGTAACGGTCAGAAGTTCGTTGTGCTCAACGGGTCGCCGCCGCGCACGATGCGGCTGGCCGACGCGCCCAGGAACAGCGTTCCCGCCTGTCGCCGTCGTTCCAGCTCGGCCACCAGCGCCGCCGACAGCAGCCGGTCGTCGTGGAGCGGCTCCGCGCCGCGCGGGGTGCTGACGCGCGCCGCGGTCGGCACGCCCCAGCGCAGATCGTGGTCGAAGCGGCCCGCGCCGGGCAGGGCGTAGCCGCAGGCCGCCACCTGCTGCCAGAACCACCAGCCATCGGACAGCGGCTCATCCTCGTCGCCCGTCCAGTAGCGGAAGCGGCCGGTGTCAATCAGGGCCAGCAAGTCGCTGCCCAGCCGGGCCTTGGCGCTGGCGCCGCCCAACTGGTAGGCCGTCACCCGCTCGCGCCCCAGCGCCCCGGCCAGCCAGTCGGCCAACCCCTGCCCCACGCCGGAAGCGTCAATGATGGTGTGGGCCACGTTCCAGCGGCGCAGAGTGGTCAGCAGTGTGTCGGCCAGGCGCGGCCGGCCCGGCGCGGCCTGAAAGTGGCGCGAACCCTGGTCTACGAACACGTCCACTGCTTCGTAGACCGGCCCGATAGAAACCGGGTTTCCTCCGAGAAACCCGGTTTCTCCGACGCGGAAGATAGTGGCCACGGTATAGTCGCGGCCGGGGTTGCGCAACCGCGCTCCCGCCTCGGCCGCGCCCTCGTCCTGCCCGGCCAGGTCAACGGCGGCCACGTAGACCTCATCCGGCCGCGGCCCGTCCAGACGGGGATGCGCGCCGCGCATGAAGGCCACACGCCACGGCGGGAAGAGGCCGCCCTGCCCATCCACCGGCTCCAGGAAGTACTCGGCGGCGACGATAGGGTGGCGGCGGCCGTAGCGCCGCACCTGTTCGGCCAGGAAGGCGGCATAGGCCGGGTTCTCGGCGGCCACCGTCTCCGGCGGCACCATGAAGACGCGCGGGATTCCGTCGGCGGCCGTGGCGCTCTCCAACTCCCCCTTCTTGGCCCATAGGAAGTCGCCCGTCTGCCGCACCGTGCCCAGGTAGACGGCCGTGGCGTTGTGGGCGGCGCGCATGGGGGTGAAGACGGATTCGATGTGGGCCGCGTCCTGGTCTTGGGCTTCGTCAATGATCAGCAGGTGGTCGGCCGTCTCGCCGCGGCTGGCGGCCTGGGGGTGGCTGCTCAGGAAGACGACCGCCGCCCGACCGAGCGTGTAGCGCGCCGGGCGGCCGCCGCGCCGCCACCGCCCCCGCGTCCACGGCGTGTCGAGCCGCTGCTCCAGCCGGCGCATACCCCGCCCCAGCCCGTCGCCGATGGCCCCATAGACCATCTGCCCGCCGTGGCGCTGCAAAACGGTCAGCAGGTAGACCAGCAGTTGGGCCACGGCCTCGTTCTTGCCCGATTGGCGCGGGAAGACCAGCAGAAACTCCTGCCCCCGGCGGTTGAGCACGGCATCAATGATGGCCCGCAGCGGCTCCAGTTGGTAGTCGTAGAGGGGCAGGCCGATGACGTGGCGGGAGAAGAGACCGATGTCGCTCAGGACGTGGCCGGCCAGCCGGGCGCGGTCATCGGGTGTGGGCGAAGACCCTCTCCCTAACCCTCTCCCAAGGGGCGAGGGAACGCGATCCCCCTCCCTGTGGGAGGGGTTAGGGGAGGGCGCTTTTGGTTTAGAGATTGACGCCATATTTCTCACCCAACTCATCCAACACCTGCGCCAGCCACTCCTGGCCACTACCCTCTTTCGTCTGCCGGCTCAGCAGGTGGGCCACGGTGCGCGCGCCGCTGAAGATGAGCGCCGCCAGCCGGCGCGCCTCTTCGGCGCTGATCTCTTGCGCGGGGTCATCCCACAGCCCCAGCAGTCGTAATATGACCACGCGCACCTCCTGCACCTCGCGGTTCAAGTTGGGCGACAGGCCGTCCGACTCCAGTCGGCTCAACTCCTCCGCGAAGGGCAGAGAGAGCTGGCTGGCCGGCAAAGCAGGGCTAGCCTTGCGCTCGATTTGGCGTGGCTTGCGCTTAGCCGCCGGTTTGCGCTCCTCTTCCGGCGGCAGATCAAACAAGGGAGATTGCGTAGCGACTGCTTCCCCCGCAGCCGGCTTAGGCCGGTGGCGGGCGCAGCGGGGCGGGTTGCTGTCGGGCAGGGCGGGGTTGCGGCAGGGTCGGCCGCGGCGGGTAATCTGTTCACAACGTATTTGACCGGCCATAGGGATCATCTCCTCTTCGCATAGTGATGAACTTTCAGATGGCGCTTCCATGCCCATGTTACTTGGCCCTCTATGGCTGATGCTGGTCCATTTTCGACAATGCCGCGATGAGTTGCCTCTGGCAAAGATGCCTCTCCGGCGTTTTTGGCGTACAGTACTGACTGGGAGTATTCGGGCCTGTCCTAACTCCCAGGAGGTTAAAGATGCGAGGGAAGTCACTCATCTTATTCATCGGGCTGACGCTGGCCCTGCTCGGCCTCATCGCCCGCCCCGCCCACGCCGCCGACATCCGCACCGGCGAGCGCGTCGTCATCGCCGCCGATGAGGTCATTGATGACGACCTCATCGTCAGCGCCCAATTCATTGAGATCAACGGTACGATCACCGGCGACGTGGTGGCGACCGGGACGATCATCGTCATCAACGGCCCGGTCGAGGGCAGCGTTTTGGCCGCCGCGCAGTCAATCGAAGTGCGCGGCCCCGTGGGCGGCAGCGTCTACGCCGCCAGCTATTCGCTCCATCTAGGTGGCCAGGCCGACATTCAGCGCAATCTTCTTTTCGGCGGCTTCAGCGCCACGACGCAGCCCGGCAGCACGGTCGGCCGCGACTTCCACATGGCCGGCTACCAGTTGAGCCACGATGGCAGTGTCGGCGGCGACCTGAACGTGTCGGCCGGCGCGGTGCAGATCAACGGCGCGGTTGGCGGCAACGTCAGCGGCGAGGTCAGCGCCGCCGGCAGCGCCGCGCCACCGCGATTCCCGCTGCCCGACATGCCCTCCAACGTTACTATGCTGCCGTCTGGCCTGGTCATTGCCCCGACAGCGCAGATTGGCGGGCAGGTATTGGCCCAGGAGGTCAGCCCGGCCGCTCCGCCGACCCACGGCGCGTTTGGTCTGCCCATCTGGCTGGCCGACCGCCTGGGCATGGTCATCGGCCTGCTGCTCGTGGCCGTCTTTATCATTGCCCTGTGGCCGCGCGCCCTGCCCGCCCTCAGCGGGGCTATACAGCGTCGGCCGCTGCCCAGCCTCGGTTGGGGGCTGCTCGTCTACATCCTGCTCTTCCCGGCGGGTATCCTGGTCGGCCTGGTCTTGATCGTCGGCCTGACACTGCTGTTCGCGATGGTGACGTTCGGGCAGTTGACGGCGGCCATGTTGGGCCTGCTGGTTGGCCTCTACCTCTTCGCCCTGTTCGGCTTCCTGTTCTTCACTTACGTCATCGCCTGGCTTGTCGTGGGGCATCTGCTCGGCCGCCTGCTGTTCAACCGGGCCAATCGCCCCGTCAGCCGGGTGGCACAGTTCTTCTACGTCCTCCTCGGCGTGCTCGTGTTGCAGGCGTTGCGACTCGTGCCGGTGCTGGGCTTCATCGTGGCCTTCTTCGTCGGCACGCTGGCGCTGGGCGCGGTGCTGGTCTACTGGTTGGATCGTGGCCGCGTTGCCCAGACTCTGCCGCCGGTGCCGTTGGAGGTGAAAGCGTGAAACGCGAGAATATTGGCTGGGGCGTTATTCTCATTCTGGCCGGTCTGGGCTTCCTGGCCTACCAACTGTTCCCCGCTGTCTTCGCCGGGTTTAGCTGGCCGTGGCTGCTGGTGATGGTCGGCGCGATCTTCGTCGTCACGTCACTGCTGACGCGCAGCGGCGGGACGATGGTTCCCGGCGTGATCCTGCTGGGGATTGGTGGCATCCTGCTCTATCAAACGCGCACCGGCAACTGGGAGAGTTGGGCCTATCTTTGGCCGCTCATGCCCGGTCTGGCCGGTTTGGGCCTGTTCCTGGGCAGCTTCATTGACCGGGAGATGCGTCCGGCGCGCCTGGTCGGCCTCATCATGCTGGCCGCCGGGCTGGTGCTGCTGGCCGTCTTTGGCGGCTTGTTCGGGCTGACGCCGGAGATATTACGCTTCTGGCCGGTGCTGCTGATCCTCGTCGGCGCGATCATCTTCTTCCGCGCCCTGCGCCCGAGGAGTGAATAGTGGGTTGTCGGGCATCGGCGCGGCCCCCGCGCCGATGCCCGACAACCCACTCGACTACCGCTCGCTGAGCGTGACGCTGCCGTTGCCGCTATCCAGGCGGATGGTGATGCTCCCGGCCCGCTCGTCATAGCCGGGCGTCTCATACACCCCGTCGTCCCGGTCGCCGCTGACGCGCTCGAAGCGCCCCGGCACGTTGACGCTGCCGTTGCCGCTGTCGTACTCCACCCGCGCCTCGACGCCCGGCGGCAGGCTGAGCGCCACGCTGCCGTTGCCGCTGTCCACGCGGACGTCATAGTCGCCGTCGGGCAACGTCGCCTCCACCGCGCCGTTGCCGCTGTCAATCGTCAGCGCGGTCAGGTTCAGGCCGTCTAGCGCCGCCGTCGCCGACCCGTTGCCGGCGTCAATACGCAACGCCAGCGGCACGGTCGGACTCAGTTCAATTGTCCATTGCCGCGCCTCGCCCGCCTGCCAGGTGCGCGGGTCGAACCAGGCGGCGGCGTTCTCGCGCGCGCCGACCTCTAATTCGGTATGGCCGTCGTCACTCTCCTGATCAACGACCAGTTCGCCCCGCGTCCAGATGGTTCCGGCGATGAGGCCATCGTTGGCCAGCGGGCCGATGGTCGTTGGGAAGTTGCCTAGCTCCAGCGTGATCTCGGCCGACGAGACCCCCGCCGTGCTCAGGGCGAATGTCTCCTCGCGTAACTCCGGCGCGTCCGCCACCGGCAGCCCCAGCCCGCGCAGCGTGTCGTCCGGCGCGCCGCTGACCAGCAGGTAGCCAAACACGGCCAGGGCCGCGCCTGTCACCAGCAAGCTGAGCACCGTGCCCAGCGGCCGGCGGAACTGCACCGCCAGTACGTTCAACCCGATGAAGATGAGCGCCAGCGGCCAGAAGCGCAGCGCCGCCGCCCAATTGAGCGGCCCGATCACGTTCAGATTATCCAGCAGGAACAACACGCCCAGGGTGATTAGCGCCAGCGGCGCGAATAACGACCGGCCCCCTTTCGTAGCCGGGGCCGCCGGCGTTGCGCCGGCCTCTTCGATCTTCTTTTCAGCCATCAGTCGCCTCCTTCTGCTAGACCTCAGAGGTCTTCTGAGACCTCTGAGGTCTACACGTCTGCACTCTATACGTTTGCCGCCCCGGTCAGTTTCGACTAAAATCACATCGTCGCATCAGGCACTTTGCATCGAAACGAACCCGGTGGAAGAGACGTCGGATCAAGCGGTCAGCTCCTCAGCGGCAGTTGTTCCATCCTTCGCCTGCGCCCACCGTACCATACCCATTTTCCCTGGAGTTTAAGTCGGACATGAAGGAATATCAGACCGGACAGATTCGCAACATCGCCCTCGTGTCGCACAACGGCGCCGGTAAGACGACGCTAGTCGAGCGGCTGCTATTCAAGACTGGGGCGATTTCGCGCATGGGCAGCGTGACAAGCGGCACGGCCCACATGGACTTTGAAGAGGAAGAGGTCAACCGCAACAGCTCCATTTCGACCGCCATCGCGCCCGTCGAATGGAAGGGCAACAAGCTCAACCTGCTGGACACGCCCGGCTTTCTGGACTTCCTCGGCGAAGTCAACAGCGCTATGAAGGTTGCCGACGGCGCCGTGGTGCTGGTCGAGGCGGTCAGCGGTGTCGAAGTCGGCACCGAGGCTGTCTGGGCCGCGGCCGACGCCTACAGCCGGCCCCGCCTGATCCTGGTCAACAAGATGGACCGCGAGAACGTTCGCGTCCGCCGTGTGCTGGAGAGCATCCACGCCAACCTGGGCGGCCACCTTGTCCAGTTGCAACTGCCCATCGGCGAAGGCCCGGCCTTCAAGGGCGTCGTTGACCTGTTGAGCATGGAAGCGCGACTGGGCGAGAAGGGCGACCGCGCCCCCATCCCGGCCGACATGGCCGGCGCCGCCGACGAGGCGCGCATGGCCCTGGTCGAAGCGGCGGCCGAGGGCGAAGACGCGCTCATCGAGAAGTATCTAGAGGGCGAGGAGTTGACGGCTGAGGAGATCGCTCGCGGCCTGAAGGAAGCTGTGCTGAAGGGGGCCACTGTGCCCATCCTCTTTGCCGCCGGTGAGTCGGGCATCGGCACCGACGCCCTGTTGGACGCTCTCGTTGCCCTACTGCCCGCGCCCAACGAGGCCGGCCCGTTCGAGGCCACCGACGCCCGCGGCGAAGTCGTGCGCCACGACATCAGCGACGCCTCGCCCCTGGCCGTCTTCGTCTTCAAGAGCCGCGAAGACAACTTCGGCAAGACCAGCTATCTGCGCGTTTTCGGCGGTTCGCTGGCCTCCGATTCGCGCATCTGGGACGGCAACCACGACGCCGAAGTGCGCGTTGGCTCGCTGCAAGTGCCCAGTGGCAAGGACACCCACCCGGTCGGCCGCCTCCACGCCGGTGACATCGGCACGGTCGTCAAGCTGGGCGACGCGGCCACCAACGACACCCTGGGCGACCGCGGCCGCATCCTGCGCCTCGAGCCGATCGTCCAGCCGGCCCCGCTGGCCTCCGTCGCCATCCACCCCGTCAGCCAGTCGGACACGGCCAAGCTAAGCCAGTCGCTCAACCGGCTGGTGGCCGAAGACCCGACGCTGCACTGGCACACCGAGCCGGCCACCCATGAGACAATCCTCTCCGGCATGGGCATGGCCCACCTCGACATCGCCGTCCACAAGGCGCAGTCGAAGTTCGGCGTCCACCTGCGGACGACGACGCCCAAGGTGCCCTACCGCGAGACGATCACCAAGTCAGCCGACGCCGACTACACCCACAAGAAGCAGACCGGCGGCGCGGGCCAATACGCCCGCGTGGCCCTGCGCGTCGAGCCGATTGACGAGACGCGCGGCTTCGAGTTCGCTTCGGAGATCTTCGGCGGCGCTGTCTCCGGCCCATTCGTTTCGGCCACGGAGAAGGGCTGCCGCCAGGCGCTGGAAGGGGGCGTGTTGGCCGGCTTCCCCGTCGTCGGCGTGCGCACCGTCATCACCGACGGCAAGATGCACCCGGTGGACTCCAAGGAAATCGCCTTCCAGACCGCCGGCCGCGAGGGGTTCAAGCAGGCGGTCATGAAGGCCGCGCCGATGCTGTTGGAGCCGATCTACGAAGTGACCGTCACCGTCCCGGCCGACAACATGGGCGACATCCTGGGTGACATGAACACCCGCCGCGCTCGCGTGCTGGGCATGGATCAGGAGGGCAACAAGAGCGTCATCCGCGTCGAAGTGCCCCTGGCCGAGGTGCAGACCTACGCCGCCGACCTGCGCTCCATGACGCAGGGGCGCGGCCTGTTCAGCATGAAGTTCCTCCAATACGGCCGCGTGCCGGGACATTTGCAGGAAGAGCTGGTGGCCAAGCTGAAGAAGGATCGGGAGACGGCGGAAGAGGGGGAGTAGGCAGTAAGCAGTAAGCAGTATCCAGTAGGTCAGTAGATCAGTAGGTCAGTTAAGTGGAAACCGGGTTTCTTCTGGGAAACCCGGTTTCTTTATAATGTGACCTTACCTACGTACAGGGGAATCCGAGAACGTATACAGAAGTGGCTTCTCGCCGATTTAGGAATATAAGGTCAAGTCAATGCTAGACAATCGCTGGCGCAGGTTGGTTGAGTGGCTTCTAAATAATTGGGTAGACCTTATTACGCTGGGCGTCGCTTCTCTGTTTGTGATTCGCTATATGTTGCAGTCGCCTACCTCTGAGGATATACCTGAGCTTGCAACATGGATTCTTGCAGTACTAGGTCTTATAGCTTTATCAGGCCTTTGGGAGCGCAATAGACGACTGACTCGTATTGAGGCATTATCAAAAGAAGGGCGTGATTTGGCACTTCGTTACCTGAATAAAAAGGTATTTGCTGGCGACTTTTTTCTTTCTGAACGCCCTCTAACATCCAAAGAGCTTTCCTCGGCCAACGAAGTATTGTTCCTAGGAAAAGTCCTCGCACGTACCAGCCGTGAGTTCATGTATATATTAGGATTGCGCTTGATGGCGGGAGCAACAGTCCGGTTCATTATTCTCGATCCAGAGTCGGATTCCGCTTTAGAACAAGCTGTTCTCGAAAGCTTTGATACAGGAATTGATTTCTGGCGCTCGTCATTACGAACTACAGAAACAGTAATTGAAGCATTGGCAAACACACCAAATGCTCGCGGTAAGGTCGAGCTTGGATATTTGCCTTTTATTCCCTCATTTGGTTTGTCGCTAATTGACCCACATCAGCCACATGGAAAATGCTTTGTTGAGATCTATCAGCATCGCTCGTCAGAGCCTCATCCGACTTTCGAACTTCGTGCCTCCGATGACACATACTGGTTTGAGTATTTCCGGAATCAGTTTGATATACTTTGGGCTAGTTGCCGCCATACAGATTTGAAATCTTGACTTAGACAAACTTTAATCCGCTTAAGAAAAGAGTAATAAAACCGCAGATACGCCGATTACGCTGGTTGAAGAGGTTTTATGCGCAGTTTTGGCAGATTTCAGAACGAATTAATCGGCTTCTGAAAATCTGCCCAATCTGCCAAATCTGCGGATGATCAATTCTTCAATCTGCGAAATCTGCGTAATCTGCGGTTTGGTTCTTCTTCAACCCGCGGCGAATGACTATCTAACCGCCAAACTCCCCACCGCCACCGAAGTCGTCACGTAGCGGGCGCTAACCCAGCCCGTGCCGCCGCCGGGCCGGAAGATCTCCACCCAGCCGCTATCGGCCGAGCGGAAGCCGGTCAGGCCCACCGTCTGGTTGGGCTGAAGCTGCTGGCCGGTCAGCGGCCCGCCGGGCAGGCTGCGGATGTTCAACCGCGCCCCGCCCGTGCCCGTCACCGTGGCCGTCATGCCGCTGATCGGCGGCGTGACCGTTCCGCCGCCCCCCGGCAGCGGCGGCGTTGTGGACAGAGCCACCGCCGCCCGCCCCGTGCCCTCGAAGTACTCCACGCGAATGGGGATGTTGCCCGTGGGCAGGCTGATCGTCGCGCTGAAGTTGCCCGCCGGCTGCTCGCGCCACTGGTCAATGATGATCTGGTTGTTCACCCAGACGCGAATGCCGTCGTCGGAGAAGACGTCAAAGCGATACGAACCGGCCGTCAGCGGCACGGCGCGCGTCCAACGGACGGCAAAATTATCGGTCGGAATGCCCGCGCCCGGCGAGCCGGTGCCCCAGTTGAAGTCAATGGCCGCGTCGTTGCGCGTGAACGTCGGCGCGCCGATGAAGTTCCTGTTGTTGTAGTACTCGCCCAGCCACGGGCCGCTGCCGATCACACCCGTGCCGCCGCCGGTGATGGGGCTGCCGCCGGGCGGATCCCACGCCAGACTGACCGCCGCGCGCCCCTGGTTCTCGAAGTACTCCAGGCGCAGTGACGTGGCCCCGTTGAGAGTCGCGTTGGCGCTGAAGCGCCCGTCGGACTGGTTGCGCCACTGGTCAATGATCAGCACGTTGTTAACCCACAGCCGCACGCCATCGTCGGAGAAGACGTCGAAGCGGTAGTTGCCGGCGGCGAAGTTCATTGACCGCGTCCAGCGCACCGAGAACCGGTCGGCGGCGATGCCCGTCGCCGGCGAGCCGGTGCTCCAGTCAAAGTTGATCTGCGCGTCGTCGCGCAGGAAGGACGGCTGGCCGGTCAGATTCATGTTGTTGAAATACTCGCCCTTCCAATTGGCAAAGACGCCGGCCGGGGCCGTACCGATCTGCTGCCAGCCGAACTTGGCGATGGCCACGTTGCCCGCCTCGAAGTACTCAACGCGGATGCTGTGCTCGCCGCCGGTCAGCACGCGGTCGGCCGTCAGCGTGCGTACCTGGCTGTCGTTCCACGCGTCAATCAACAGTTGGTCGTCAATCCAGACGCGCATGCCGTCGTCCATCGTGGCCGTGAAGCGGTAATTGCCGGCCGAGAAGTCCACGTTGCGCGTCCAGCGGACGGAGAAGTTATCGTCGTTGACGAGCGCATGGGGCCGGCCGCCGCCCCAGTCGTTGTTGATCTCCGCCTCGGGGCGTGTGACGATAGGATCGCCGGACAAATTGCGGTTGTTCCAGTAGCGCGCCTGCCAGGTGTCATCGGCCGCGGCGGCGCGCCCTGCCCCCGGCCCCAAGGCCAGAAGCAGCATGACCCCCAACAGGGCCAATAGCGGAATAAAGGTGCGTTTGATCTTGATGGACATAGACTGGACTTACTCCTTTTTGTGACCTCGCACAGGGAGAGGAACGCAGAGATACGCTGAGGAAGACGCAGAGAAACGCAGAGAGCTATTTTTCCTCCGCGTCTCTCTGCGCTCCTCCGCGTTTCTCTGTGTCCCTCTCCCTCTTCAATAATGCCAGCCGCAGGGGGAGCGAAGAGAGAGCAAGAAAGACGCGGCCAAGCGCTTTCGGTCTTAACATTATAAAGGACGGCTGAACGGGAAAATATCCGCGCTCATCACCCACTTAATGAAAAGACGCTCCGAAGCCGCTAAAGGTTCCCCCGTAGCGCGATTCTCCCGAATCGCGTTCTCCGGCCGCGCGATTCGGGAGAATCGCGCTACGGAGTCTCCACTATGAGGTTGAGCCGCTCATCCACCCACGCCGACCAGCCCGGCGCGACCAGCGTCGTCGTGTCATACTGGTAGACCACGGCCGGCCCGTCGAACCGCTGCCCGGCCCGCAGCCGGTCGCGCTCATAGAGTATTGTGTCGTGGACGCCGTCGGCAAACCAGACCCCAGCCCGGCCGACGCGGGCCGCGCCGGCGTCGGCCGCGCCGGCCACTTCGTGGGGCAGCGATGGCGGCGTGTGTGCGGCCACCGCCGACAGGCGCAGTGTCACCAGTTCGACCGCTGCCTCCGGCCGGGCGTAGCCGTAGCGGGCGGCGTGGGCGGCGTGGAAGGCGGCAGCGATCTCGGCCGCGCCGTCGCCCAGGCCAACGGCCACAGCCAACTCGTGCGACTGCCCTACGTAGCGCAAATCCAGTGCTCGCCGCAATGTCAGCGCGGCGGCGTCGTGTCCCTCGGCGGCCATCTCATCGGCCGCCCGCGTCGCCAACGGCGCGAAGGCCGTGTTCAGCCAGAGGTTGGTTAGATCGGCGATGGGGCGAATGGCCGTCTGCGAATAATCGCGCGTTGGCGCGGCGGCCAGCATCCCCAGCGCCGACAGCACGCCCGGCGTCGGCGGCACGAGGACGCGCGGAATGCCCAGCGCCTCGGCCAGCTCACAGGCGTGCAGCGGCCCGCCGCCGCCAAAGGCCATCAGGGTGAAGCGGCGTGGGTCGTGGCCGCGCTGCACCGAGACGCGCCGGATGGCCCGCTCCATGGCCGCGTTGGCCACGCGGACGATGGCCAGCGCCGCGCCCTCGACCGTCGCCCCCATCTCGGCCGCCAGCGCGCCCACGGCGGCCAACGCCGTTGCCTTGTGCAGCGCCATTTGCCCGCCCAGGAAGCGATTCGCGTCCAGCCGCCTCAGCACAAGATTGGCGTCCGTCACGGTGACGAAGGGGCCAGGGACCAGGGGCCAGGTTCCAGGGGCCAGGGAAGAGGGTTCTTTCCCTGGAACCTGGAACCTGGCCCCTTCTTCGGCCCGCCAGGCATCGTAGTCGGCGTGGTAGCAGGCCGGGCCGGGATGCGCCCCGGCGCTCTGCGGCCCCACTTGCAGCGCGCCGCCCGCGTCCAGGTAGGCCAGACTGCCGCCGCCCGCGCCCACGGTGTGGATGTCAATCAGCGGCAGGCGCAGCGGCAGCCCGGCGATACTGCCCTCGGTCGTCGTCGGCATGCGCCCGGCGCACAAAGCCACGTCGGTGCTCGTGCCGCCCATGTCGAAGGTGATCAAATCGGTGTAGCCCGCGCCGCCCGGCCCGGCCGCCCCGGCCACAAAGCGCGCCCCGACCACGCCGCCCGCCGGGCCGGAGAGGGCCGTCCGCGCCGCCTGTGCCCCGGCCAGCGCCGCGCTGATGACCCCGCCGTTGCTCTGCATCACCGCCAGCCGGCGCGGGGCCAGTCGCTCGGCCAGCCGCGCCAGATAGCGACCCATCAGCGGGGCGACGGTGGCGTTGATGACCGTCGTGGCTGTGCGCTCGTACTCGCGGTATTCGGGCAGGATGTCGGACGAAAGGGAGACGTGAATGCCGGGCAGCCGGGCGCGAATGGCCGCGCCGACGCGCTGTTCGTGCTCCGGCCGCAGGAAGGAGAAGAGCAGGCAGACGGCCACCGATTCGACCCCCGCCGCGGCCACGCGCTCGACAACCTCGGCCAGCGATGCCTCGTCCAGCGGCGTGACGACCTGGCCGTCGGCCCCGACGCGCTCGCGCACCTCGAAGCGCCACGCGCGCGGCACCAGCGGCGGCGGCTTCTGTGGCACAAGGGCGTAGAGGTCGGGGCGATCCTGGCGGCCGATCGCCAGCACGTCGGCAAAGCCGGCCGTGGCGATCAGCGCCGTGGGCACGCCGCGCCGCTGGAGCAGGGCATTGGTGGCCACGGTGCTGCCGTGGACGACGTCGGCCGCCGCTGGCGCGCCGCCCGCCGCCAGCCCGGCCAGTACCGCCCGCGACGGGTCGTCGGGCGTGCTCGGCTCCTTGTGCAGCCGCAACTGCCCAGCCTCGTCCACCCAGATGAAGTCGGTGAACGTGCCGCCGGTGTCAATGCCGATCCGTGACATGGCTTTTCTTGCAGCCGTAAGTAACGAAGAATCGAAGAGGATTGATCCGCAGATTAGGCAGATTAGGCAGATTCTGGAAGAGAAGAAATTCTTTCTTCTGAAATCTGCTTAATCTGCTCAATCTGCGGATTATTTCGCTTTCTCTTCGGACATCTTACACAAGCGGCGCGGGCGGCGGAGCGGTGTCTGTCAGCACGTCCTTGCCCGTCCACTGGAGGTAGCCCAGCGTCAGCGTCGCCGACTGCCACGTAGTCAGCAGCACGCCGATAATGCCATAGACGAAGAAGACCAGCAGGAAGCGCCAGTCAGCGAACATCATTGTTCCGCTCAGAGCCGCGTCATAAATGCCCGGTACAACGATGATGAAGTAGGCAGCGGCGAAGAGCGCGCCGAACAACAGATACACGAGAACGAAGGGCAAAGCCAACAGAATGATCTCGCCCAGGTTTTCGCGCGCGACTCGCCAGCCGTGGCGGATGGACGCGATGACGCCCATTCGGCGCAACATGATGCCCCGGGTGGCGAACGGGTAGATGAACCCCAGCAAGAGCATGGCCACCAGGAAGGCCACCGACAGGCAGCAGACAAGCGCCGTTCCCAGCAGCCCCATGCCCGCCAGCAGTTCGTCCTGCCCCGACCCGCCGGCCAGCACGCCGAGCGAGACCGGGACGAGCACCAGCATCATGGCGATGAAAAACAGGATAACCGGGACGCCGTAGAGCAGGATCGTCAGCCCCAGCAGCGGCAGAACGCGACGCCAGCCCTCGTTGAAGGAGCGGCTGAAGCCCGTCGCCTCGCCCCGCGCCAACCGGGTCACGCCGGTGATCAGCCCGGCGCGCGTGACGAGGGTGAACACCAGCACGATCAGCGTGACCAGCAAACTGAGACAACTCAGCAACAACGTTCGCCCGGCAAAGGCGGCGGCCTCGTCGGGCGTCATCACCGTCGGGTCAATGCCAAGGCTCTCGCTGCCCGGCGTCACCAGAAAGTTGACGACGCTCAACAGGCTGGGCAGCAAAGCCAGCAGCCACAGCCACTTGTTCTTCCAGACGATCCGCCACCCCCGCCGCATTGTCCCCATATAGTCCATGACACCAGCCTCCCAGGATCAAAGAAGCCACAGATTACACAGAGTTCACAGATTACCAGAAGGTAATCTGTGAACTCTGTGTAATCTGTGGCTTCTTTCTCTTCTGCTTAGCTCGCCATTGGCGTCGGCGGCAGCGGCGCGGCGCTGTCCTTCAGCACGTCCTTGCCCGTCCATTGCTCGTAGGCCAGGGTGAACGTCGCCGAGCGCCAGGCGGTGAAGATGGCCGAGATGATGGCAAAGATGAGGCCCGTCGCCAGCACGCCGACGATCCCGCCGACCACCTGCGTTGTCGTCAACTCCCCACCGGCCAAGAGAGTGGACATCATACCACTGCTAATGCCCAGCAGGCCGATGATCCCTAAGGAAATGGCGCCGATGATCAGGTTGATGACGAAGAAAATCAGGCCCAGGATCAAGATTTCGCCCAGATGCTCGCGCAGCACGCGCCAGCCGTGGCGAATGGAGTCCACCACCGGCATGTCGCGCAGCATGATGCCGCGATAGGCGAACGGGTAGATCAGGTTCAGCACCAGCGACAACGGGATGAGTAGGCACAACAGGCACAGGAAGACAAAGCCCGCCGTGCCCAGAATGCCGGCCAGCGCATCGCTGCCGCCCGATGTGCCCGCGCCGATGGCCGCGGCAATCGTGCCGGCGAAGCCAACAGCCAGGATGATGCCCAGGACGATGAGGACGCTGAACAGCAGCAGCGTCATGAGAACCAACGGCAGCAACTTGCGCCAGCCCTGCCGAAAGGCGCGGCCGAAGCTCGACGGCTGGCCGCGATCCAGTTCCACGACTGAGGTGATTAGCCCGCCCTTCGAGGCCAGGCTGACCAGCCACAGCAGGATGCCGATAATGACGCCGATGCAGCACAGCAGCAGCACCGCGCCCGTCAGTCCCGCGGCCAACTCCGGCGAAATGCCGCCCGGTGTGGTCGTGTTCGGGTCCATCTGGTAGTTCGAGTTCGAGCTGATACTGCTGCCGCCGCCCAACGCGGCCAGGAAACCAAGCAGCCATAGCCACTTGTTGTTCCAGGTCAGTTGCCAGCTACGTCTTAGTGTGTCGCCATAATTCATGATTTCACTCTCCTGTCTTAATGATGCACTAATCTCTGTACGCGGCAAACTGCGGGAGGTTGCAGGTCACTCCCATTCTATCGTGCCCGGCGGCTTGGAAGTAATGTCGAACACCACGCGGTTGACGCCCTCGACCTCGTTGACGATGCGCCGGCTAATCGTGGCCAACAACTCGTAGGGCAGGCGCGCCCAGTCGGCGGTCATGAAGTCCTCCGTCGTCACCGCCCGCAGGGCTACCACCTCTTTATACGTGCGCCCGTCGCCCATCACGCCGACGCTGCGCACCGGCAGCAGCACGGCGAAGGCTTGCTGGGTGCCCTCGCGCAGCATGTCGGCCGCGGCCAACTCCTCGATGAACACGGCGTCGGCCGCCCGCAGTCGCTCCAGCCGTGCCCACGTCACCTCGCCCAGGCAGCGCACGGCCAGCCCCGGCCCCGGAAACGGCTGCCGCCAGACGATGGCATCGGGCAGCCCCAGCGCCGCGCCCAGCCGCCGCACTTCGTCTTTGAACAACATCCGCAACGGTTCGACCAATTGGAACTGCATATCGGCCGGCAGCCCGCCGACGTTGTGGTGCGTCTTGATGACGTGGGCCTCGCCCCGCCCCTTGCCGGCGCTCTCGATCACGTCGGGATAGATCGTCCCCTGGGCCAGGAAGTCAATCTGGCCCAGCCGCGCCGCCTCGCGCTCGAAGACGCGCACAAACTTCTCGCCGATGACGCGCCGCTTCTGCTCCGGGTCGGTCACCCCGGCCAGCGCCTCCAGATACTCCTCAACGGCATTGACGGCGATCAGGCGGATGCCCTGCTCTTGCTGGAACGTCTGGGCCACCTTCACCGCCTCGCCCAGCCGCAGCATACCGGTGTCTACGAAGATGCACGTCAGTTGATCGCCGATGGCGCGATGGATGAGCGCCGCCGTCACGGCCGAATCAACCCCGCCGCTCAGGCCCAGCACCACGCGCCCGTCGCCCACCTGCTGCCGGATGGCCGCCGTCGCCCCCTCGATGAAGTTGGCCGGCGTCCAGTCGGGGCGGCAGCCGCAGATACGATGGACGAAGTTGCTCAACAACAGATGCCCCTGCGGCGTGTGGGCCACTTCGGGGTGAAACTGGACGGCGTAGAGGTTGCGCGCCGGGTCGGCCGCCGCGGCCAGCGGGGAGTTGCCGCTATGGGCGATGGGCCGGAAGCCGGGCGGCAGGGACTCGACCTTGTCGCCGTGGCTCATCCACACCATCTTGCCCCGGCCATCGTCGCCGCTCCAGCCGGTGAACAGCGGCGCGTCCGGCTCGTCAACCAGCAGCGTGGCCGGGCCGTACTCGTGGCGCAGGCTGCGGGCGACGCTGCCGCCCAGACGGTGGGCCAGCAGTTGCATCCCATAGCAGATGCCCAGCACCGGCACGCCCGCGTTCAGCACGTAGTCGGGCAGCGTTGGCGCGCCGGGGTCATAGACGCTGTTCGGCCCGCCGCTGAGGATGAACCCCTTTGGTTGCCGCGCCAGCACCTCGTCGGCCGGCGCGCGCCAGGAGACCAACTCGCAATAGACGTTGGCCTCGCGCACCCGCCGGGCGATCAGTTGGGCGTATTGGGAACCGTAGTCGAGGATTATGATGGTATCGGGCATGGGTCAGTTGTCAGTAGGTCAGTTTGTCAGTGGGTCGGTTTGTCAGTGGGTCAGTCTGTCAGTAGGTCAGTGGGTCAGACTGGCCTACTGGCCTACTGGCCTACTGACCTACTGACCTACTGACCTACTGACCTACTGACCTACTGACCTACTGATCACTGACTACTATCTTCCCTTCGCTCATATCGCTAATGGTCGCCAGGGCCAGGATGGGCACGCCCCAATGGGCCAGTTGCTCGCGGCCACCCTCGAACGTCTTCTCCACAACGGCGGCGATGCCGACCAGCGTCGCCCCGGCCGCGGCCACGATGCGCGCCAGGGCGTCAATCGTCCGGCCGCTGGCCAGGAAGTCGTCCACGATCAGGATGCGGTCGTCGGCGCTCAGGAACTCCGGCGAGACCATCAACAACACTTCGCCCCCCTTGGTGTGGCTGGGGGCCGTGTCTACGTAGACCGGCTCGCGCATGGTGATCGGCTTGTG
>WBZP01000528.1_pt2 | contig 42157 bp, 38 predicted proteins | sample 5204301 | NCBI WGS metagenome assembly WBZP01 (sample SAMN12412401, study PRJNA552823) | activated sludge metagenome | isolation source: activated sludge from nitrification reactor of wastewater treatment plant... | place: USA: Pennsylvania | collected 2017
GGCTGCGCCGCAGGCCCGGTGACCGCCCCCGCCGACAACCCCGCGAAGGCTGTTGCAGCGGCCGTAGCCGTGACGCAGCCAGCCCCGGCGGCGAGCCCCACGACCGAGCAGGTGGCACTCTCCGGACGCACGACCACGGCAGCCGCCGCCGCGGCCGCGCCGGCCACCCGGGCCACGTCGGCGCGCCGCCAGGTCCGCAAGACGATCCACATCCGCAGCTACCTCGACCGGCCCGGCTCCCAGGCCGCCGTCGACACCGGCAAGCTCGTGCTGTGGGCGTCCAAGCCGCTCTGGCTCGCCGGCCACAACTACGCCGGCTGGCAGTGGCTGGCCTTCGTGCGCACCGGGACCAAGGTCGTCGTCACCCAGGGCCGCGCCGCCGGCACCTACGTCGTCACCGGCCACAAGCGCCTGAACCGGCAGGGCGGCGCCATGCCGCAGGTCACCGCCGCGCTGGTCCTGCAGACCTGCGTCGGGAACCAGACCGGCCTCACCTTGCTCCGCCGCGCATAGCCACCGGCTCTCCTCGGAACTGCCCCGTCCACCCGGCGGGGCAGTTCTGCTTCTTCACGGCACCTTCATCGTTCCCATGCCATAACGATCAGCGTGCGCGTCGATGTTCAAGACATGAGCACCGCGACCGCAGCCAGCCGGATCACCCTCGTGGAGTCCCCGGCCTGCCACTTCTGCCACGACGCCCGCGAGGCCCTCGACGAGATCGCCCGCGAGCACCCCTTCGACCTCGAGGTCCTCGACGTGCGCAGCGTCGAGGGCAGCGGCCTGATGCAGGCCCACGGCGCGGCGATGAGCCCCCTGGTGCTGCTCGACGGGCGATTCGTGTCCGCCGGTCGGCTGTCCCGCGGCAAGCTCCGCAAGCTCCTCTCGGCACGCGAGGCGGTGGCGTCATGACCGCCGACCTGCTCACCACCGGCTCTGTCCTCGCCGCGTTCCTCGCCGGCGGCGTCGCCCTGTTCGCGCCCTGCTGCATCGTCTTCCTGGCACCCAGCTACCTCGCGGTCGCGGTGAAGAACCGCCGCTGGCGGCTGCTGCCGCTGACCTTCGTGTTCGCCGCCGGGCTGGCCGTGGTCCTGGTGCCGATCACGCTGGGCATGAGCCTGCTCTCGGCCGCGATCGCGAACTACCACCGCCTGCTCTACACCCTCGGCGCGGTGCTCATGTTCGCGCTCGCCGCGTGGTCGCTGTCGGGCCGCATGTGGTCGATGCCCTCGTTCCTGCGCGCGCCGGACACCCGGGGCGGCGACTCCGCGAGCTTCTTCGCCCTCGGCGTCTTCTCCGGCATCGCTTCCTCGTGCTGCGCCCCGGTCCTGGTCGGCGTCATGACCCTGTCGGCCCTGTCCGGCAGCGCTGTGGGCGGCCTGGTCCTCGGGCTCGCGTTCGTGTTCGGCATGGTCTTCCCGCTGTTCGTCATGGCCCTGCTCTGGGACCGCTTCCGCCTCGGCGAGCGCCGGTTCCTGCAGGCCAAGCCCGTCACACTGCACCTGCCGCGCGGCCGCGAGATCCGCACGAACACCGTCAACGTCATCGTCGCGATCGCCTTCGCCGTCATGGGCGGGTTCATCCTGTACCTGGCCGACACGGGCTCCATGGCGACCGGTCCTGGCTTCCAGGTCGCCATCGGCGAGTGGCTCGCCACCCTCTTCGCCCAGGTCGAGATCTGGACCGCCGGCGTCCCCGAGCCGGTCCTCGGCGCCGCCCTGCTCGCCATCGCAGGCGTCTTCGTCTGGGCCACCCTCCGCCCGCGCCACCACCGCGACGCCCCCGTCGACGCCCCCGTCGACGTCCCGGCCGCCCACCTGCCCGACGCCCCCTGCCACCACTGCGAGCCCGCCGACAGCGCCTCGCCCGCCACCGTCCCCGCCAGCGACACCGAAGGAACCCGGTCATGAGCCACCAGATCGCCAAGCAGCACACAGCCGAGCGGCGCGAAGCAGAAGCCGCCGCCCGCCAGGCCGCCGAGCAGCAGCGCGAGGTCGCGACCAAGCGCCGCCGGCGCACCATCCTCGGCATGGCCGGAGGCGTCGCCGTCGTCGGCGTCGTCGCCGCGGGCCTCATCTCCAGCCGCCCGACCGACACCGCGACCGTGCGCCAGGCGCCCGACTTCACCCTCACCAGCACCAGCGGCCAGCAGGTCCACCTCGCCGACTACCGCGGCAAGAACGTCATCCTGTACTTCTCCGAGGGCGCCGGCTGCCAATCCTGCCTGGTCCAGATGGCCCAGATCGAGAAGGACAAGGCCGCCTTCGACGCCGCCGGCTTCACCGTGCTGCCGATCGTCATGAACACCCAGGACCAGATCACCGCCGACATGGCCGCCAACGGCGTCACGACCCCGTTCCTCCTCGACGACGGCACGGTCTCCACGGCGTACGGCACCATTGGCAAGGGCATGCACGGCAACCTGCCCGGCCACTCCTTCGTCCTCATCGACGCGACCGGCCAGCAGCGCTGGTACGGCGAGTACCCGTCCATGTGGTTGGCCCCCGACGAGCTCGTCGCCCAGGCGCGGTCCCACCTCGCTGGATGACACGCTCCGATGGCAAATCTCGTGACAGCGACCCTCGGGCCAACGACTGGCCCCGTTGTTCTGCTCCTTGTCGTGTGCATGCTGTTGATCGCAGTGATCGCTGCTGGGCTCGCCCTCCTTTGCAGACCCGTCGGACGCTCAGGCGCCTCTCTGAAGACCTTCAGCGAGGCGTCACGTCACTGCCTGAGGCGAGCGGTCGAGGCAAGCCACGCACCCGGAGGCGCCGCGCGTGTGGACATCGAGCGGCTCGCACGCGGTCGTTCGGCCGTGATAGCTGACGCCATAGCTGACACGGCGCAGAAATGATCAAGAGCCGGTTCCTCTTGAGCGAGGAGACCGGCTCTGATCTGCGGTGTTGCTGGCGCGCCCGAGAGGACTCGAACCTCTAACCTTCTGATCCGTAGTCAGATGCTCTATCCGTTGAGCTACGGGCGCTTGCTTCGAAGGCTCGGAGAGTCTAGCCCGACCCCCCGATGTTCCGGAAATCGCACCCCTCAGGCTCCGGACCGGCCCGGGACCCGCGCCGGGCGGTCGCGCAGGGTCGCCGCGACGGCGGCCAGCACCGCGAAGCCCGCGAGCAGGAGCAGGCTGGTGCGAGCCCCCTCGAGCAGCACCGACGGCGGCACCTGGTGGGTTCCGGCGGGGTGGCCGAGCTCCGCTGCGATGGCTGCGGTGAGGACCGCCGACATGACCGCGATGCCCGTCGCCGTCCCGAAGGCGCGCAGCAGGTTGAGCAGCCCGCCCGCCTGGCCGGCGCGTTGCGGCGGCGCGGCCTGCAACGTGGCGGTGTTGTTCGGGGCGATGAAGCAGCCCAGGCCCGCGCCGTACGCCGCGAGCGCGAGGAGCACCACCGGCATCGTCGTCGGGTCGCCGGTGAGGGCCAGGCGCAGCGGCACCAGCGCGACGAAGCAGAGCGACATCCCCGTGAGCATCACCGCACGCGGGCGCGACTCGGCCCAGCCGCCCGCGAACGGCGCCACGATGCCCAGCGCGAGGAGGATCACGACGAGGTGCAGGCCGGCGGTCAGCGGGCTGTCGCCGTAGCCGCGCACGAGCACGAACGACATCACGAAGAAGATCCCGTAGAGCATCGCGTAGGAGAGCAGCACGGCGACGATGCCGCCCGAGAACGCGCGCGACCGGAACAGCTCGAGGTTGAGCAGCGGTGCCGGCGTACGCCGCTCCCGCACGACGAACGCGATGCCGAGCACCACCACCGCGAGGACGAGCGCGGCGATGACCGGCGGGCTCCACGTCTGCAGCTCGGTGATCGCGAGGAGGAAGGCCGCGAGGCAGGGGACGAGGAGGACGGCGCCGAGGACGTCGAACTCGGCACGGCGTCGCGGTGCCTCGTCGGGCGGCACGAGCTTCCAGCCGAGCACCGTCGCGACCGCGGCGACGGGGACGGTGACCCAGAAGATCCAGGGCCAGGTGAGGGATCCGAGGATCAGGCCGCCGATCACCGGCCCGACGCAGATGCCGATCGCCTGCGCGGTGGAGAACACGCCCATCGCGCGACCGCGCAGCGCCGCACCGGCGGCGGTGACGAGGATGACGACGCTGTTGGCACCGAGCATCGCGCCGCTCGCGCCCTGCAGCGCGCGGAAGCCGATCAGCCAGCCGAGGCTCGTCGCGAGACCGCACGCGGCGGAGAACAGTCCGAAGAGCGCGAATCCGGAGACGTAGAGCTTCTTGCGCCCGCCCAGCTCCGCGAGCCGCGCGAACACCGGCAGCGCCGAGGCGAACGCGAGGCTGTAGGCGATCGCGACCCAGCTGACGGCGTCGAGCCGTACGTCGAAGGACTTCTCCAGGGCCGGCAGCGCGAGCTGGACGATGCTGGCGTCGACCTGGCCGACGAACGCGCCGAGGCAGACGGTGAGGATGACCGGCCACGGCGACCGGGCACGCGCCGTACCGAGGACCTCGCTGCTCACGTCACCGTCCCGTCGCGCAGTGGCCCCCGCCCGGATCCTCCCAGGCTGTCTGCCCGCGGTGCCGCCCCCTCCCCCGCGATCGTGCCGTGCCGCCGCCGCGAATCGCGCCGTCCTACGCCGGGCCCCGGGCGGTCCTGCACGTCCATCCGCGTCGGTAGTTCGCGAAACATGATCATGTTTGGCGAACAACCCGAGGTTCGAGCGCTCGCACGGGACGGGCTCGAGTACCGCAACCATGATCAATGTTCGCGGTACGCCGGGGGCGTTCTCGGCGCTGGTGCGGGAGGGCAGACCTTCGGGCGCGGATAGGTCGGTCCGGGAGGGCCGGCGGAGGCGGGGGGATCCGTCACGTGGGGGGCGTGCGTCGCGGCGGATCGGCGGGGCGCCTGCGGCGCGGTGCGATGGGGAGCGAGGGCGGCCCGGGCGGTTCCTCCCGGCATGTGCGCGCCTCCGTCAGACGTGACGAAGGGCAGGTCCCTGCGGGACCTGCCCTTCGTGGTGGCTGGCGGAGGCGGGGGGATTTGAACCCCCGAGGGGCTTTGAGACCCCAACCCGCTTAGCAGGCGGGCGCCATCGACCGGACTAGGCGACGCCTCCAGCACCGGGCCAGGCGCGCACGCGCACCCGCTTCCGGCCCGAGAAGGGTACCCGACCTGCGACGACGATCCGAACCCGCGCCCGCCCGGCGTACCCCCGCCGCGTCCGGGGGCCGTCGACGGGTGATGAGGCGACGCGAGAAGGTGGCGTCATCACGCATCGACGGCTGAACCGGTCCCGGTGGGGCGGGGTACGCCGGTAGCGTCGGCGCGGTGAGCAACGTCGCGCCGCCGGTGGACCGGCTCGTCTTCTTCACCGACGCGATCGTGGCGATCGCCGCGACCCTGCTCGTGCTCCCGCTGGTCGACAAGGCGTCCGAGTTCTACGGAGGGACCACGCCTCCGCCGCCGACGTGGGAGTTCCTGTCCGAGATCTCGCCCTCGCTGGTGGCGTTCGCGATCAGCTTCGCCGTCATCGTGCGGCTCTGGTCGGTGCACCACCGGCTCTTCGCCTCGGTCGTCGCCCTCGACCCGGCCCTCGTAGCCCTGAACATGCTGTGGGCGTTCACGATCGTGTTCCTGCCGCTGCCCACCGAGATCACCGCGATCTCCGGCAACGACGACCGGACGGCGGTGGCTCTCTACATCGGCACGATGCTCACGAGCTGCCTGGTGATGCTCGCCATCGAGGTGCACCTGCGACGGACGCCGGCGCTCGTGACCTCCCCGCCGCCGCTCGTCCCGATCGTGGCGGTCACCCTGCTCTTCGCGGCCGCCCTCGTGCTCGGAGTGCTGGTCGCCGGATACCTGCCGCTCCTGCTGCTCCTGTTCACGGGTCTGCTGGGCCGCCTGCTCGCAGGCCGCGAGACGGCCACGACCACCGCGACCGACGACGGCTGAGCCGGAGGACGCCCGCAGCCAGGGCTGCGGCAGAGTGGGTACGTCGACGAACCAGGAGGAGCACCTGTGACCGAGCCCGTCCGCATCGGCCTGGTCGGCTACGGCCTGGGCGGCCGCGCCTTCCACGCGCCGCTCATCGCGAGCGCACCGGAGCTCTCGCTCGTCGGCGTCGTCACCACCGACGACGAACGTCGCGAGCAGCTCGCGCAGGACCATCCGGGGGTGCCGGCGCTCGACGGCCTGCGGGCGCTGGTCGACGCCGGCGCGGAAGCGGTCGCGATCTCGTCGACCACCGGCACGCACACCGCGCTCACCGACGAGGCGCTCAGCCTCGGGCTGCACGTCGTGTGCGACAAGCCGCTCGCGGTCGACGCGACCACCGGCCGCGAGTCCGTCGCCCTCGCCGAGCGGCTCGGCCTGCTGCTCACGGCGTACCAGAACCGCCGGTGGGACTCCGACTTCCTCACCATCAAGCGGCTGCTCGCCGACGAGGCGCTCGGCGACGTCTTCCGCTTCGAGTCGCGCTTCGAGCGCTGGGCGCCGGGGGCACCGCGCGCGTGGTGGCGGGCGGAGCTGCCGGCCGCGGAGGGCGGCGGGGTGCGCCTCGACCTCATGACCCACCTCACCGACCAGGCGGTGCAGCTGTTCGGGCCGGTCGAGTCCGTCTACTCCGAGATCGCGACGCGGCGCGGGGCGAGCATCGCCGACGACGACGTGTCGGCGGTGCTGCGGCACACGAACGGCGTCAGCTCGCACCTGCACGCGAGCACGATGACGGGCGACGTGAGCCGGCGCTTCCGTGTGCTGGGCACCGACGGCGCGTACGTCGTCGGCGGCATCGACGGTCAGGAGGACGCCCTGCGCGCCGGTCGTACTCCGGCATCGGAAGGTGACGCGTGGGGTGTGGAACCGGAGTCGGCGTACGGCGAGATCCGCCGCGGCGCGGAGAGCACCGTGATCGCCACCGAGCGCGGGCGCTGGGACACCTTCTACCCCGCGTTCGCCCGCGCGGTGCGCGGGCAGGGGGCGCTCCCGGTCGACGCGCGCGAGGCGGTCTACGTCCTCGAGGTCCTCGACGCGATGGCCGTCTCCGCCCAGGAGAACCGCACCGTCACCCCCTGACCCGTCGGTCCCGCTCGGCCTTCCGGCACGAGCCGCGCGGGTCTGCGTCGGTTCGCGGAGCGAGACCGGCTGGATGCGAGCCGGGCAGACGCACGAGGAGCCCGCGAGCGCTGCGGCTCACGAGCTCCTCGGCGTACGGGGTCGGTGCCTGCTCCCGCGCGAAGCGAAGGTTGTTGCTCTGCGAGCAACGAGGGCACCTTCGGTGAGACCGGCCTACTTGAAGACGGCTTCGCGGAACTCCTCGCGCTGCTCGCAGGCGACCTTGATCCGCTCGAGCTGCTCGTCGGTGACGTCGTCGAGGTCGAAGACGTCGCGGATGAACTCCGGCAGGTCCGGGCGGTAGTCGTGCGCCCAGGCGCGGTAGGAGCCGGGGATCTGGGCGTTCTTCATGTCGACGAGCAGCTGGTAGAAGGTCGTGACCGGCCGCCAGCGCATCGAGACCGGGATGCCGCGCGGCGAGCGGCCGGGCAGCTCGAGCTCACTCGGCCGGTCCGGCCCGAGCCAGGCCGGGCGGCGGTTGATGAGCGACGGGCCGAACTTGGTGACGCCGTCGTTGTCGTGGCTGAGCAGCACGTAGTGCGCGTGCTCCTTGGCGGTGTTGCCGAGAGCCAGGAACTCCTCGTAGTCGTTGACGACGGCGATGAGGGTCTTGTCGATGTCGGCGCGGTCCGGACCCATGATCTCGTGACGCCACTTCGACATCTCCGGCGTACCGATCCACAGCGCGCGGTCGATGCCGAGCGCCTGCGGGCCGAGCGTGCCCCAGCCCTCGAACGCGGCCTGGCTGGTGTGCGCGCCGAGCGACTCGCCGAACACGACGACCATCGGCCGCTCCCCCGGCGGCATGTCGCGGACGCGCTCGAGGATGCGCAGCCACAGCGCGCGGTTCTGCTCCTTGGCGCCCTTGACCTTGCCGAGCGACAGCGGCGACGGGCGCTTGGAGTACTGCAGCGTCACCGAGGCCATGTCGCCGCGCGTCATGTACTGCGTCGCGGCGATCGCGACGTAGTTGACGTAGCCGGTGCCGGTCGGCGACACGAGCATGATCAGCTGGCGCGACCACGCGTCGGTGCGGTCCATCTCGGCGAGCGCGAGCTCGACGCGGCCGAGCGCGGTGGGCGCGCTGTCGAGCCCGACGAAGATCGAGATCGGGGTGTTGCGCGCCTCCTCCTGCATCACGGTCTTGATCGACAGCTCCGGGCGCTTCACGCCCTGCAGCTCGGACGGCCGGTCCTCGAGCTTCTCGGGGCGCACGTAGGTGACGACGTGGCGACGACCCTCGCGGCCCATGGTCTCCCACGGCACGAGGCTCTGCGGCGAGCCGCTGACGTACTCGTTGGTCCAGAGATCCGGGGCCGACTCGTCCATGCCCTCGTCGTACTGCGACGTGCCGGCCTCGATGCCCGCCATCGCCTTGTTCCACAGGGCGTGCGTGCCGTAGCCGACCGCGGCGAGCATCGCGACGTGGCCCGAGCGCCGCCAGAACTGCTCGGACCCGGGGAGCACGCGGCTGCCCACGCTGCCGAGCTTGCGCGCGGTCCACGCCTCGCCGATGGTGAGGCCCGCGAGGGTGACGACGACGCCGGCACCGGCGGCGAGACCGAGCAGCGGGTTGGACTTGGCCGGGTCGGCGAAGTGCTCGGGCGGCGTCTCGCTCTGGCGGATCTTCTCGAGCACCATGGCGACGCCGACACCGACGGGCACCGCGAGCGGCAGCTGCGTGATGCGGCCGTTCGCGCCGACGGCGTTGTCGACGACGGTCTGCGCGGCGATCGTGGCGGCGAGCACCGTCGCGCCGACGCCGGTGATGGCGGAGCGCCAGCCGGCCTGCCGGATCAGGCCGCGGACGGCCGTCTCGTTCTCGCGGTGGCCGATGAAGGCGACCACGCCGAGGCCGATCGGGATCACGGCCATGTCGAGCAGGAGGGTGGCGGCACGGGCGCGCTGCTCGTCGGTCCACGACTCGGGGAACGGCAGCACCGTCGACATCGCGTTGCCACCGGCGTCGATGGCGTCCTGCGCGATGACGGTGAGCAGGAAGTGGGTACCGGTGGCGAGGCCGGTGATCATCCCCTGGTCCTGCCAGGTCCGCTCGGAGAGCGAGCGGACGAACGTCCCGGGGACCGCCGCAGCGGCGGTCACCAGACCGACCTGCTGCCCCCGACCCAGGATCTCGTGCGCGGCCATCGAACCCTCCTCGTACGCAGGCGCCAGCCATCTGCGACCGTAGGCCATCGAACCAGAGCGGGGCGGGCGTATGCGCAGGACGGTCAGCCGCAAGATGGGCGCGGGTGCGCTCGTCGTCGGCGTCGCCATGGGCGTGTACGTCGGAGGCACGGTCGGCGCCATCGTCGGGGTCCTGCTGGCGATGATCGGCTTCCAGGCCCTGACCCGCGGCGTCGAGGGCCGGCCCTACATCGTGACCGGCTTGCTGACCACCGCCGGCCTCGCGCTCATCGCCTGGGCGCACGGGCTCGACGCCCCCGAGGTCGGCCTCGGCCGCTCGACGTGGGTCCACGGCATCGCCATCGCGGCCGGCATCGTCGTGGCCGTCGGCGTCGTCATCGGGATCGCGGGCAGCATCCCCCGGCTGCAGCACCTCTTCGCCGACGAGCGGATCACCGAGGTCAGCGGGCTCGAGACGACGCGCAAGGCGCTGCTCGACATCCCCTTCGGCACGGTGCTCATCGAGGAGTTCGCCTTCCGCGGCGTGCTGCTCGCGCTCGGCGACGTCCTGTGGCCGCTGCCCTGGGCCGTGGTGTGGACCTCGGTGCTGTTCGGCCTCTGGCACATCAGCCCGGCGCTGGAGATGCACGACTCGCACCAGGCCACGCAGGGCTCGTCGTGGACGACGGTCGTCGGCACGGTGATCTTCACCGGGCTCTCCGGCGTCGGCTTCGCGATCCTGCGCCTCTGGACGGGGTCGCTCTTCCCGCCGGCCGCGCTGCACTGGGCCGCGAACGGTACCGGCGTCGTCGTCGGCTGGTTCGTCCACCGCCGCCTGAGCCGGCGCACCGAGTACGACCCCGTCGGCGAGCGCGAGGACCCCGGCCACACCCCCTGACCCGTCGCCAGATCGCGCTGAAGGTGCCCTGACCTGGGCCCTCAGCAGCTCGGCCGCCCCAAGCCGCCGCGCCGTTCTGGGCCGGACCCCGCGGCGCCCGCGTCAGAGGTGGGCGAGGACCCAGTCGGCGAGGGTGTGCGCGTGGTCGGCGACCGTGTCCTGCCAGGTGCGCAGCGCGGTCTCGTCGGCGTCGTCGCTCACCAGCTTCACCAGGCGCACGGGTACGCCGGCCTCACGTGCCGCGAGGGCGACGGCGTAGCCCTCCATGTCGACGAGGTCGGCGCGCTCCGCGAGCTGGTCGCGCAGCGGTCCGCCCGCCACGAAGCGGTCGCCGGTGGCGAGGGTGAGACCCTCCCCCAGCGCGATCGGTGCGCCGAAGTGCACGCCGAGGGTCTCGAAGACGCCCTGGTCGTCGAAGTCGTGCTGGAGGACCGTACCGATCTCGTGGACCCCGAGCAGCCCGCCGCGCAGGCCGCCCGCGGTGCCGATGTTGATGACGGCCGACGGCGTGGCCGTCGCGAGCAGCCGCGCGGTCGCATGCGCCGCGCGCACCTTGCCGGCGCCGGTGACGAGCACGGGCAGCCGGTCGTCGAGACCCGCGGCCTCCTCGCGCAGCGCGACGACGAGCAGCGGCCGGTCCGGCGTCACGGTCCCTCGGAGCTCCACGGACCCATGACACCAGGTACGACGTACGCCGGACCCGCCCACCCCGTGCCTCGAGCGGGTCGCGCGCTCCGGCATGGGGGCCCTTGACGTGCTGAGGGCGCAGTTCAGGGCACCTGCAGCGCGATCTGGCGAGGTGGGGGGTCGGTGACGGGGTGCTGTGCGTGTGGGGCGCGCGGTAGTGTGGGTTCTGTTGTTGAAACGTGCAGAAGCGTGCAGTTTCGGATGAGCGAGGGGTGGCGGCGTGGGGCCGGTCGAGGTGCTGGTGGTCGGGGATGCGAACCCCGATCTCGTGCTCGCCGGCGACGTCGTGCCGCGCTTCGGCCAGGCCGAGCAGCTGCTCGACTCGGCCGACCTCGTCCTCGGCGGATCGGCGGCGATCGTCGCCTGCGGCCTGGCCCGCCTCGGCGTGCCGACGGCCCTCGCCGCCGCAGTCGGCGACGACGCGTTCGGGCGCATCGTGCGCGATGCCCTCGGCGACCGCGGCGTCGACCTGCGCTGGCTGCGCACCGATCCCGACATCCCGACAGGTCTGTCGGTGGTCCTCGCCGCGCGAGACCGCGCGATCCTCACCCACCCCGGCACGATCGCGGCGAGCGGTCCCGCGCTGCTCCCGGACCCCGAGGAGTGCCGCGGGGTCCGGCACGTGCACTCGGCGTCGCTCTTCCTCCTCACCGCGCTGACGCCGGCGCTCCCCGCGTGGCTCACCGCGCTGCGCGCCACCGGTGCCACCGTCTCCGTCGACACCAACGACGACCCGAGCGGTGCCTGGGACGCCGCGCAACCGGTGATCGACGTCAGCGACGTCGTGCTGCCCAACGCCGCCGAGCTGCGCCGCCTCACCGGCCTCGACGACCTGGCCGCCGCGGGGCGCGCGCTCTGCGCAGGCACGCGCGCCGTCGCCCTGAAGGACGGGGCCGAGGGCGGCGCCGTCTGGACGCCCGACGGCGAGGTGCTGCGCGCACCCGGGCTCTCCGTCGAGGTCGTCGACACCACCGGCGCGGGCGACACCTTCGACGCCGGGTTCATCTCCGGGCTGGTCGCGGGTGAGCCGTACGACGCCTGCCTGCGTCGCGCGGTCGCCGCCGGCAGCCTGTCGACCCGCGCCGCCGGCGGCACCGGCGCGCAGCCGACCCGCGCGGAGCTCGAGGCGGCGGTCGGCGGCGGCCGATGATCGTCGCCGTCGGGCTGAGCCCGGCGCTGGACCGCACCCTGCTGGTCGACGAGCTGCGCCCCGGCACGATCCACCGGCCGCGCTCGGTCGTGCAGCTCGCGGGGGGCAAGGGCCTGAACGTCGCGCGCGCCGCACGCACCCTCGGTTCCGACGTCGTCGCGGTGGCGCTGCTCGGCGGCGGCACCGGAGAGCTGGTCGAGCGGCTGCTGCGCGCGGAGGGCATCGAGGCGTCGGTGATCGCGTCGCAGGCCGAGACGCGGGTGTGCACGTCGGTGGTCGCCGGCGACGGCGCGCACACGGAGTTCTACGAGTGGGCGCCGTCCTTGGCCGAGGGCGAGTGGGAGCTCATCGAGGCCCGGGTCTCCGCCGCCCTGGACCGACGGCCGGGCTGGCTCACGCTGTCGGGCTCGATGCCGCCCGGCACGCCCGACGACGCCGTCGCCCGGCTCGCGCACCTGGCCCACGCTCGCGGTGCACGGGTCGCAGTCGACACCCACGGTGCCGCGCTGCAGCTGGCCCTCGCCGAGCGCCCCGACGTCGTGAAGGTCAATGTGCAGGAGGCGGCGGACGCCGTCGGCGGCGATCCGGCGGAGGCCCACGAGGCTGCGCTCGCGCTGCACTCGCGCCGCGCGCACGGCTGGCTCACCGTGGTCACCGCCGGCGGCGCGGGGGCGTACGCCGTCGGGCCGGACGGTGTCGTGCATGTCGGCGTCGCACATCCTGGCGCCTACCCGGTCGGCAGCGGCGACTCGTTCCTCGCCGGCCTCGTCGTCGGGCTGCTGGAGACGGGGGACGTCGGATCCGCCCTCGCGCTCGGCGCGGCAGCGGCGAGCGCGAACGCCGCGTCCCCCGGTGCGGCCGTGCTCGACGGCGCGCTCGCCCGCCGCTGGGCGACCGAGGTCGTCGTCGGGTCCTGATCCGTCAGGAGCGCTGCGGGCGTCAGCCCTTGAGGCCGCTGAACGTCATGGTCGCGACGAACTGCCGCTGCGCCAGGAGGAAGCCGAGGATCAACGGCATCGTCGCGATCACGTTGCCCGCCATGAGCTCCGACCACTGTGTGCGCCGGGTGCCCTGGAACGTGGTCAGGCCGACCTGGATCGTGAAGTTGTCCTGGTTGCTGATCGCGGTCAGCGGCCAGATCAGGTCGTTCCACGAGTTGAGCAGCGTGAAGACGGCGAGGGTCGCGAGCGCGGGCTTCGCCAGCGGCAGGACGATCCGCCGGAAGACGCCGAACGTCGTGAGCCCGTCGATCAGCCCGGCCTCCTCCAGCTCGCGCGGCAGGGCGAGGAAGAACTGCCGCATGAGGAAGATGCCGAAGGCGCTGGTCAGCCAGGGGACGAACGCCGCGGCCAGCGTGTTCACGATGCCGAGGCGCGAGAAGAGCACGTACGTCGGGATCATCAGCAGCTGCGTCGGGATCATGATCGTGCCCACGATCGCGAAGAAGCCGAAGTTGCGACCGGCGAACTTCAGCCGCGCGTAGCCGTATCCCGCGAGGCTGCACAGGATCAGGTGCGACACCACGGAGATGGTCGCGACGATGACCGTGTTCAGCATCCAGCGCGGCGCGAGCGAGTCACCGAAGAAGCCCTGGTAGCCCGAGAGGTTGATCGACGTCGGGATGAACCTCGGCGGGAACGAGTTGATCTCGGCGTCGGTCATGAACGACGTGAGCACCATCTGCACGAGCGGCAGCGCGAAGAGCAGCGCCAGCGGCATGAGCAGGATGTGCCACGGGGAGAAAGGAAGCAGCCGGCGCCGCCTCGGGCGCGGCGGTGGGGCGGCGTCGAGGTCGACCCCCTGCTCGCGCAGCTCGAGCTGCTGCATGATCGCCATCAGAACGCCTCGATCTTCGTGCGTCGCGAGTACCAGACCATGAACAGCGTGACGAGCATGGTGACCGCGAACAGGCCGTAGGAGACGGCCGCGCCGTAGCCGAACCGCGACTCCTGGAACGCCACCTTGTAGACGTAGTAGACGAGCGTGACGGTGCTGTTGATCGGTCCGCCGCGCGTCGTCGTGTACACGAGGTCGAAGAGCTGGAGCGCCGTGATCGTCTGCCACACGGCCGTGAACACCGTCACCGGGGCAAGCTCGGGCAGGGTGATGTAGCGGAACACCTGGCGGCTGCTGGCACCGTCGACGATGGCTGCCTCGACGATGTCGCGCGGGATGTCCTGCAGCGCCGCGAGGTAGACGACGACCGTGAACCCGAGCGAGCCCCAGAGCGCGATGATGACGAGAACGATCATCGCCTGCGTCGGCGACTCGAGCCACGGCTGCGGAGGCAGCCCGAGCCGGCGCAGCAGGTCGTTGGCCGAGCCGTAGTTGGGCTCGAAGACGAAGCCGGCGAGGATGCCGGTCGCGGCCGCCGATGCGACGAACGGGATGAAGATCGCCGTGCGGTAGAAGCCGACGAAGCGGATCCGCTGGTTGAGCGCGATCGCGATGAGGATGCCGAGCACGATCGAGATCGGAACGAACAGCGCGGTGAAGAAGAGCGTGTGCTTGACCGCGTCCCAGACGTCGGGGTCGTTCACCATCAGCTGGTAGTTGCGCCAGCCGACGTCCTTGGGCGGGCTGAGCAGGTTCCACTTCTTGCGCGAGATGAAGAACGCCCACACGGCCGGGAAGATCGACAGCCCCAGGACGATGAACGTGGGGATCGCGACGAAGCCCCAGCCGGTCATGGCGTTGCGACGGATCTTGAGCCGACGGCGGCGCGCGAGCTCCTGCCGGCTGGTCACCGTCTCCGGGCGCTCCTTCTTCATGCCGAGCACCGGCTCAGCCGCTCAGCGCGTCGGCCGAGGCCGCGGCCGCCTTGTCGAGAGCCTCCTGCGGCGTCTCCTGGCCCTGCAGGACCCTCGCGATCTCCTGGCCGACGTGCTGCGACATCTCGTCGTAGCCGGCCACGGTCGGCCGCGGCTGCTCGGCGTTGGCCAGGTTGTCGACGAACGCCGCACCGCCCGGGTAGTCCTTCACGAACTGCGCGAACGCGGGAGACGACTTCTCCGACTCGCGGAGCGGCAGGTTGCCGAGGCCGATGTTCCAGACGGCGTCCTGCTCGGGCTGGGTCAGCCACGAGGTGAAGTCGAACGCGGCGTGGGCGCGCGCGGCGTCGCCGTGGTCGAACAGCACCCAGAGGTCGGTGCCTGAGATGGTCTGGTGGTCGCCCCCGGTGCCCGGCAGCTGCACGACGCCGTAGTCGGTCTTGCGCTGCTGGAAGTCGTAGAGGTTCCACGGGCCGGAGATCTGCATCGCGATGCGGCCGTCGAGGAAGAGCGGGCCGTACTTCTCCCCGGTCTGGTCGAGGTACATCGACCTGTCGTCCACGGCCATCGCCCTCAGCAGTTCGAGCGCCTTCACCCCCTCGGGGCTGTTGAACGCGGCCTTCGTCCCGTCGTCGGACAGGATCTTGCCGCCGTTCTGCCAGAGGAGCGGCCACAGGTGCCAGGTCGTGTCCTCGTTGCCCGCGACCGAGTACGCCGTGCCGAACTGCCGGATGGTGGCGTCGGTGAGCTTCTTGGCGTCGGCCCGGAAGTCGTCCCAGGTCCAGTCCGGCGACGGGTAGGCGAGCCCTGCCTTGTCGAACAGCGCCTTGTTGTAGATCACCGCGAGGTTGCCCACGATGGCCGGGAAGCCGATGACCTTCCCGTCGACGGTGGCGGTCGCCCGTGAGGCGGCGGGGAAGCCGTCCCACGCGACCGACGGGTCCTTCACCCATTCCGTGGCGTCGACGACGTGGCCGCTCGCGCCGAGCTCGCCGGCCCAGGAGCCGTAGGTGTACGACACGTCGGGGTAGTCGCCGGCGACGAAGCCGGCCGCGATCTTCTGCTTGAGGTCGTCGGTGTTCGACGCCCCCGGCTGCACCACGACCGTGACGTTGGGGTGCGCCGCGTGGTACTTCGCCGCGAGGTCCGCCATCGCCTTCGCGGCGTCGGCCGTCTGCCCGTGCCACACCGTGATCGTGACCGGCGCTTTGGAGTCGTACGACGCCGACGGCGACGTCGTGGCCGGCACCTCGCTGCCCGACGCGCAGGCAGCGAGGACCGTGGCAGCTGCCGCGACGGCCGCGGCGGTCCGGAACCTCATCCGCTCAGCGCGTCGGTGGACTTGGCGGCGGCCTCGTCGAGGGCCGTCTTGCTGTCCTTCTCGCCCTGGAGCGCCTGGGAGATCGCCTCACCCACGTACTTCGAGAGCTCGGTGTAGCCCTCGATCGTGGGACGCGCGGTCTTGGCGTTCTTCAGGTTGGCGAAGAACACCTCGGCACCCGGTGCGTAGTCCGTGGCCCAGGTCTTGAAGGCGTCGCTGGACGACTCGGACGACCGCAGCGGCAGGTTGCCGTAGGCGAGGTTCCAGCGCTCGTCCTGCTCGGGCGCGGTGAGCCACAGCAGGAAGTCGGTGGTGGCCTTCGCCCGGTTGGCGTCGCCGTGGTCGAACGCGACCCACACGTCGGGGCCGGAGACGGTCTGGTGGTCGCCGTTCGTCCCCGGGAGGATCGTGGCGCCGTAGGAGACCTTCTTGTCCTTGAGGTCGTAGAGCAGCCACGGGCCGCCGATGATCATCGCGACCTTGCCGTCGTACATGAGCAGCGGGTACTTCTCGTCGGTCTGGTCGAGGTACATGGACTTGTCGTCGACGGCCATCGTGCGCAGGACGTCGAGCGCCTTCACGCCCTCGGGGCTGTTGAACGTCGCGGACTGCCCGTCGTCGGACAGGATCTTGCCGCCGTTCTGCCACAGCAGCGGCCAGAAGTGCCAGGTCGTGTCCTCGCTGCCGGAGACGGAGAAGCCGAGGCCGTAGGTGTTCTTGGACGGGTCGGTCAGCTTCTTGGCCGCGGTGCGCAGGTCGTCCCACGTCCAGTCGTTCGTCGGGTAGGCGACGCCGGCGGCGTCGAACACCTTCTTGTTGTAGAGCAGACCGAGGTTGTCGACGAGCGCGGGTACGCCGATGACCTTGTCGTTGACCGTGGCGGTCTTGCGCGCGGCCTCGGGGATCTCGTCCCACTTGACCGCCGGGTCCTTCACGGCTGCCGAGATGTCGAGCGTGTGGCCGCTGTTGCCCAGCTCGGTGGCCCAGCTGCCGAACGCGTACGAGAGATCGGGGTAGTCGCCGCCGACGAAGCCCGCCGCGATCTTCTGCTTGAGGTCGTCGGTGGTGGGGGCGCCCGGCTGCACCTTGATGGTGACGTTCTTGTGCAGGCCCATGTACTCGGTGCCCAGGCCCTCGAGCAGCTTCTCGGCGTCGGCCGACTGACCGGTCCACCACGTGATGGTGACCGGTGCCGTCGGGTCGCCCGTCGCCGAGGCGGAGCCGGTCTGGCCCCCGCTGTCGCTGGTGCCGCAGGCCGCGAGGGCGAGCGCACCCGCCGCGACGGCTGCGGCGACGGACACGATCCGCACGCGGCGGCTGGTGGTGCGCTTCATCAGTGGCTCCCGTTCTGACTGGGCAGGAGGATCACGGAACGTGTCAGGGCCCGGGGGTTGTCGGGGTCGAGCCCGCGCGACGCGGCCAGCGACACCGCGAGGCGCTGGGCGCGGACGAGCTGGGCGAGCGGGTCGAGGCCGTCGGTGACGACGGTCGCGCCGGTGGCGGACACCGCCTCGACCAGGCCGTCGGGAGGAGTGCCGAACATGGTGACGACGGTGCGCGGACCGGCGACGGCGATGGGCCCGTGGCGGTAGTCCATGGCCGGGTACGACTCCGACCAGGCCTGTGCCGCCTCGCGGATCTTGAGGGCCGCCTCGTGCGCGAGGCCGATGGTCCAGCCGGTGCCGAGGAACACGAAGTGCTCGTAGTCGCCGACGGTCACGGGCAGCGGGTCGCGCAGGACGGTGGCGCAGTCCTCGATCGAGTCCGACACGTCGGTGCCGAGCGCGGCGCGGATGGCCGTGAGCAGCGTGGTCGGGAAGCGGGTCTGGACGACGCTCGCCTCGTCGGCGAAGTCGAGCAGGATGCGGTCGTCGAGCAGGGCGTCGACGGGCTCCCCGGTCACCCCGGTGACGCCGATCCGGCGGGTGCCGTCGGCCACCTCGGCCAGCGCGGTGAGGATCTCGCTGGTGGTGCCCGAGCGCGTGATCGCGACGACGCGGTCGTAGCGGCGGCCGCGGGGCGGCTCCGAGGCGTAGGCCCAGTCGGTCTCGCCGGCGCCCGCCTCCTCCCGCAGCGTGGCGTAGGCCTGGGCCACGAACGCGGAGGTGCCGCAGCCCAGGGCCAGCACCCGCTCGCCCCGTGCCACGAGGAGATCGCGCACCGGGTCGGCGAGCGTCGCGGCGCGCGACCAGGTCGCCGGCTGACTGGCGATCTCCTGATCGGTCAAGGTCGTGAGGACGTCCATGAGCGTGAGTATGGTCATCTGTGCGCGATAAACGACAGAAGCCGACAGGAAGTGAACATTTCCGATGAGCGATCTGATCCCCGGAGCTGCCACGCCCGACCATCGGTTCGCCGACCTGCGGCTGGCCGACTGGGCACCCCGCAGCTCGATCCGTCGAGCACTGACCCCGCTGGCACGCCTGCGCTCCCCCGCCGTCGACGTCCACAACCACCTCGGGCGGTGGCTCTCCGAGGACGAGGGCTGGATGGCCCCCGACGTACCCGCCCTCCTCGACCTCCTCGACCGCACGAACGTCGCGACGGTGGTGAACCTCGACGGCCGGTGGGGTGAGGAGCTCGATGCGAACATCGCCCGGTTCGACCAGTCTCACCCCGGACGATTCCTGACCTTCTGCCATCCGGACTGGTCGAGACTCAACGGTGACCGACCTGCGCAGGCGCTCGTGACCGACCTGCGGCGCGCGGCCGACCAGGGCGCGCGCGGCGTCAAGGTCTGGAAGGACCTCGGGCTCGCGCTCACCGACGGCGAGGGCCGCCGCGTGCTGCCCGACGACCCGCGGCTCTCCGACTTCTTCGCAGCCGCCGGCGAGCTCGGGCTGCCGGTGCTGATCCATACGGCCGACCCGGTCGCCTTCTTCGAGCCGCTCGACCGCCACAACGAGCGCATCGACGAGCTGCAGGAGATGCCGTCGTGGTGGTTCGGCGGTCCCGAGCACCCGTCGTTCGACCGCCTCATGCAGGCCCTCGCCGACGTCGTGCGCCGAGCGCCGGGGACGACGTTCATCGGTGCCCACGTGGGGTGCGCGGCCGAGGACCTCGACTGGGTGTCGGCGCTGATGGACGAGTGCCCCAACTTCCACGTCGACCTCGGCGGGCGCCTGGGCGAGCTCGGCCGTCAGCCGCGCCGTTTCGCGCGCCTGGTGGCCCGCCACCCCGACCGCGTGCTGTTCGGCACCGACTCGTTCCCGCTCGACGAGGAGACGCTGCTGACCTACGCCCGCTTCCTCGAGACCGACGACGAGTGGTTCCCGTACGCGCCGGGCTGCGAGATCCCGCCGCAGGGCCGGTGGGACATCGGGGGCGCGGCGCTGCCCCCCGAGCATCTCGAGGCCGTGTACGCCGGGAACGCGCGGCGGATCCTGCGCCTGGGGTGACGCGTGCCGGTCAGCGGCCGGCGAGCACGAGCAGCGACTCCGACACCACGGCCGCCATCGCGTCGCGCGCGGGTGCGAGGTACTTGCGCGGGTCGACGACCGCAGCGTCGGACGCGAGACGGTCGCGCACGGCCGCGGTGAACGCGATGTTGAGCGCGGTGCCGATGTTCACCTTCACCATCCCGGCGGCGACGGCGGCCCTCAGCTCGTCGTCGGGGACGCCGGACGAGCCGTGCAGCACGAGCGGCACGCCGACCGCTTCGCGCAGCCGTGCGATCAGGTCGTGGTCGAGCACCGCGCTGCGCTCCACCATCGCGTGCGACGAGCCGACGGCGACCGCGAGCGCGTCGACGCCGGTTGCCGCGACGTACGCCGACGCCTCGGCCGGATCGGTGCGCGCACCCGGTGCGTGCGCGCCGTCCTTGCCGCCGACCTCGCCGAGCTCGGACTCGAGCCAGAGGCCGCGCGCGTGCGCCCAGTCGGCCGCCGCACGCGTGGACTCGACGTTGCGCTCGTAGGGCTGGTGGGACGCGTCGTACATCACCGAGCCGAAGGGCAGCCCCTCGACCGCACGCAGCAGGTTGTCGCTCTCGACGTGGTCCAGGTGCAGCGCGACGGGGACCGCGCAGGTGCGTGCGACCGCCGCGCTCGCGAGCGCGAGCGGCTCGAGCTGACCGCCGTGGAACTTCACGGCGTTCTCGCTGATCTGCACGATCACCGGCAGACCGGCTGCCTCGGCTCCGCGCACGATCGCCTCCGCGTGCTCGAGGCAGATCGCGTTGAACGCGCCCACCCCGCGGCCGGACGCGCGCGCGTCGTCGACGATCTCGCCGGTCGGGACCAGGGGCATCGTGCTCCTCCTTGTTCGTCGGTCGTGCTCAGGCGTTCGGCGGTGACAGGCGCACGATGCGCACCAACCGGATCGAGATGTCGTGGGACGACGTCGCGTCGAGGGCGAGGTCCGTCGACCCCGCGAGGGATCCGTCGAGCCCGGCTGCGTCGAGGGTCATCGTCGCGGTGCGCCAGACCGCGCGCCCCGACGGGGTCACGACAGCGGTGCTCGCACCTCCTGAGCGCACGCGGAAGGGTCCACCGGCATCCCAATAGGTCACCAGCACCTCGACCTCCCCCGTGGTCGTGCCGACGAACGCGGCGTCGGCGTCGAGGTAGAGCGAGCGCTGCCCGTGGGCGACGTCGGTCGACAGGCCCTCGTAGGCGATGCCGTTCTCCGGCGTCAGGACGTGGCGGCGCACGTCGACCTGCGCGCGCCTGGCCACGCCGCCCAGGACGTCGCGCTGGACCAGCCCGTGCTCGAGGTTGCGCACCCACGGGCGCGCGGGCCACGCGGCCGCGGTCGTGAACGGGGGCGCGGGATCCGACCAGTACGTGTCCTCGGCGTCGCGCAGGTCCGCCCACACGTCGGGCGCGGTCGCGGGCGTGCGTCCGAGCGACAACCTCACCCAGTCCCAGTGCGCCGGCAGCTGGTCCATCGCGCTCGGACCGGGGACCACGTACATCCAGTTCACGCCGAGCTGCAGCGCCTTGAGGTTGCTCTGGACCACGGCGTAGGGCACGTCGTCGGTGCTGAACCCGCAGTCGTCGTAGCACTCGTTCTCGGTCGCCACGACGTGCTTGCCGTCGTGGACCGGCAGCGACAGGTCGAGGGAGAGGTGCCCGTCGGCCTGGACCTTGCTGCCGTACGACGGCGCCTCCGAGAGGTGGAAGTTCGACTCCTCCGTGATGCCGTCTCGGATGCCGAGACCCGCCGCGGTCGCGCGCGTGGCGAGCAGGTCCTGCTGCTCGGCGGTGAACGGGCCGAAGGGGTAGTCCTCGCCGGTGAACACGAGCTTGCCGCGGTACGGACCGAACAGCGACGCGAGGTCGGTCCACGCGTGCGAGTACCAGCGGTCGTACGCCGCGAAGTCGAGGTCGCCGCTCTTCACCGCGTCGGCGATCACGTCGTAGTCGAACTCGGCCCAGGTGAACGCGCCGGGGACGTAGACGAACCGCAGTCGCGGATCGCGCGCGAGGCCGTGGTCGACGAACAGCGCGCGGTAGGTGTCGAGCAGGTGGCGCCACACGCACTCGTCCCAGACCGGGAGGTGCTTCTCGCCGTCGTAGTCCGGACCGTAGGTGCGCACCGTGCAGTCGGCGGCGACCCAGGCCGGTGCCCAGTCGGCACCGGAGGCGAACAGGCGCATCCAGTACTGGCCCGGCACGGCGAGCTGGTCGTCGAGCGAGGCGAACGACATGCCTTGCGCAGCACCGGTTCTCCCGGTGTCGAGCACGCCCTGCGACGGCGCGAGCTGCGACCACGAGACGTCGACGCTGTGAACGAGCACGTGGTTCGACGAGTCCTCGGACTCGGAGAAGAAGCCGCTGTTGGGCGCTGGGCGCGCCCAGGCCGGCTCGTCCCACACGAGGCCGTCGGCCTGGCGCACCCGACCGACGGGCACCGGCGCCAGCACCGAGACGGGCCCGGCGCTGTCGGCGACCGGCGCCGGCTCCGCGAGCCCGTCCGCGGGGACCGTCACGGACGCGGACGCCGGCGTGCTGCTCGTCGGACCGGCGGCGGGCGCCGCCGTGGTGCACGCGGCCAGCGCGCCCACCGCACCAGCGGCGAGCAGGAGCCGGACCAGCGAGCGGGGCACGGCGCTAGAGCACGACCGGTGCGCGCAACGGCTCCGCGATGAGGTCGCCGTGGGCCGCGGTGAGCGCGTCGCACAGCGCCCAGATCTGGTCGACCGACAGCGTGGCGGCGGTGTTGGGGTCGATGGCCGCAGCGTTGCGGATCAGCCGCGGATCGCCCTCGACCGCGGCCCGCACGGTCAGCTCGCCCACGCTCACGAAGGACCGGTTCAGCGCCACGCACTGCGTCGGGAGGTCCCCGACGTGGATCGGGTGCGCACCGAGCTCGTCGAGCGCGGTCGGCACCTCGACGGCGTAGCGATCGGGCAGGTTGGTGATGTAGCCCTGGTTCGCGACGTTGGCGAAGATCGTGCGCTTCGTGCCGGTCTCCATCGAGTGGATGACCTGCGGCGCGTACTCCGTGGCGTCGCGGTCGATCGGCAGCGGCTCACCGGCCGCGAGCGACCGCTTCACCTCGGCGTACTCGTCGAGGTTGCCGGCGCTGATCCGCACGTACTCGTCGACGGGGATGCGCAGCCGGTCGATCTCGGCGTCGTCGCGCAGGTACCAGGGCAGGTACTCGCTCGAGTGCTCGCTGGTCTCGGTCGGGTAGTAGCCGAGCCGCCGGTACATGTCGACGCGCACCCGACGGCGCAGGTCCGGGTCCTCGGCGATCCGCGCGTCGAGGAGCGGGTAGAGGCTCTGCCCGTCGCGCTCCCAGCGCAGCACCCAGGCCTGGTGGTTCACGCCCGCCGACCAGTACGACACCTCCTCGAAGGGGACGTCGATCACCTCGCACAGGCCGCGCACGGTCCAGTAGACCGAGTGGCAGAGCCCGAGCACCTTGAGCCGGGGCGCCACCGCGTGCAGGTAGGCGATGTTCATCGCCATCGGGTTGGTGTAGTTCAGCAGCCACGCGTCGGGGCAGACGTCGAGCATGTCGCGCGCGATGCCCTCGAGGACCGGGAAGGTGCGCAGCGCGCGGAAGATTCCGCCGACTCCGAGGGTGTCGCCGATGGTCTGGCGCAGGCCGAACGACGCCGGCACCTCGAAGTCGCGCACGGTGGCGGCGTGCCCGCCGACGGCGACCGCGTTCACGACGTACGACGCGCCCTCGAGCGCCCGCCGGCGGTCGAGCGAGGCCGTGATCTCCACCGGGCGCCCGAGCTGGGCCGACGTGGCCCGCGCGATCGCGACCGCGGTGTCGAGCCGGTCCTGGTCGATGTCGTGGAGGCTGATGCGCAGCGGGCCGAGGTCGTCGAAGCCGAGGATGTCGCTGAGCAGCTCGCGGGTGAAGACGACGCTACCGGCGCCGATGAACGTGATCGTGGTCGCGGACATGTCTGAAGTGTTGCGCTCTGTTGGTGATTCGCTCAATAACGTACGAGAATGGATGCCGACATGAACACCTGGGGATGAGCGAAACCGCTCGCCCCGCGACCTCCGGAGGTCCTGTGCCGCGCGTCTCGCTGCGCCGCGCCGACCGCGTCTCGGCCATCCTCGAGCGGCTCGCCGCCGAGCACTCGCTCAACGCCGCCGAGCTCGCCGACGAGTTCGGCGTCTCCACGGCGACCGTGCGCCGCGACCTGCAGATGCTCGAGGACCAGAAGCTCCTCAACCGCACGCACGGCGGAGCGCTCGCCCAGGACGTCGCCTACGAGCTGCCGGTCCGCTACCGCGGTGGGCGCAACCGCGACCAGAAGCGGGCGATCGCCGCGGTGGCCGCCGACCTGCTGCCCAAGGGCCTGCTCACGATGGGCCTGACCGGCGGCACCACCACCAGCGAGGTGGCCCGCCTGATCGCCGACCGGATGGACGTCACGGTCGTCACGAACGCGCTGAACATCGCGACCGAGCTCGCACTGCGCCCGCGGCTCAAGCTGATCCTGACCGGGGGCGTGACGCGGTCCCAGTCCTACGAGCTCGTCGGTCCGTTCGCCGACCAGACCCTCGCCGCGCTGCACCTCGAGGTCGCGGTGGTCGGCGTCGACGGCATCACCGCCGACGCCGGGCTCACGACGCACGACGAGGTCGAGGCGCACACCAACCGCACCATGATCGGCCGTGCCGCCAGGGTGATCGTCGTCGCCGACGGCTCCAAGATCGGGCGCGTGCTGCTGGCGCAGATCTGCCCCGTGGAGTCGGTGACCGATCTCGTCACGGACTCCAGCGCCGACCCCGCGGCGCTGGAGGCGCTGCGGCGGGCCGGCGTCGCCGTGCACCTCGTCTGATCGCTCAGGTCCGCAGGATCGGGCGGGTCATGCAGGTGGGGCCGCCCTCGCCCTTGTCGCTCTGCTCGCTGTCGAAGGTGTGCACCTCGACGCCCGCCTCGCGCAGCTTGTCGGCGGTGCGCACGTTGCGCTGGCCCAGGACCACGACGCCGGGGCGCACGGCGAGGATGTTGCAGCCGAGGGTCAGGTACTCGTCGTCGTCGACGGTCACCCATCCGATGCCGCGGCGGGCGAGCGACTGGAGCATCGCGACGGGCGCGAGCCGCTCGTAGACGACCGCGAGGTCCTCGCGGACCGGCGAGATCACCGACATCAGGTGCAGGCAGTACTCGGGGCCCATGTCGTGCGGCAGGTCGAACTGCTCGACGGCCACGCCGTCGCCGGCGAGGATCCCGCGCATCTGGTCGATGGCCGCCTGGTTCGTGCGGTAGCCGCGGCCGATCGCGACGGTGTCCTCGTCGAGCCAGAACATGTCGCCGGCGTCGGCCGTCGCCTCGCCGACGAGGCGGCCGATCGTGGGTACGCCGGCGTGCTCGAGGCCGGTGGCGAGGTGGTCGCCCTCGCCGACGCGGGCGGCCTTCGCGGCCTGGAGGACGACGGTGCCCGACGGGATCACGAACGCCGGGTCGTAGACGAACACCGCGTCGGGGAGGCCCGGCACGGGGTCGAGCTCGACCACCTCGGAGCCGAGGTCGCGCAGGGTCTGCACGAAGCCGGCGTGCTGCGCGGCGAGCCGGTCGAGGTCCGGCGTCTGCCAGTGCGCGGCCTCGTACTGCGCGACGACCTCCGGTCCGCCGGTGAGGGGACGGCGTACGGCGACCCGCTCGAGGGTGCCGACCGAGGACCTGACTCCGTAGGCGTGCTGCGTCATGACGCGGAGCCTCCCACGCCGACAGCCGCCGTCCCACCCGACCCCACGCCTGCGAGACGACTCGGGGGGCGACGTGGGGACGCGGTGCGGCGAGTCGGCGCGAGAACGCTCGGGGGGAGCGCGGGATCGGGCAGGATGCGACCCGGCGGTCCGGCCCGACGGGGACGAGGAGGGTCACGTGGAGCGCAGGCAGCGGCTGCTGCGGCTGTTCCGGAGCTGGTCCTCGCCGCCCGACGACGCGCGTCAGCGTCGCCCCACCGACGTGCTGCTCCTCGTCGCCTCGGCGATCGTGCTGGTCGGCGTCGGCTTCTACTTCCACGACGAGACCCGCTCCTCCACGCCGCCCGACGCCGATCCCGGCACGATCGCCAGCATCGTCGACTGGTTCGCGGACTTCGGCTACGCCCTCGTCGTCGGCTGGGCGGTGGTCGTCGTCCTGCTCCCGGTCTTCAGCCGTGGCCGGCGGCGCCTGCTCGTCGACTACGTGGTGGGCGCGGCGCTCGCGCTCGGCGTCGGCGTGGTCGTGGCCGGCCCGAGCAGCGGCGGCTGGACCTCCACGCTCAAGGAGATCCTCACCGCGACACCGGCCCCGGTCGACGTGGTCGGTCCGGTCGCGATCGCCACCGCGGTGATCGTGATCGCCTCGCCCCACGTCACCCGCCCGCTGCGCTGGACCGGCCGCACCGTCGTCCTTCTCGGGGCCGTGTCGGCGGTCGTCCTCGACCTCACCGAGACGATCGGCGGCCTCGCCGCGATCGCCGTCGGTATCGCCGCTGCCAGCGTGGTCCACCTGCTGCTCGGCACGCCGTCGGGCCATTCCACGGCGGAGCAGGTGGCCGACGGCCTCGACGACATCGGGCTCGAGATCTCGGCCATCGCGCTGTCGCCGCGGCAGGAGGCAGGAGCCGCCCGCTTCGACGCGGTCGGTGCCGACGGCACGCAGCTGCACGTCGTCGTCTACGGCCGCGACGCGTGGGACGACCAGTTGCTCGGCTCCCTCTACACCTCGCTCAACCGTCGCGGCGAGCAGCTCGAGCTGCTCGGCGGTCGCAAGCAGCGCGTCGAGCACGAGGCGATGGTGACGCTGCTCGCGCAGCGCGAAGGCGTCCCTGTCCTCCCGATCGTCGCTGTGGGCGAGAGCGACGACGGCGACGCGATGCTCGTGACCGAGGCACCGGCACGGCGCCTCGACGACCTCGAGGACATCGACGACGCGCTCCTGGCCCAGGCGTGGGCCGCGCTCGAGCGCCTGCACGGCCTCGGTATCGCGCACCGCGGCATCACCCGGCACGCGCTCGCGGTGCGCCACGACGGCAGCCTCGCGCTGACCGGGTTCGACCAGGCGCGCCTGGGCGCCGACGACATCGCGCTGATGATCGACCGGGTGCGTCTGCTGGTGGGCAGCGCACTGGCCGTCGGAAGCGCCCGGGCCGTGGCCGCCGCCGGTGCGGCGCTGGGTGCCGACGGCATCGCGGCGATGCTGCCGTACCTGCAGTCGGCCGTCCTCGACCGTGCGCAGCGCAAGGGGCTCGACGGTCTCGAGTGGGACCTGGCGTCTCTGCGCACCGACGCGGTCGCGTTCGCCGGTGTCGAGCCGCCCGAGCTCTACCGGGTGCAGCGCGTCACCTGGAGACGGGCGCTGGGCACCATCGCGATCAGCCTGTTCGCCTACCTGGTCATCACCAAGCTGGCCGGCGTCGACTGGTCGAGCATCGCGGAGGACCTGCAGGGCGCGGACAAGAAGTGGCTGCTCCTCGCGGTCCTCATGTCGCCGTTCGTGCAGGCGGCCATGGCGTACTCCACCCTCGGCGCGACGATGGCTCGGCTGCGCTACATCCCCGTGCTCATGCTGCAGTATGCGATCCAGTTCATCGCACTGACGCTGCCGTCGACCGCCGCGAGGCTCGCGCTGGAGATCCGCTTCTTCCAGAAGTTCGGGCTCCCGCCGGCAGGAGCGGTGTCGACCGGCATGATCGACTCGTTCTTCGGGTTCCTCGTGCAGATCGCACTCCTGCTGATCATCCTGCTCACCGGGCTCCCGGGGCTCACGACCCCCATCCTCGGGTCGGGCTCCTCATCGAGCTCGTCGTCGTCGAGCTCCTCGTCGTCGAGCTCGTCGTCGAGCACCTCGGCCATCGTCATCCTGCTCGTGGTGCTCATCGTCGGCGGCCTGCTCGCACTGATCTTCGTGCCGAAGTTCCGCCGCCGGATCCGCGGCTTCATCCCCCGGATCCGCGAGCAGATCAAGGAGTCGCGCGCCAACGCGAAGACGGCGATGCGGGTCCTTCGCCACCCGGTGAAGCTCGTGACGATGCTGATCGGCAACTTCGTCGCGCAGGTGATCCAGGCGTCGATCCTCGGCGTCTGCCTGTACGCCTTCGGCGACACCGCGCACCTGTCGCAGCTGATCCTCATCAACACCGGGGTGCAGCTGTTCGCCGGGCTGATGCCGGTGCCGGGCGGCATGGGTGTCGCCGAGGCGGGCTACACCGCCGGCCTGCAGGCCATCGGCGTCGACAGCAGCGTCGCGATCTCCACCGCCATCGCCATGCGCATGGCCACCTTCTACCTGCCGCCGATCTGGGGCGCTCCGGCGATGGGCTGGCTGCGCCGCCGCGACTACGTGTAGCGCCGTACGCCGGATCCGCGAGCCTGGACCGGCCCCGGACAGCACGAGGGCCCGCCGACGACCTCGCGGTCGTGGACGGGCCCTCGCTGCATCCGTCAGCCCTGGGGGGTCGACCCCCGGTGGACGTACCGGTCAGGCGTGGCGTCGCCGAGCCCCGGGAAACCAGCCCTGGTCGGGCCGGGCCCCCTCGGAGCGTGCGTCGGAGCGGTCGGCGCCGAAGAAGGGCGACGCGACGGCGATCAGCAGGAAGACGACGACGAACAGCAGTGCGGTCACGGGTCTCACCCCTCCTCGGGTCTGCCGCCCGGCTGGCGGCTCCCCTCAAGGATGAGTGCTCAACTGTGAAAGGACAAGCAACAGTCTCTTCACTTCAGTTCAGGTTTGGTGAACAATGGGGGGATGCTCGACATCCGCCGCCTCCAGGTCCTCGCCGCCGTCGTCGACACCGGCTCGGTCACCGCCGCCGCGACCCGCCTGGGCTACACGCCGTCGTCCATCAGCCAGCAGCTGTCCACCCTCGAGCGCGAGACCGGGGTGCCGCTGTTCGAGAAGAACGGTCGCGGCATCCGGGCCACCGACGCCGGGCTGCTGCTCGCCGAGCACGCCGCGACCATCCTGCGCGGCGTCGAGGAGGCCGAGCGCGCGGTCGAGGACCTGCGCGAGGGCCGCACCGGCCGCGTGCGGGTCATGTCGTTCACGTCCGCGGGCGACTCCCTCCTGCCGGCCGCCGTCGCGCACCTGCGCGAGACGCATCCCGGCCTCTACGTCGCGACCACGATCGGCGAGACCGACCAGGCGCTGCAGATGCTGCGCGACAACCTGCTCGACCTCGCCCTCGTCCTCGAGCCCTTCGGCCGCGGCGACGAGCCGCACGACGACCTGGTCCGCCTGCACCTGCTCGACGACCCCTACCGCGCCATGCTCCCCGAGGGCCACCCGCTCGCGGCCGACGACACCGTCGAGCTCACCGAGCTCGCGGCGTACGACTGGGTCGCCGCCCTGGGCGGCAACGGCTTCTGCCGCGACGACACGGTCGACCTCTGCCGCCGCGCGGGCTTCTCGCCCCGCTTCGTCGCGCACGCGGTCGAGTTCCCCGCGGCGCAGGCGTACGTCGCCACGGGGATCGGCGTCGGGCTCGTGCCCGAGCTCGCGCTCGGTGCTGTGCACGACGGCGTGGCGATCCGGCCGCTGCGGCGCCCGACCGAGCCGCGCCACGTCTGGATCGTGTCGCGGCCGGCGGTGGCGCAGTCGCCGTCGGTGCTCGCGATGGTCGACGCCCTGCGCATCGGCGCGCGCGAGCACACCGAGCGCTCCGCCGCGCGCCCCCACGCCCGCAAGACGCGCAAGAAGCCCGCCACCCTCGCCGGCTGACCCCGCACCACCGACCCGCAGACCGGAATCCCGGATGAGGGTGCCCCAGGACGCCTAAGACGCAGCCCATGCTCCCCACTGCATCCACAGGGCACCTGCGTGGGAGTGCACGATCGCGGGTGTCGGGCCCCGCGTCCGGGCGACGGCCGCTGGCAGTGCTCGTCTCGGGGGGTGGACCGGTCCGCGGTGCCGGGCGGGGCGGTCGCGCCTACGGTGTCGGCATGCGCACCGTGAACGCCTACGCCACCGCCGCTGCCGGCGCCCCGTTCGAGCCGACCACGATCGAGCGCCGCGACCTCGGCCCGCACGACGTCCTCATCGCGATCCGGTACGCCGGCATCTGCCACTCCGACGTGCACGCCGCGCGCTCGGAATGGGGACCGACGAACTACCCCTTCGTCGCCGGCCACGAGATCGCCGGCGTCGTCGAGGAGGTCGGGCCCGACGTCACCCGGCACGCGGTCGGCGACCGCGTCGGCGTCGGCTGCCTGGTCGACTCGTGCGGCGAGTGCCGGCACTGCCTCGCGGGCCACGAGCAGTTCTGCGCGGACTCGATCGGGACGTACGGCTCGATCGGACGCGACGGGAAGCCGACGCTCGGCGGCTACAGCACGCACATCGTGGTCAAGGAGCGCTTCGTCGTCCGCATCCCCGACGGCCTCGAGCTCGACGTGGCCGCGCCGCTGCTCTGCGCCGGGATCACGACGTACTCGCCGCTGCGGCACTGGGACGCCGGACCCGGCACGCGCGTCGGCGTCCTGGGCCTCGGCGGCCTCGGCCACGCCGCGGTGAAGTTCGCGGCGGCGCTCGGTGCGGAGGTGTCGGTCTTCTCGCGAACGCTCGCGAAGGCCGACGACGCACTGCGCATGGGGGCGACGCACGTCTTCGCCACCGAGGACCCGGCGACCTTCGAGGAGCGCGAGGGAAGCCTCGACCTGATCATCAACACCATCTCCGCGCCGATCCGGCTCGGCGCGCACCTGCGGCTGCTCGACGTCGACGGCGTCATGGTGCAGGTGGGTGTGCCGCCGGAGCCCATGTCGCTGCACATGTACCCGCTGCTCGGCGGCCGCAGGTCGTTGGCCGGGTCGCCGATCGGCGGTCTCCCGGAGACCCAGGAGATGCTCGACGTCGCGGCCGCGCACGGCTTCGGCGCCGACATCGAGACGATCGAGGCGCCCTCCATCACCACGGCCCACGACCGCGTCGTCGCGGGCGACGTCCGCTACCGCTTCGTCATCGACATCGCCTCGATGTCCTGACCCGCCGGCGGCTCCGCCCCCACCACCACGTCACTGCCTGAATGCGCGGGTTCTAAGCCGTTTTCCGTGCATCCGGGCAGTGACGTGGAGAGGTCCTGGTCCTGGGAACCCGCCGCTGACGCCTGCGGGGGTCAGCCCTGGATCGAGCGCTCCTGGCCGGCCCAGAAGTCCGCGCGCAGCTTGAACTTCTGCAGCTTTCCGGTGGCGGTGCGCGGGAGCTCGTCGCGGAACTCGACGCGCTTCGGGCACTTGTACCCGGCCAGCCGCTCGCGGCAGTGGGCGACGACGTCCTCGGCGGTGAGCGGCGTGCCGTCGGTGACGATGAGCGCGGTGACCGCCTCGCCCCACTTCTCGTCCGGCGTCCCGACCACCGCGACCTCGCGCACGTTCGGGTGCGACGCGAGGGCGTCCTCGACCTCGATCGACGACACGTTCTCGCCGCCGCTGATGATGACGTCCTTCTTGCGGTCGCTGATCGTGAGGTAGCCGTTCTCGACCGAGCCGCCGTCGCCGGTGTGGAACCAGCCGCCGTCGAGCGCCTGGGCGGACTCGGTCGGCTGCTCCCAGTACGACTCGAGGACGACGTTGCTGCGCGCGAGCACCTCGCCCGACTCGTCGGTGCGGATCGTGACGCCGAGCGCGGGGGCGCCGGCGCTGCCGAGCTTGCGGGCGCGCGACGCGGGGTCGAGGTCGTCCCACTCCTCGCGGCGGCGGTTCACGGTGAGCAGCGGCGAGGTCTCGGTGAGGCCGTAGATCTGGATGAACTCCCAGCCCAGCTCGGTCTCGATGCGCTCGATGGTGCGGGTCGGCGGCGGTGCGCCGGCGACGATCACGCGCACGCGGTCGCGTCCGGGGATCGGTCCGTCCCACGTGGCCGCCGCATCGAGCACCATCGCCAGCACCGCAGGTGCGCCGCACATGATCGTGACGCCGTGCTGCTCCACGCGGCGCAGCACCTCGGCGCCGTCGACCTTGCGCAGCACGATGTGCCGACCCCCGACGCCGGTGAGCGCGTAGGGCATCCCCCACCCGTTGGCGTGGAACATCGGCAGGGTGTGCAGCAGGACGTCGCGGTCGGAGAGCGTGACGTGCAGGCCGAAGGTCGCGGCGTTGAGCCAGATGTTGCGGTGCGTCAGCTGCACGCCCTTGGGCCGCGCGGTGGTGCCGGACGTGTAGTTGATCGTCGCGGTCGCCGTCTCGTCGCCGTCCCACGGTCGACCGGCGTCGCGGCCGGAGAAGAACTCGTCGTCGCACTCGCCGAGGACGAACGTGTGCTCGGCCCGCACGGTGTCGAGCAGCCCGGTGAGCTCGGGGTCGACGAGGAGCACCTCGGCTCCGCTGTGACCGACGATGTACTCGACCTCCGCCGGCGCGAGCCGGAAGTTCACCGGCACGAGCACGCGTCCCGACCCGGAGACGCCGAAGAAGCTGGTGAGCAGCCGCGCGGAGTTGTGCGACACGATCGCGACGCGGCCACCGGGCTCGACGCCGAGCCGATCGAGCGCCGCGGCCTGCGACCGCGCGGCGCCGGCGAGCTGCGAGTACGTCCACGGCCCGAGCGGCGCAGCCGGCTGGTCGGGCTCGTCGACCACCGCGATGCGGTCCGGGTACACCGTCTCGGCACGGTCGAGGAAGTCGTTGACGGTCAGCGGGACGTGCATGGCGCCTCCTTCGCGGGACGCCCATCGTGGCATCCGGGACGGCGGAGCTCACGCGTCTTGACCGACCTCGCACCATGTGCGACACGGGCTTTGCGGCGTACCAGGGCTGCGCCGCGCGCGGTGCTGCGGCATGTGCGACGCGCGCCCGGACGGAGTCCGTGCCGGGGTCGTGCGGACCGCGGAGCCGGACCACCACGAGCGGTGCACGCGATCCGGCCGTTCGCCGGGGCGGCGGGTGAGTGGAAGGATTGCTGCTCCCTGAGCGACGAATGGCACATTCTGTGAGAACCACGTGGCGCACATCGTGGAACAGGTGTCGACGTCGCTAGGCCGGCACCGGTGCGGCCGGTAGCGTCCGGCGCATGAGCGTCGGCGTCTTCGACCTGTTCCGGGTCGGCATCGGTCCGTCGTCGTCGCACACCGTCGGACCGATGCGCGCAGCGCGTCGCTACGTCGCGGAGCTCGACGAGCTCGGTGCCCTCGACCGCGTCGCCGCGCTGCGCATCGACCTCTACGGCTCGCTCGCCGCCACCGGCCACGGGCACGGAACCCACACCGCGCTCCTCCTCGGGCTCGAGGGGCTCGAGCCCGAGACGGTCACCGCCGACCAGATCGCCGCGCACCTCGACCGGATCGCCGCCGAGGGCACCGTGCGCCTGCTCGGTCGGCACGAGGTCGCCTTCACCGCCGAATCGCCGGTGCTGCACCCGCTCACGTTCCTGCCCGCGCACAGCAACGGGATGGTGTGCACCGCCACCGACGCCGCCGGGCAGGAGCTGCTCTCGGCGACCTACTACTCGGTGGGCGGCGGCTTCGTGGAGCGCGAGGGCGACGCCGCGGCCGCGGACACCGACGAGGTCGACGACCGCCCGTACCCGTACCGCACCGCCGTCGAGCTGCTCGAGCACTGCACGTCCTCGGGCCTCTCGGTCAGCGACGTCATGCTCGCCAACGAGCGCGTGCACCGCAGCGAGGAGGAGATCCGCTCCGGCCTGCTGCACATCCGCGACGTCATGACCGAGTGCATGGAGGCGAGCCTGCGCCGCGAGGGCCCGCTGCCCGGCGGCCTCAACGTGCGCCGCCGCGCGACCGCGTGGTGGGAGAAGCTCAAGTCGGTCGACCCCGACAAGGACCCGCAGCACTGGCAGGAATGGGTCACCCTCGTGGCGCTGGCCGTCAACGAGGAGAACGCGTCCGGCGGCCGCGTCGTCACCGCACCCACCAACGGCGCCGCCGGCATCGTGCCCGCGGTCCTCTACTACGCCACGCGCTACGTGCCCTGGGTCCGCGAGGGCGGCGCGCAGGCGCGCGACGACGCGACCGTGCGCTTCCTGCTCGCCGCCGGCGCGATCGGCGTCCTCTACAAGGAGATGGCGTCCATCTCCGGCGCCGAGGTCGGCTGCCAGGGCGAGGTCGGCTCGGCGTCGTCGATGGCGGCGGCCGGGCTCGCCGAGGTCATGGGCGGGACGCCGGAGCAGGTCGAGAACGCCGCCGAGATCGCGATGGAGCACAACCTCGGGCTCACGTGCGACCCGATCGGCGGCCTGGTGCAGATCCCCTGCATCGAGCGCAACGCCATCGCCGCCGGCAAGGCGATCGCGGCGTCGAAGATGGCGCTGTGGGGCGACGGCGAGCACCACGTGTCGCTCGACGAGGTGATCCTCACGATGGCGGAGACCGGGCGCGACATGCACGCCAAGTACAAGGAGACCTCGACCGGCGGCCTCGCCGTCAACGTCGTCGAGTGCTGACCCGCACCACCTGCTCTGGGAGGATGGGCGCATGGCTGACGAGAAGGTGATGGGTCCGAAGTCGTACTTCCCGTCGATCGAGAAGACCTACGGGCAGCCCATCGACCACTGGATGCACGAGCTCGACGCGGTGCGCGACAAGAAGCACGGCGAGCAGGTCACCTATCTCAAGGAGACCTTCGGCATGGGCCACGGCCACGCCAACGCCCTGGTCGCCGTCTACCGCAAGGACAACGGCCTCTAGGCATCCCGGCTTGCTGACGTCGAGCGCGGTCGACGCCTCGCAGCTGCGGCGTACGCCGGACCCTGCACGCAGCACTGCGCCCGACCGGGGTGGATCCCGGTCGGGCGCAGTGGGTCGTGCTGATCCGCCCCGCCCGGCACGCTGCCGAGCAGACCGCCCTGCAGGCAGGGCGCCGGGCGGGACGCGGATCAGGTCTGGTCGGTCGCGGAGCCGAAGGTGACCTGCGCGGTGACGGTCTTGCCGTCGCGGACGTAGGTGACGTCGACGGTCGAGCCCGGGGCCTGCGAGCGCACGGTGGCGAGCAGCCCCTCGGAGTTGGCGATCCGGGTGCCGCCGAGCGAGGTGACGACGTCACCGACCTGGAGGCCGGCCTTCGCCGCACCGCTGCCGTCGGCCACGGTGGTCAGCTGCGCGCCGCCGCCCTGGACGTCCTGCGACTGCACACCGAGCACGGCGCGGCTGGCGACGCCGTTCTTCACCAGCTCGTCGGCGATGCGCTTGGCCTGGTCGATCGGGATGGCGAAGCCGAGGCCGATACTGCCGCTCTGCGAGCCCTGCGAGGCGCCGAGCGTGGCGATCGCGGAGTTGATGCCGACGAGGCGGCCCTGGGCGTCGACGAGCGCGCCACCGGAGTTGCCGGGGTTCACGGCCGCGTCGGTCTGGATCGCGTTGAGCACCGACTGGCTGCCGCCGCTGCCGTCGCCGGAGACGACCGGACGGTTCAGCGCGGAGACGATGCCGGAGGTGACGGTGCCCGAGAGGCCGAGCGGCGAGCCGATGGCGACGACCTGCTGGCCCACCTTGAGGTCGGACGACGAGCCGAGCTGCACGGGCACGAGGTTGTCGACGTTCTCGACGCGGATGACGGCGAGGTCGGCGCCCGGGTCGCGGCCGACGATGGTGGCCGACGCGGACTTCCCGTCGTGGAAGGTGACGGTGAGCGAGCCGCCGTCAGCGGCCTCGGCGACGACGTGGTTGTTGGTCAGGATGATGCCGTCCTTCGACAGGACGACGCCGGAGCCGGTGCCCGAGCCGGCCTGGCCCGAGAACGCGATCTGCACGACGCTCGGCAGGACCTTGGCGGAGACGGCCTCGATGTCGGTCGACGACGCGGCGCCGACGACGATCGGGGCGCTCGAGGACGCGGACGCGGCGGGCGAATCCGAGCGCGAGCTCAGGGTCGCGCCGACGGCTCCGCCGACGCCGCCGGCGAGCAGCGCGGTGGCCAGGACGGCGGCGAGGGTGCGCGAGCCGCCGCCGGAGCGGGCGGGCGCGGGGTCCGGGGTGACCGGGTCGGCCGGAGCCGTGAACGGCTCGAACGGGGAGGTGTACGGGGGCTCAGGGGTGCGGGTGGCGGTATCCATGACCAGGTTCTGGCCCGAAACCTGTGACGAACCTGAGATTGGTGTGAACGGTTCTTACGAGCGCGACGATCGCACATCGGTGCAGGTCAGCGGCCCGCGCGCGGTCGGCGAGGCGTCAGCGACGGCCGGCCGACGGCGTGCGGAACAGCAGGGACGCCGCGAGCCGCGATGACCCCTGGGCGACGAACGTGGCCACCGACGACCCGTGCACGGCCCGGCCTAGGACGATGCCGAAGAAGGCGGCCAGGGCGCCGATGAGGATCGTGGGGAGGAGCCCGAAGCGCGCGGTGCGGGGCACCAGCAGCCGGCCGAGGCCGCCGAGGATGCGCCCATCACGATGGCGCCGGCCCGGGCCGGAGGGGGAACGGCACGCACGGTGAGGGTTCCGGGACGCTCCGATCGCCGTGCGCCCGAACGGGCCACGGATCCAGGGCAACCGCTCCACCGCAGGGGTGCGGGGTGCGTACCCTGCCGGGACGGGCAGGCGTGCTGGGACGTCTGGGGGGACCCACCTCGCCTCGGAGTCCTGCCATGACCGCTCTGCCCCGCGCCGCGCGCCGCCCCGTCGCGCTCCTCGCGTCCGCCTCGCTCGTCGCCGGCGTCGGCGTCCTCGCGACCGTCACCGCCGGCACGGCGACCCCGTCCGCGGGTCGCGCCGCGGCCGCCCCGCCCCTCGTGCCGGACGCGCAGGTGCAGGCCGCCCTCGACCAGCTCGACACGATCGCCGCCGACGTGATGACCAAGAGCGGCGCCCCCGGGATGTCGATCGCGGTCACGTGGAAGGGCAGCACCGTCTACGCGAAGGGGTTCGGCGTACGCCAGGTCGGGAAGCCCGCGGCGGTCGACGCCGACACCGTCTTCCAGCTCGCGTCGGTGTCGAAGTCGGTCGGCGCGACCGTGGTCGCCAGCGAGGTCACGAAGCGGACCGTGTCGTGGACGACGAAGGTCTCGCGCTACCTCCCGACGTTCGCCCTCGCGGACCCCTACGTCACGCGCAACGTGACCATCGCCGACATGTACGCCCACCGGTCGGGCCTGCGCGAGCACGCGGGCGACCAGCTCGAGGACCTCGGCTACTCGCGCGCGCAGGTGCTCGCGAGGCTGCGGCTGGAGAAGCTGCACTCCTTCCGCGACGTCTACGCCTACACGAACTTCGGGATGACCGCGGCCGGCGAGGCCGTCGCCCGCGCCGCCCGGACCGACTGGGCGTCGCTGAGCCAGCGCGACATCTACGGCCCGCTCGACATGACCTCGACGAGCTCGCGGTTCTCCGACTACATCTCACGGTCCAACCGCGCGGTCACCCACCGGCTGATCAACGGCACGTACGTCGCCGACACCGTGCGTCAGCCCGACGCCGAGTCGCCCGCTGCAGGCGTGAGCTCGTCGGCCCGCGACATGGCCAGGTGGCTCACGATGGTCCTGCACTCCGGTCAGTACGACGGACGGCAGGTCGTCGGCGAGGAGGCGCTGCTGCAGGCCGGCCTGCCGCACATCATCTCCAACGAGGCGAAGACACTCGACGGCCGGAGCGGCTTCTACGGCTACGGCTTCAACGTCGACACCACGCCTGCCGTCGGCACCCGGCTGTCGCACTCCGGTGCGTTCTCGGCAGGTGCTGCCACCAACTTCGTCGCGCTGCCGGGCATCGACCTCGGCATCGTGGTGCTCACCAACGGGTCGCCCGTCGGCGCACCGGAGGCGGTCGCCGCGACGTTCTCCGACCTGGCCCAGAACGGCTCGGTCACGAGGGACTGGTGGACGATCTACCACGACGCCTACTCCTTCCTCGCCGGACCGACCGGTGCCCTCGTGGGCCGCAAGCCGCCGACGAACCCCGTGCCGAGCCATCGCGCCGCCGCCTACGTCGGCAGCTACGTCAGCAGCTACTACGGCGCCGCCCGCGTGTACGTCGCGAACCGGGCGCTCTGGCTGCAGCTCGGGCCGAACCGCACGACCTACCGGCTGCGCCACTGGAGCGGGGACCGGTTCACCTTCATCCCGACGGGCGAGAGCGCGATGACCGGCTCGGTGTCGATCGCCGACTTCGGCGTGCTCCGCTCGGGCCGCACCACCCGGCTGACGCTCGAGTTCTACAACACCGACGCGGAGAAGAAGAAGACCGGGCTCGGCGTCTTCCGCCGCTGATCCCCACGAGGCAGCGGGGCACGGTCGCCGTCAGACGGCGGCGGCCGGCTCCTCGGTCGCGGGTTCGTCGCTCCCCGCTGCGGCGCGCGCGGCGAGGCGGGTCCACCAGAGCAGGAGCAGTGCGAGCAGGACCCCGAAGACGAGCCACATGACCAGGCCGCCGAGGGCACCGGTGAGGAACAGACCGGCGGCGAGAGCGACGACCCAGGTGACGGCGGCGACGAGGATCGTCACCAGCGCCGCGACGACCGCGCGGAACGGCGTACGGCGGAACACGCGGAAACCCTTGAGCGCGTTGGGCTCCCCTGCGGCGGCCGCTGGCAGCACGCAGAGCGCGGCGATGAGGACGAGCACGACGCCGGCACCGAGCACGATCGCGACGAGCGCGGCGACGACCGCGACCAGCAGCGACCAGAGCAGGAGCCGTCCGGGCAGGCGCCCCAGCGGCTCGCGGTGCACGATCGCGCGCGCCGCCCAGGCGAGCAGCGCGAGCTCGAGAACCAGCGCCACGACCGACACCGCGGCGTCGGCGACGAGGACCGGGGTCGATGCGGTACCGAGACCGGGGACGGCGGTCGCGGCCTGCGCGGCCGCTCCCACGACGACGGTCCCGAGGACGACGAGCCATCCGGTGCCCCGGGGGCTCATGGCTGCATCGCCTTGTCGAGGACGGCCTGGATCTCGCCGTCGTAGAGGGTGCGCGACCCGACCGTGAGCACCATGCGCGCCTGGTCCGCCGCGGTCGACACGACCGTGATGTCCTGCCCGTCGCTGGTCCGGCCCTGGCAGGTCACCGCCTTGTCGGTCGCCTGCGTGCAGACCGGGGCGGTGAGGATCTCGATGCCGGCGTCGAGGAGCAGGTCGTTGGCGGCGTAGCGCACACCCGATTCGCGGTCGCCCCCCACGGGTGCGAGCGCCGCGACCTGCGAGCAGCCGCCGAGCAGCAGCGCCGACGCCGCCAGCAGCGCGATCCGCCTCATCCCGCGTTCCTCTTCTCGTGCGAAAGGATCCGGGTCCTCTCCACCATCCGCTGCGCCTCGAGCGCGACGTCGCTGATAGCCGTGAGGTCGAACGGCGCGGGCAGCAGCAGCTCGGTGTTGCGGTCCAGCGCCGAGCCTCGTCGCATGCTCGGGTTCTCCGCCCAGTCGTTCGCGGCGAGCTCGCGCGCCCGTGAGGCGAGGTCGGCGGAGCGCCCGGACGTGCCGGGGCTCGCGGGCGACGCATGGTCGAGCACGGTGGTGAACAACGAGAGCGTGCCGTCGCGGTTGTCGACGATCTCCACGACCTGCTGCTGCTGGGGGAAGTCGATGCACGACGCGGTCGTGATCTCCCAGAAGCCGCCGGTGCTCGAGGTGTGGGCGAGGATCTGGTTGAGGTGCGTGTGGCCGTTCAGCCAGGCGATGGCGACCGGGTGCTGCAGCAGGAGGTCGACCATCTCCTCCGCGTGGTGGAGCACCTTGTCCTGCCCGGGACGGACCGCGGCGTTCTCCAGGGTGAGGCTGTTGTGGTGGCTGAGCACCAGCACCAGCTTCTTCTCCGCAGTCGCGCGCTCGAGCTCGGCCCGCAGCCACTGGAACTGGTCGTCGGGCACGGCGCCGTCGGGCCCAGCGACCGCATTGCACGTGTCGAGACCGAGCGCGCGTACGAAGGGGCTGAGCTCGGCCGACCACCAGGTCTCGCCGCTGTCGAGGTTGTGCTGGGTGAACCCGTGCCCCACGGGGCCGGGCTCGGGCTGGGTCGTGAAGTGCTCGGCCATGAACTCGCGCTGCTCGAAGAGCCGGCGCTCCGGGTTCGCCGTCACCGACCGCAGCCCGGGGCCCCCGAACGCGAGCCGCAACGAGTCGACCACCTGCTGGAAGGCGCTGCCGCTGCTGGCATAGCCGTTGAGCGCCGTGAGGGCGGTGGTCTCCATCGAGTACGACTTCTGGCCGCCGACGGCCAGCGCGTGCAGCTGCGGGCTCAGATTGAGCGTGCCGAGCAGCAGGACGTCGTGGTTGCCGTAGACGGCGTACCAGGGCGCGGGCAGCCCGGGCGACTCGACCTTCGCGGCGATCGCGTCGGCGAGCAGCGTGGGCAGGGTCGGGAAGCCGTAGTCGCCGAAGTCGCCGCCCGCCGGGTCGCCCGGCCGGTAGGCCCACACGGCCTCGGGCCAGGCCTGCACGCCCTGGTACTGCGGGCCGCCGCTCGCCGGGTCGACGGCGACGCCGTCCATCAGGTCGATGTACCAGCGCAGCTCGAGGAAGGAGTGCATGTCGGCGCTGTCGCCGGTGACGACGGCCGCACCCATCGGTACGCCGGTGAGCGGGCTGTAGCGCGCGTCGGCGAACGCCGACACCATCGCCGCGGTCGTGTGCGGGGAGAGCGGATCCTGCGGGTGGAACGCCGAGCCCCAGGTCGCGTGCGCCTGCGCGATCATCGGCTCGATCCGGCCGGGCGACTGCGCGTCGATCACATGCAGGTCGGAGAGGTGGCCGAGGTAGAGCAGCGAGCGCCGCTTCCCCGAGCGCTGCGGGTCGGGCGAGCGGCGCAGCACGTCGAGGCGCGCGACGTAGGGCTCACCGGGGGCGCTCGTGAGCGAGCGGTAGCGGCCCTTCACCACCGGCCCGTGGAGGATCGTCTGCTGCAGTGTCGAGGGGATCGCGGCCAGATCGACGGCCGTCTCCTGCAGCGCCCGGGCCAGGCGGTCGGGAGCGATGCCGGACGCCGCGGCGAGCGCAGCGGTCCCCGCGAGGAACTCCCGTCGCGTCAGGCCGGCCATGGGTCTCCTCGTGCACGTGGTTCCTCGGATCGCTCATGATCGCAGCGGCCCTGCGACGCGGTCGCCAGGCGCGCGGGAGACCACCCTGCGGACGAGATCTCGCCGTTCGCCCTCCGCACGAGGTGAGGGCTCCCTAACCTGGACCGGGTTCAGACGGGGGTCCTGGGCGGAGGACCAGCCATGCGACGTCGCTCCCTTCTTGTCGCGGCCGTCGGCGCAGCGGCCGTCGCGGGCCTGATGCCCGCTGCCGGCGCGACGCCGGCCCAGGTCGGTCGTTCACGCGCGGCGCAGCCCGCAGCGGTGATGGCCGGACCGCCGCCCGCCGTCCGATCGATCGGGGTCGGCAGCAACCCGATCGACGTCGAGATCTCGCCCATCCAGGGCAAGGCCTTCGTCCTCAACGACGGCAGCGTCTCGGTGGTGAGCCTGGCGACGAAGAAGGAGCTCGCCGAGTACAGCACCGGCGGCCTTCACGGGCAGAACGCGATGGCGCTCGTCCGGTCGCAGCGCTGGGGCTACGTCACGAACCTCAACCGCACCGACGTCACCATCTTCTCGACGCTGACCCAGAAGGTGATCGGGCACATCCCGCTCGGCGCACCGGGTTACGACGTCGTGCGCACGCGCACCGCGGTCGGGGAGCGCGCCTACGTCGCGCTCAACGTCCCGCGCGTGCTCGGCATCTCGACCCTGCGCTCGAAGGTCGTGCAGCGGACCGTCCTGCCGCAGATCGCGCAGACCCTCGCCGCCCGCCCGGGCGGCAAGGAGATCTGGGCCGGAGGGCTGAGCTCGGGACGCATCTACGTCATCAGCACCGCCACCGGACGGATCACCGCGACCATCCGCATCAACGCCGTCGGCCCGGCCAGCTCGATCTCGTTCACGCCCGACGGGCGCACCGCCTGGGTCGCGGGGCTGGCCGGCGTCGCCGTGCTGAACGCCTCGACACGGCGGTCGCGGCTGTTCGTTCCCGTCGGCCGCATCTTCAGCGGGTTCCCCAACGTCGGGAGCATCGCGACCACCGCGTCCGGCCGGTACGCGCTCGTCCAGAACTCGACGTTCCCCGACGCGCCGGGGCGCGGGACGGTGGCGCTGATCCGCGCGAGCACCGGCGCGATCGTCTGGCGCGCGCCGGTGGGCATCGAGCCGATCGGCATGGCGATCGACTCCGTGCGCTCGACGGCGTACGTGCCGAACTATGCCGACGACACGTTGTCCTACCTCCCCGTGCCGCGCTGACGGGTCGCGCTCCCGCGCGGCAGGATCGTCGTGCGGATCTGTCGAATCCGGCCGGTCCCGTTCGTGCAGAGGGTGAGAGGTCGCGCCTGCGGCCGCCCACCCGAGGAGGACCCGTGCCGCACTACCTGCTCTCGATCGTCTACCCCGCCGGCTCCGTGCAGCCCGAGCCGGTCGAGCTCGAACGGATCATGGAGCGCGTCGGCCGGTTCCAGGCCGACCTGCGGGCGGCCGGCGGCTGGGTGTTCGGCGGCGGCCTGCACGACCCGTCGTCGGCGACGGTCGTCGACGCGCGGGCGGGCGACGTCGCCTTCAGCGACGGGCCTTACGTCGAGACCAAGGACGTCGTGGGCGGTCTGACGATCGTCGACGTCGACGACCTCGACGCCGCGCTCGCGTGGGGCGGCCGGCTCGCCGAGGCCACCGGGGTGCCGGTCGAGGTGCGTCCGTTCGCGCCCGGAGCCTCGTGAGAAGTTCGTCGTACGGTTTCGTCGAAGCGGCGTACCGCGGCTCGTGCAGAGGGTGAGCGGCCGGACCCCCGGCCCCGGAACCGAGGAGATCGAGATGGCGCAGTA